>CERR01016475.1_pt1 | contig 28847 bp, 28 predicted proteins | sample 530841 | NCBI WGS metagenome assembly CERR01 (sample SAMEA2621021, study PRJEB7988) | marine metagenome | biome: marine biome (ENVO:00000447); feature: surface water layer (ENVO:00002042); material: "saline water (ENVO:00002010), including plankton (ENVO:xxxxxxxx)" | depth 5 m | reverse complement strand
CAAGGGCGGCCTAAAAATTATGATGGACGGCGAACCTTGCAGTATTTTAGAAAATGAAATGGTAAAACCTGGTAAAGGCCAAGCGTTTAACCGTGTTCGTATCCGCAAACTTATCTCTGGTAAGGTGCTTGAAAAAACCTTTAAATCGGGTGAATCAGTTGAAGGCGCCGATGTAATGGATACCGACTTAGCGTACCTATACACAGACGGTGAGTTTTGGCATTTCATGAACAACGAAACATTTGAACAAATTGCCGCTGACGAAAAAGCACTTGGCGATGCCGTTAAATGGTTAGTTGAAAACGATGTATGTACTATTACATTATGGAACGGTAGCCCAATCGCGGTTACTCCACCTAACTTTGTTGAGCTTGAGATCACTGAAACTGATCCTGGCCTTAAAGGCGATACAGCGGGCACAGGCGGTAAACCTGCAACGCTTAGCACTGGTGCAGTAGTACGTGTTCCATTATTCGTACAAATTGGTGAAGTAATTAAAGTAGACACCCGTAGCGGTGAATACGTAGGCCGTGTTAAGTAAGCTTGAGTACGGTTTATAAAATCCCGGCTTAAGCTGGGATTTTTTTGGAGAAAATATGTCAGCAACACCTTGGGCACCTAGTGCAAGCATAAACACCCTTAAGCAACGTGCAGCCATACTGAGAACCATTCGTGAGTTTTTTTATACGCGTAATGTAATGGAAGTAGAAACACCGAGCTTAAGCAGTGCCAGTGTAACCGATGTGCATTTAGCAAGTTTTAATACACAGTTTGTAGGCCCAGGCCACGCGGGTGGCTTGCCACTTTATTTACAAACATCGCCTGAATTTGCAATGAAGCGTTTGCTAGCAGCAGGCTCAGGGCCCATATTTCAGCTTTGTAAGGCATTTAGAAACGAAGAAGCGGGACGCCATCATAACCCCGAATTTACCATGCTTGAGTGGTATCGCCCTGGGTTTGATGAGTTTGCATTAATGGATGAAATGGATGAGCTAATGCAGCTCATTTTAAATGTAGAGCCTGCAGAGCGACTGACTTACCAACAAGCATTTGAGCAAGTGTTAGCGCTTGACCCATTAACAGCTACGCTTAGGCAATTGCAAACACTTGCCAGCGATCACGGCTTTGCCGATATAGCCGAAAACGAAAGCAATAAAGATACCTTGCTGCAACTGTTATTTTGTATGAAAGTAGAGCCAACTATTGGGCAAACTAAACCGTGTTTTGTGTATCACTTTCCGGCGTCGCAAGCGGCACTGGCACAAATTTGTGAGCATGATAACCGCGTAGCAGGGCGCTTTGAGCTTTATTATAAAAATATGGAATTAGCGAACGGCTTTAATGAGCTAACTAATGCTAAAGAGCAGGCAAAACGCTTTGATGAAGATAACGCTTATCGCGCCGCCAATGGGTTAAACCACGTGCCTATGGATACCCGCTTAATCGCCGCTCTTGAGCACGGCTTACCGCAATGTGCAGGCGTTGCTATGGGTATAGACAGGTTAGTTATGCTAGCCACCGCTAAAGATACAATAAAAGAAGTCATCGCGTTTGATGTAGATAGGGCGTGATGCTTGTCCTGTAGGCGCCTTGCTTGCTGGCGCGTTAATATAAAATCTATTTACGCTTTTGCTTTTTTGCGTGAGCAAGCTTCACGCCTACCAATAAAAAAGCACCGCGTTTATTGTAAACGCGGTGCTTAATATTTATTTTTTCTAACAGCTAACAGCTAACAGCTAACAGCTTAAAGCTTACAGCTCTAACGTAAACGTTATACCCGCTACTCTTGGCTCACCTAATTGCACGTAGGTGTGTGTAGCGTAACCATCAAGTGGGTCGTTACCAAACTCAAAGCCGCGGGTTGGTACTTCTTCGTCAAATACGTTACGTGCCCATGCGCGCACTGCCCACATGTCGGCTTCGTAGCCTAAACTTAGGTTTACTAAATTGCTGCTGGGTGCTTTTGAATTATGGCTATCTGAGAAGTAGTAATCGTCCTTACCTTCAACACCAATCATACCGTACAGCTCATTAGTAAAGTTGTAACGTGCGCTAAATGCGTATTGATATTTAGGTGATTGCGCTTGCTCACGACCGTCTTGATTTAAGCCTGATTGCGTTACAAAGTCGTCAATTTCTGTGTTTAAGTAACCCGCACTACCTGTTAAGAATAAATCTTCGGTAAGTTGGTAACTACCTTCAACTTCTAGCCCGTAGTTGCTACCAGAGCTTGCGTTATCAACGTAGCCTGTAAATTGCTGACCTTCTACTTGCCATGCTTTTAGCTGTATGTTGTCGCGGTGCATATAAAATGCTGCTAAACGCAGGGTAAATTTATCATCAAGCGATGAACCCTTAACGCCAAACTCGCCGCTCCAAAGGTATTCTGGGTCAAAGCTTGTATGCTGCTGGAAAAAATCAGCATCTAGGTTTAAGCCTTCATCTTTAGCTTTGGCTAATGCTTCTGAATTAATACCGCCAGCTTTATAACCACGGGTAATGCTGGTGTAGATCATAGTACGATCAATCACTTGGTATTCAAGTGCTATTTTACCGCCTACCATTACGTCGTCAGTCTCTTCAATAAAGCCGTTGCTGTCGGTGTAATCACCTTGGTATTGCTCTACACGTAAACCGGTAATGAGCGTGGTTTTAGGGCCGATAGGTGTGGCTACTTGGCCGTAAACAGCTACGTTACTCGTTTCGTAGGTTGATGCAAATGGACTTGCAAGCCAAGTGTATTCGCGCTCTAAATCTACGTCGCGGTTTTGATAGTAAACACCGGCAACCCAGTTACCTGTTTTAGAATTAAACTGTAAATTAGCCGATTGATCATCGCGATCACGCGTGTATACATCGGTTGAGCTATAACCCCAAGGGTGTAGGCCAGCTGCACATAATTGTGGCTCGCTTGCATCGTTACATACCCAGTCTTCATCAAAGCTGTAAAGTAGCTCTGTATCAATGGCTGAAAGGTTTAAGCTTACATCAAAGGCATCAAAACCTGTGTAGGTATTATTAATACCAATGGCGTAGCTTTGTTGATTATCTTGGCCAGGCTCGTCGGCTACACTATTACGGCTGTTATCAAGCGTGAACGCATCGTAACCGTTGTTTATATCTATGTAGTGCAGGTTTAACTCTGTGTTTAAATGCTCAGTAAGTTGGCTGTTTAATTTAAAGCGGGCTACTTGCTCATCTTGTTGTTGAGTTTCGTCGTTTAAATATAGGTTATCTACGTAGCCATCTGATTTTCTGCGAAAGTAGCTTACGCGGGCACTTGTGTCGTCGGTTAAGCCGGTACTTGCTGCAAGGCCTGCTTCGCGCGAGTTATAAGTACCCATACCCACTTGTAATTTTAAGCTCGGATCGGCAGTTGCCTGAGCTGATTCCATTTGGATCATACCGGCCATGCCGTCTGCACCAAAGCGAGTGCCTTGTGGGCCGCGGTAAATTTCTACCTGGTCTATATCAAATAATAATGAGCTGCCACCTAAACCCGAGTAGTTAATGCCGTCAATAACTAAGCCAACCGATGGGTTAATTGGATCTACAAATTGTGAACGAAGTCCCACTCCACGAATTTGAATATAACGACCACGAGAGGCACCAGATGTAAAGTTTACGTTGGCTGTACTACCTAGCATTTCGTCTAAGTAACTTGCACCACGTTGATTAATTTCATCTTTGCTAAATAGGCTAGCGCTAGCGCTTAATGTTTGAATGCTTTCACGTTGAAAGTCGCCTGTAACAACAATTCGTTCTAGGTCGCTGTCATCAGCGTTTGCTATAAGTGGTGTACTAATTAGCGGTAATAACGCCGCAGTAATTAAAGACAAACGTAAGTTCATTAGGTTACTTAACTCCATTTTGGGGACTCGTATGGTAGCAATTATTTTAATACTTGTGTTATAACGCAGCGATTATACGTTAAATAATCAGGATTACTAATATGACCTTTAAAGTTGATTTTAAAGTGCGCCATTACGAATGTGACCTACAAGGAATTGTAAATAACAGTGTGTACTTTAATTATTTAGAGCATGCTCGCCATGAGTTTTTATTTGCAAATGGGGTTGATTTTGCACTACTAGCAAAGCAAAAAGTTAATTTAGTGGTGATACGCAGTGAGGTTGATTATAAACATTCGCTTGTACCAGATGATGAATTTTATATAGCAGTTGAACCTGAACGTATAAGCCGTATAAAGTTTGCGTTTAAGCAAACCTTAGTGCGTAAACACGACAACAAAGTAATGCTACAAGCCAAGGTTATAGGCACCTCGGTTAATGAAAAAAGCCGCCCTTTTTTACCTCCCGAAATAGATAATTTATTTAAAAATTACACCCAGTATTAGCGGGTATAATTTTTAGGGGCTGTGACCTTTGGGATTAAATTTAACCTAGTTTGTTTTAAAGCAGCGCCTAGGCAGTGGGATTGTTTATCGTAAATAGCGGGTAGCGTAGGTGCTGTTATCGAGCCTACTAAGTTACAAATAAAGCAAAGCGATTAAAGCGCCCATAATGTGAACACGTTTTAATCTGCAAAGTTCAACACTCTCTAAACTATCATAGAACAAAAATTTACATTTAAAACATGCATTTTTAACGGATAAACCGCATAAAAATTGTTACTATTACGGTAATTAAATATTTAGTTAGAAATAGCATGAAATTAGCAGCACTACCGATGCTTTTAATCGGTTTATGTATTGGTTGTACAGCCACAGGGACGGTGACCACTGAGCAGCTAAAGTACACACAATGGCAACTATCAAAGGTTGATGGTTTAGCTGTGCCGGCTTCTTACAGTGCATCAATGAGCTTTATTGAAGCGTTGCAAGTAAACGGGTTTGCAGGATGTAATAAGTTTTTTGGTGAAGGCGAGCTTAAAGACAGCAGTATTAGCGTTAATAAACTTGGCATGACGCGTAAGTCGTGCGGAGCAGACGTTGATGAGCTAGAGCAGCAGTTTTTACAAGCGCTACGAGAAGGTGCAACGCTTACCATGCAAGGCTCACAGTTAGTTATGCAGGGCGATCAAACTTTTTTATTTATTGCAAAGTAGTGGCATGAGTATTTAAAACTGCCCCTTGCAGGCAATTTTTAACTGGCGTACACTCAACGCTGATTTGATCAAAATAGCAAATCAACGAACATAATTTTACTTGTCGGAGTGCCTTAAATAATTAAGGCTGAGATCGCGAAAGCGGGATCCGTGAACCTGATCAGGTTAAAACCTGCGTAGGGAACAAGCTGCCTAAAGTGGGACGCTTGTGCGTCTTTTTTTATGCGCACAACAAAATAACTAGCCATTTTAGGCCGCAAAGCAGCGTAACCACTGCTTTACGATCTTTCTCTATTCCTTATGGAATATCTGACAAGACAACCCTTTAGCAATGAGGTAAGTCATGTCAAACACTACAAATAAGTCTACACGTCGAGAAACGCGCGCTGCTGCGTCAGATTACATTTATAATTTAACGGGTCAGCCATTTCCAAGCTCACAAAAAGTGTATGTTGAGGGCAGCCAAAGTGGTGTACGCGTGGGTATGCGCGAAATTACATTAAGCGATACGTTTATTGGTGGCGATGAGCAAAACCCTGTGTATGAGCCAAACGATCCACTGCGTGTTTACGATACATCAGGCCCGTATACCGACCCTAACTTTGAGCTAGACGTACGTAAGGGATTACCTAAATTTCGTGAGCAGTGGATAAAAGAGCGCAACGACACCGAAGTGCTCGACTCAGTCACTTCGCAATTTGCTCAGCAACGTATGGCCGATGACGGCCTTGATCATATTCGCTTTGATCATTTACCTAAAATTCGCCGTGGTAAAGCGGGCAAAAACGTGACGCAAATGCATTATGCTCGCCAAGGCATTATTACCCCTGAAATGGAATACGTAGCCATACGCGAAAACATGGGTCGTGCACAAATTAGAGAAGAGCTACTAGCAGCACAGCATAAAGGCGAGTCGTTTGGGGCGAGTATTCCCGATTTTATTACCCCTGAATTTGTACGCGACGAAATAGCCCGCGGTCGCGCTATTTTACCAAATAATATTAACCACCCCGAAACCGAGCCCATGATAGTTGGCCGTCACTTTTTAGTTAAAGTTAACGCGAATATTGGTAATTCATCGGTAAGCTCATCAATCGAAGAAGAAGTAGAAAAAATGGTGTGGTCTACCCGCTGGGGTGCCGATACCGTAATGGATTTATCAACTGGGCGTTACATTCACGAAACCCGTGAATGGGTAGTACGCAACTCGCCTGTGCCCATTGGCACGGTACCAATTTATCAGGCGCTAGAAAAAGTAAACGGAGTGGCCGAGGATTTAACGTGGGAGATATTTCGCGATACGTTAATTGAACAAGCCGAGCAGGGCGTTGATTACTTTACTATTCATGCCGGCGTATTACTGCGTTACGTGCCAATGACGGCAAAGCGTGTAACCGGTATTGTATCGCGGGGTGGCTCAATTATGGCTAAGTGGTGTTTAGCGCACCATAAAGAAAACTTTTTATATACGCACTTTGAAGATATTTGCGAAATTTTAAAACAATACGATGTGTGTTTTTCGCTCGGAGATGGCCTTCGTCCAGGTTCGATTGCCGATGCCAACGACGAAGCGCAATTTAGTGAGCTACGTACGTTAGGGGAGCTTACAAAAATTGCGTGGAAACACGATGTACAAGTATTTATTGAAGGCCCAGGCCATGTGCCAATGCATATGATTAAAGCCAATATGGATGAGCAATTAGAGCATTGCGGCGAAGCGCCTTTTTACACATTAGGCCCATTAACGACCGATATAGCACCAGGGTACGACCATATAACATCGGGTATAGGCGCTGCACAAATAGCGTGGTACGGCTGTGCCATGCTGTGTTATGTAACACCAAAAGAGCATTTAGGTTTGCCCAATAAAGAAGATGTAAAAGAGGGCCTAATTACCTACAAAATTGCAGCACATGCGGCCGACTTAGCCAAAGGCCACCCCGGCGCGCAAGAGCGCGATAATGCATTATCAAAAGCGCGCTTTGAATTTAGATGGCACGACCAATTTAACATTGGTTTAGACCCAGAACGTGCCCGTGAATATCACGACGAAACCCTACCGCAAGAGTCTGGCAAAGTAGCGCACTTTTGCTCTATGTGCGGCCCTAAATTTTGCTCAATGAAAATTACCCAAGAGGTACGCGATTACGCCAAAGATCTCGAATCACGCGGAATCGATCCTAACAATGTTGGTGATGCAATTGAGATCAAAATGGTTGATGTAGAAGCGCAAATGAAAGCGAAATCGGAAGAGTTTAAACAAACGGGCTCAGAAATTTACCACAAAGCAATATAAGCCAGTAACAGGTTAGCGGCTTACAGTTGCTAGCCTGTTATTAAAAGGAGGTTTTATGTTTTACAACATTGCTGTTGTGGGGTTTGGTTTAGCTGGGCGCTTAGCTGCCCTCGAGCTTAGTAAGTCGCATCATGTAACCGTGTTTGAAGCCAGTGACGAACACACACAAAATAGTGCCGGTAAAGTGGCTGCGGCAATGCTTGCTCCGCTTGCTGAGTCGGTATTGTGTGAAACAGATTTAGCCATCATGGGGCTAAATTCTCTCAAGCGCTGGCCAGAGATAGTGAGCGAGCTTGAAGGCGAGGTTTTTTATCAGCAAAAAGGCACGCTGGTCGTGGCGCACCAGCAAGATAAAGGTGACTTACAAAGCTTTAGTCAGCGTATTAAGCCTATAGCAGGGCACAGCGCGCAGGCGTTAAATGCTCAGCAAATAACACAGTTAGAGCCCGAATTAGCTAATCGTTTTAACCAAGGTATGTTTTTACCCTGCGAAGGGCAAATAGATAACCAGGCCTTTTATAAAGCAAGCTTTACCATGCTTAATAAACGTAAGGTTAAGTTTGTTTTTAACCAACGCGTTAGCATCCAAAACGGCGAGGTGAATAACCGCGCGTTTGATTACATTATTGACTGTCGTGGCTTAGGTGCTAAAGGCGATAACCCCCTTAGAGGCGTACGCGGTGAAGTGGCTAGATTACATGCACCTGAGGTTAATTTAACGCGGCCTGTGCGTTTAATGCACCCGCGCTACCCAATTTATATAGCGCCAAAACCTAATAATGAGTATGTAATTGGTGCAACTGAAATAGAGTCTGATGATAGCGGCCCTGCAACGGTGCGCTCTACGCTTGAACTACTTTCGGCGGCCTACACTGTGCACAGCGGGTTTGCCGAAGCGCGGCTGTTAAATATTCAAAGCGGGTTACGCCCCGCATTTAGCGATAACCGCCCTGCGGTTTTAAAAACAGGTAACGTAATTAGCATTAATGGCTTATATCGTCATGGCTATATGTTAGGGCCCACCTTAGTGGCTGATGCGTTATCTCAAATAGGGTGAGTAATAAATGACTATAACAATTAATGGTGAGCTGCTAACTATTAAAAGCGCAATGCTTGTTGATGTGTTACAAAATTTTGGTGCAAAGCCTCCATTCGCGGTGGCACTAAATGGCGAATTTATTCCACAAAGTTTGCATGCCAGCACTGCAATTAACGAAGGGGATAGCATTGAATTGTTATCGCCTATTCAAGGTGGGTAGCATTATGCAAGGTAACGATTGCTTAACTATTTATGGCGAGCAGCTAAATAGCCGTTTATTAATAGGCTCGGCGCTTTACCCCTCTCCAGCGGTGATGGAAGAGTCTATAAAAGCCTCTGGCGCGCAAATAGTAACGGTGTCATTAAGGCGCCAGCAAAGCGCTGCCGCAGGGGATGACTTTTGGCAGCTTATAAAAAACACTGGCCTTAAAATACTGCCTAATACCGCAGGGTGCCACAGTGTAAAAGAAGCCGTAACACTTGCTAAAATGTGCCGTGAAGTATTTGCAACCGATTGGATTAAGCTTGAACTAATAGGTGATGATTACAACTTACAACCCGACCCATTCGCATTGTTAGAAGCCACAAAAATATTAATTGATGATGGCTTTAAAGTATTACCCTACTGCACCGATGATTTAGTGCTTTGCCAGCGTTTAAACGAGCTAGGGTGTGAGGTGCTTATGCCTTGGGGCGCGCCTATTGGCACCGGTAAGGGGCTTTTAAATAGTTATAATTTAAAAACAATTCGTGAGCGCTTACCAAACACAACATTAATTGTAGATGCAGGGCTTGGTTTGCCTTCGCATGCCTGCCAAGCGCTTGAATTAGGGTATGATGCGGTATTATTAAATTCAGCGATAGCAGGGGCTGGCTGCCCAATTACGATGAGCCGTGCATTTAAAGCCGCGGTAGAGGCAGGGCGCTTTGCGTATAATGCCAAAGCAATGCCTGAAAAAGACTTAGCAGCCCCCTCAACCCCTACAATGGGTATGCCGTTTTGGCATCAGCAGTAAGGAAATAAAGAGTATGAATAATTTAGTGTGGACAATTGCAGGCTCAGACTCAGGTGGTGGCGCAGGCATTCAAGCCGATATAAAAGCAATGCAAAGTTTTGGCGTGCATGGTTGTACTGCAATTACCGCGCTTACGGCGCAAAATAGCTTAGGTGTAGAGGCCATTAACGCGGTATCTACCGATATTATTGAATCGCAATTACTCGCACTCGAAAGCGATATGAAAGCCAAAGTAATTAAAATTGGCATGCTGGCTAATGTGCAGCAAATTCAATTAATAAGCGAGCATATAGCGCATTATAAAGCTAAATGGCCTGTACCGCCTGTGATTGTTTACGACCCCGTTGCAATTGCTTCAAGTGGTGACGTATTAACAGAGGAAGATACCGTAAGTGCCATTAAAGAGTGCTTAATGCCGCTGGTGGACGTAATAACACCTAACACGCACGAAACGCAATTGCTAACAGGGGTGTATTTAATTGGCCCAAGCGCCGTGAAAGACGCTGCTAAAAAGTTATTAAGCTGGGGCGCAAAAGCGGTTGTTATTAAAGGCGGGCACTGGGATTACCCAACAGGTTATTGTATAGATTACTGCACACAAAACGGCGAAGAGTACTGGCTTGGTAATAAAAAAATTCAAAGCCCTCATAGTCATGGTACAGGTTGTAGCATGGCCTCGGTTATTGCCGCGTGTTTAGCAAAAGACTACCCCCTAAAAGATGCTTTTATTTTAGCTAAAGCTTATATAAATCAGGGCTTAAAGCAGTCGGTTAGATACGGAGAAGGAATAGGCCCTGTTGCACATACTGCTTTTCCTACACAGTTAGATGACTACCCGCAAGTAATTGAGCCTGGCAGTTGGCTTGGTGATGAGCTTGATTTTGATGTGCCGCTGGAATTTAATATGGCGGCTGATTTTGCACCTTGTGAGAGCAAAAAGTTGGGCCTATATGCTGTGGTCGATAGCCTAGATTGGCTAGATAAATGTTTGCAGCAAGGTATTACTACTGCGCAACTTCGCGTTAAAAATAAAACTGACCTTGAGCTTGATGAGTTAATTAAGCAGGCCGTAGAGCTGGGTAAAAAGTACCGCGCTCACGTATTTATAAACGACTATTGGCAGTTGGCAATAAAGCACGGTGCCTACGGCGTACACTTAGGCCAAGAAGATTTAGAAACCGCTAATTTAGCAGCGATTAGAGAAGCAGGTTTAAGGCTTGGGCTTTCTACCCACGGTTTTTACGAAATGTTACGTGCGCACAACTACCGACCAAGTTATATGGCATTTGGTGCTATTTACCCAACCACAACCAAAGATATGAGCGGCCAGATTCAAGGTCTCGATAAACTTAAAAAGTGTGTGCCATTAATGCAAAACTACCCAACAGTTGCCATTGGCGGCATAGATTTAACCCGCGCAAGCGAGGTTGCAAATACAGGAGTAGGCAGTGTTGCGGTTGTACGAGCGATTAGTGAAGCGGATGATTATATTGCAGCAATTAGTGCGCTAAAAAGTGCTATAAACCAGCCTAATGAATAAGCTTAGTGATAAAGAAACCCTGCGTTATAGTCGCCACTTATTATTAAAAGAAGTGGGGTTAGAAGGGCAGTTAGCACTTAAAGCAGCCACCGTTGCAGTAGTGGGAGCTGGCGGGCTAGGTAGCCCTGCACTTTTGTATTTAGCCGCGGCAGGTATTGGTACACTTATTTTAATAGATGATGATGCGGTTGAGCTTTCTAACTTGCAGCGCCAAGTGCTTTATAAAGTTAATCACTTAGGGCAAAACAAGGTCACCGCTGCTGGCAAAGTATTAACAAGCCTTAATAATCAAATAGAAATAGTGATGCATTGTAAAAAGCTCGATGATAACAACGCAGGGGAGCTTTTAAAAAATGCCGACATAGTACTTGATTGCTCTGATAATTTTGCAGCACGTTACAGTGTTAACCGTTATTGCTTTACTCATAAGTTGCCTTTAATTGCAGGTGCCGCGATTGCAAGTCGTGGGCAACTTATGGGCTTTGATTTTAGGCAAAACAATAGCCCATGTTATGGCTGTGTTTTTGCAAAAAGTGACGCCGCACCCGCTGTAAATTGTAGTAATGCAGGTGTAATAAGCCCACTGTTAGGAATTATAGGCTCTATGCAGGCACAGCTTACGCTTAATATGCTGCTAGGGCATGTTGAAGGTAGTGCGTTTATCAGCTTTGATGCGCTGAGCTTAAAGCAACAGCATTTTAAAATGATTAAAGATATAAACTGTAAAGAGTGCAGTGAATAAAGTATGAGGTAATTTGCGGGGCTAAACTCGGGGTTAAGCCATGAGAAGCTGCGCCTCTAACGTAAGCAAGCTCTACGTCTACAGCTAAAATTAGCATCGTGATTAAATTCATTTATAGGCGCCTTGCTGCTGGCGCGTTGATATAAAATCTATTTGCGCATTTTATTTTTTTCGCGAGCAAGCTTCACGCCTACCAATAAAAAAGCACCGCAATTGTCACAAATGCGGTGCTTAATAATGTATGTTTGATTGCTGAGTATACAGCTTACAGCTTGGCAAACACGTCTTGTAGTGGTGGCACTACTTGCTTTTTACGGCTTAATACGCCATCTAGCCATACTTTATCTTCGCTCGGCTTTTCACCGTAAGCTTGCTCTACAAGGTTTGCATCATCTGAAGCGATCAGCATTTGTGAGCCTTCTTTCATGATGTCGGTAAGCAGCAAAAATACTGAGTGGCGGTTGCCTTCAATTTTTAGCTTAGCAATATCGGCTTCTAAGTCTGCTTTAATTTCGTCAAACACTGCAAGGTCAATAACCTCTAGCTGGCCAATGCCCACTAGGTGACCGTTCATGTTGAAGTCTTTAAAGTCACGCATTACTAAGTCACGCACAGGGGTGTCTTCAACAGCTGACTTAACACGGAACATGTCCATGCCTAGTTCTTTAAAGTCTTCAATGCCGGCAATTTCTGCTAGTGCTTCTACACACTTAATATCAGCCGTTGTACAGGTCGGCGATTTAAAAATAACGGTATCGCTTAAAATTGCACATAGCATGATGCCAGCAATATCTTTAGGGATTTCTACGTTGTAGAAGTCATACATCATTTTAATAATGGTATTTGAACAGCCTACCGGACGGATCCAACACTCAAGCGGTGTAGATGACGTTAAATCGCCTAGTTTATGGTGATCGACTACGCCAACAACACGTGCTTGGTCGATATCATCAGGTGCTTGTGTTTTTTCTGTGTGGTCAACAATATATACATCTTCGCCAGCGTAGCTTAATTTAAGCTCAGGTGCTTCGAAGCCAAATTTATCTAGGATAAATTGAGTTTCTGGTGACACTTCACCAAGGCGTGTTGGAATTGCTGGCTCATCGATTTGGTTTTTTAAATAAGCAAGTGCAATTGCACCACAAATTGAATCTGAATCTGGGATTTTATGGCCCACTACATACATAGACATTGACGGAACTCCTTTAAATTTGCCGATATTCTACCAAAGTCTGTGGCCTTTAACATATAGACAGTGCAATTAAGTTTTAGTTACACTTTAAAATCTTGAATTTACTGGGTGTATAAATATGCGACTGGGCCGCAAAGGTTGGAACAACGTTATTATTTTTTCGATGTTGATTATGATCTTCTTTTTAAATGGCTGGCATAAGCAGTTTTTAGGGGGCGAAGACGAGCCTACATTACAACCGGTACTGCCATTACAAAGTTTTGTGTTAACACTGAGCTTTGTTGATCAGAAAATTGAACGTATTGGTACAAGTTGGCGTACAACCGCATTAAAAGAAAATACGCCCGTGAGGTGGGATGCGTCACAGCAGCAATTAGCTGAGCTAATTAACCATTGGCAAACGGCTGCGTTGATGCAGGTAAATGAGTCTGTTGTATTTAATCCAAACTCACCATTGTACGTGGCCACCTTTGAGTTGGCTGGTGAGCGCTTACCTTGGGTTTATTTACTGTACAAGGGTAACGGTAAGTATTATTTGTTGGAAAAAAATAGCCAGCGCGTGATGGGGCTTGATTTAGCGACTTCAAAGCAGTTATTTCCAAGTGTTGATTTTTCAAAAAGTGAGTTGCATTAATGCCTGAATTACCAGAGGTAGAAGTAAGTAGACTGGGGATCACCCCGCATGTAGAAAACCAGGTGGTGACGAAGGTAAATATTTATAATGCCAGCATGCGATGGCCTGTGCCCGATGATGTTTATCAGTTAGAAGGGTTGAAGGTAGAGCGAATTGAGCGCCGTGCAAAGTATTTATTGCTGCACTGCGAATTAGGGAGTGCTATTTTACATTTGGGAATGTCGGGTAATTTGCGCGTTGTAGATAAACGCGAGCCGCTTAAAAAGCATGATCATGTTGAGTTTGTTCTTAGTAATGACAAGGCGCTGCGATTAAACGACCCTCGCCGGTTTGGTTGCTGTTTATGGCAAGCACCAGGGGATGTTCATAAGTTACTCTCAAAACTTGGCCCTGAGCCGCTTACGGATGATTTTTTTGCAAAGCGTGTATACGAGCAATCGCGAAATAAAAAAGTCCCCGTGAAGCAATTTATTATGGATAACGCGGTGGTGGTGGGCGTAGGTAATATTTATGCCAATGAGTCGTTATTTAAGGCGGGAATACACCCAAAACGCGAAGCAGGCAAAGTATCGTTAAAGCGATATCAAACCCTGATCCCTATTATTAAAGACACTCTAGCAGCGGCAATAACACAAGGCGGTACAACCCTTAAAGACTTTGCCCAAAGTGATGGCAAACCAGGTTATTTTGCACAGCAGTTGTTAGTGTACGGGCGAAAAGGAGAGGCGTGCGTAACGTGTAAAACGCCACTTGAAGAAATTAGGCTAGGGCAGCGCAGTACGGTGTTTTGTAAGCACTGCCAAAAATAGCCGTGTTATAGCTCAAACGGTGCCACACCGACGGCTTTCATTTTATAGCCCACTTGGGCTATTTCACCAGACCAGGTTTCGGTACTGATAACGCCGGTAACAACAATCGCATCATACAGGCTCTCAATGGGTACGCCGCCTTTTACTGTTACATGAACGATTTGATTTGGCGGCGGGGGCGGTACGTGAATACACGCGCCAAAGTATGGCACAAGCAAAAACTCAGTAATGACTTCACTGTCGCCCTCAAGTGGGACAACAAACCCCGGTAAGCTCACTGATTGGCCATTTAATGCTTCAACCACAGGAGCATCTAGCTCTGGTTGCACCCAGTTTTGTTCACTGCCTTCGTGGTTAGCCTGTGCTTGGGTATCTATTTGTACATGCCCTTGTGGGATTAAGTCTTCCCAAAAAATTTCTTTCGGCGGGTTTGCACTACTGACAAAGCTAATAAGTAGGCAGCTTACTAGCGTGCAGTAATAAAGCGCGGATTTAAAAAGTATCATGAAATTCCTAAAGTTAAGTTTTTATACTCATACCATCGCTAAGCGAATAAAAGTAAGCGCGGGTAGCTGGTATTAAGCCAATTATAAACCCAGCGGCCATAATAACGCCTATTAAAGTGAGTTCATAGTAAGAGAGCATGGCAATATTAACGCTTATGCCTGCATGGCTTTGCAAATAGCTGCTACTGATAAGCATAACGCCATAATACAAACCACAGCCAACTAGGCAGCCTAATAACGTTGTAAATAACGACTCCATGCTTATTAGTGTAAATAGCTGCCATGGCCGCGCGCCGACTGAGCGCAATATAGCAAGTTCTCTTCGGCGTTGATTTAAATTGGCCAGTAGTGTGGTCAACATGCCCAATAAACTGACTAATATAACAACGCCTGAAAACAGTAAGAGTACTTTTTCGACAATGGCGAGCATTTGCCACAGCTCTTTTAGAGTAACTGTGGGCATAATGGCCAGAAGTGGCTCTTTTTTGTATTGGTTGATATTACGCCTAATTTGCAATGTGTATAAAGGCGAGTCGAATCCCATTAAAAACGCAGTAATTTGACTTGGCTCACCGATTAGGTTGTTATGCTCATCGTGCTCATCGTGCTCATCGTGCTCATCGTGCTCATCGTGCTCATCGTCGTCATTATTCGCAGAGTGTGAACCACCATGTATTAAATCAATAGCTGCTAGAGGTATGTGTAAGGTTTTATCTACTGGCGTGCCAGTGGCGTTTAAAATACCGACGATAATGAATGGGTTGTCTTTATGATGATGAAAGCTCGTATTACCCATGCCGTGTGAGATTACTATGTTATCACCAAGTGCATACCCTAAACGGCTCGCTACATCGCTGCCAAGTACCACCTGGTTTAAATGCTCAAACTCGTGGCCTTGTTGAAAACTTAACCTTTGTTTTTTACCAAAGCGATAGTGGGTAAAGTAATCGCGGCTTGTACCTAGTACAGCTTGGCCTTTGTGGCTATCGCCTAAACTAATAGGAATGCTCCATTTAACACCACGTTGAGCTGCGATGTACTGATAACTTTGCCAGCTCACCCCATTATTGGCGTAACCTATTCTAAATACAGAGGAAAGCAGTAATTGAATATCGCCAGTGCGGGCGCCTACAATTAGGTCTGTCCCAGATATGGTATTACTAAAACTGGTTTTTGCATCCATGCGAATTCGCTCAATACTTAGTAAAAGCATTACGCTAATAGCAATGGTAAACAATGTGAGCAGTACACTTGCTCGGCGATTTAGCAAACTTTTATAAGCTAACTTAGTCAGGATCATAACTTCTCCTGCAAGCTAACTAGGCTAATTGCACGATTAAATAGCAGTTTTAATGTTTCGTCATGGCTTACAAAAACTAACGTACTGTTGGCGCGCTTAGCCTGTTCGAATAACAGCTTTATAAAGCTTTCTCTATTTGCGGTATCGAGTGCCGAGGTAGGCTCATCAGCAATTATAATCTCTGGGCTGCCAATAAATGCTCGAGCGGCGGCAACCCGCTGTTGCTGACCAATACTGAGCGAGGCAACATCTTTACTATGATAAGACTCACTTAAGCCTAATGCTGTTAATAAGCGTATCGCTTCTTTTTGTAAGCTTGGCTTGGACTCTGTTGTTTGCTGTAAGGCTTTTTGTTTTCTGCTTTTTGAAAATTCACAGCCAAGCGTGACATTCTCAATGGGTGTTAAATACGGTAATAAATTAAAGTTTTGAAAAATATAGCCAATATTCTCCGCTCTAAATACGTCTCTTTGCGTATTGCTAAGTGTATTTAAATCGCGATTTAAAATACGTATGTTGCCACTACTTGGTGTGTTTATACCTGCCAATAGCGCAAGCAGGGTTGATTTACCGACGCCGCTGGGACCATGTAAAAAAATATGCTCGCCTTTATCAACCCTAAGGGTTGGAATATTTAGCGTAGGCTTGGCATCATTTTTATGCCATTTAAAGGTTACATTATCAAGCTCAATCATACAGTGTGGTGTTACCAACCCCAATACTTGAGGTCTTTACGCATTTTAAAGCTTCTAATTATATTTATTGGCTTTGGTTTAAGTTTGTCGCTTTTGTGTAAAAACTCATTAGCTGCGTTAAGCACGCGTAAACTAGATTTACCGTCGCTATAAGGGTGAATATCTAGACAATAATTTTCAATATGCTGCATTAAATTTTTAGGTCTCGTTAATGCGTGCTCTATTGCTGCTTCTATTTTATCAGCCTCTGTCACATTGATTAAATGAGGCTGAGGCTTTTGATTTCGAAATGTAACAACGGGCTTTCTTAGTAATAAAAACATTAATAGCACCGATGATGTATCACACAGCATTATATCAGCCGCTTTGAGAAGAGGGATCACATTATCGGTTTCTATAAAGGTTAAGTTTTTATTATTTAATGCTTTATATTTATCTACCCATTCTTGGGGCATTTTAGGATGAAATTGCATTAAAATACGCCACTTCCCTTGCAGGCTAAATTGCTTTATTTGTTCATATAGTTTGGGAGCTAGTGACAGGTTTCGTGAAAAAGTAGAGCAAATTAGTAGTGTAGGACGTGGATCATTATTTACATAAGGGTTGTTTAGCGTATTACTAAAAAGAGGGTCTAATGTTGGCCAGCCTGTTTCTACTACTTTAAAAAAACCATATTGTCGCGCCAACTCTTTAAATTTGGTGGTGGTATTGGGACCCTGCGTACAGTATAAGTCGAAACACCCACGAATATTAAAGTGATCTTCTTTCCCTCTTCTATTTAGTTTTCCTGAATTAAAACCATGAAAAACAGCTACTTTTTTACCAGGAATAAAACTTGGAACAATATTACCAGGAATAAAAACTAAATCTGGATTCCATTTCTGGGTAGCGGGAATCGAGTTTAAACGCTTTTCATCATCATCTAAAAAGTCGGGGTTTACTTCATTACCCGCTAAAAACCACCGAACTTCTCCACCATGAGCTAAAATTTGCGCCTGAAGCGGCCTTAAAATAGCGTATGAATAATTTTGCGAAATATACATTAGGTATTTTTTATTTGCGGTCGCAGTTAGGTAGTCCAAGCGTTACTCCTCTAGTTAGCACGCTAAGTTTACCGCATTATTACAGCCATATAAATATTGCGTGGTTATTTAAACTGAGCTCTGGGTAATAAACCTATTTCTAGCAGCTATTTTCAGCGCTAACTGCGTTGAGTTTACTTGCAATAGGACAGCTATTGACGCGTAAATTCGCCTTGCTTTCATTGAAAATCTTTGGCTAGAGAAAATAAATTTAAATATAAGCATATTACAACACGCCCTAGTTAGTCACTTAACCAGAGTTCAGGTTATTTAGTTTTCAGTGCTGATTGAGCTTTAGGGTAGGCTGATTTATTATATAGCGCTTATAACCCCATACCATACTTTGCTCTATGAGCATCCCTAACCCCGGAGATAGCATGACTAGCTATAAAGTTTTAGACGTAAACGATGACTTACCCATTCGCACTAAAGGTGCCGTACACAGCGGTAAAGTTCGTTCGGTTTATTGGCTAACAGATGAAGACAGCGCACGCCTCATTAAAGAAAAAAACTATAAAGTTCCGCAAGGAACTGAGCTGGCAATTATGGTTATTTCAGACCGTATTTCTGCTTTTGATTGTATTTGGCAAGGCGAAAATGGCTTAAACGGCGTGCCGGGAAAAGGTATTGCGCTTAACTCTGTTGCATCTCATTGGTTTAAGTTATTTGATAAAGCTGGCCTTGCGGGTAACCACATTGTTGATATTCCACATCCTTATGTATGGATTGTACGCAAAGCAAGTACCGTAAAAGTAGAAGCGATTGCGCGCCAATATATAACCGGCAGCATGTGGCGTGATTACAGTAAAGGGGTTCGCAACTTTTGTGGCATAGATTTACCTCAGGGCTTAACGGCAAACCAAAAGCTTGAAAACGTACTAATAACCCCTTCTACAAAAGGTATTATCGAAGGCGTGGCTGATATTCCACCTGTTGATGATGTGAATATTACGCGCGCTAATATCACTGATAATTTAGACGTATTTAATTTTAAATCGGCAGAGGATGTGACTAAATACGAAAAGCTATTGGTTGAGGGCTTTAAGCTAATTAGTGAAGAGCTGGCAAAGCTTGACCAAATATTTGTAGATACAAAATTTGAGTTTGGTTATGTAGAGGATTTAGACGGTAACCAACAGCTTATTTATATTGATGAAGTAGGCACCCCAGATTCTTCGCGCATATGGGATGGCGCGGCTTACCGCGATGGTAAAATAATCGAAAACTCTAAAGAAGGGTTCCGCCAGTTATTAATTTCTACTGTGCCAGAAAGTGACGTGCTGTTAAATAAAGACCGCATGGATGAGCGTGAGCAACTTGCTAAAGACTTTATTTTACCAGAGTCGGTCATGCTTGAGGTGTCTAACACTTATGTAGGCATTGCCAGTAAAATCATTGGCAAAGAGATTGTAATTCCTGAAGATCCTCGCCAAGAAGTAATTAATATTTTAGATACTGATTACGACCTTATTGTAAAATAGTACAACTAAAGTATGTAAAAAAACAAAGCCCAGTCTTTATTTTTAGTTACTGGGCTATATTCCTTGCAATTAGTGCTAGTCTCTAATTAACTTAACCTAAGATTAACTTTTAGGTGTTGATATGTTTAGGCAAGTGCAGCAAGTTTTTAATAAAAGAGGTTATTTACTCGCCGCTACTTTATTTTTTAGCCAAGGCGTACTGGGCGCAAATATTGATTTAGTAATTCAAGACCAGCATGGTCAGCCACTAAAAGACGCAATCGTTGAGCTTTATAAGGCGGCAAAGTCAGAGCGCACTCCGTTACCCGTTGCGGTAATGGACCAAGTACATAAAGCGTTTTTGCCTGATTTACTGGTGGTGCAAAAAGGCCAGCAGGTTAACTTTCCTAACAGCGATAATATTCGCCATCATGTTTACTCTTTTTCTCAGGCTAAGCCCTTTCAGCTAAAACTCTATTCAGGCCAACCTAAAGAGCCTGTGACTTTTGATCAACAAGGTGTTGTTGTACTAGGCTGTAATATTCATGACTCTATGGTTGGCTATATTTATGTAGCCAATAGTGAGCACGTTTATAAAACGAATAATACGGGTAAGTTAACTTTAGACATAACGCCGTTACCGACTACGCTGAGTGTGTGGCATGCGCTACAAACTGCACCGTTGGAAAATAAAAAAATGATAACAATAAACAATAACAATGAGTTACTAATTAAGGTTAATACCTCCACCCCAGCACCGCGAAATACTTTTGGTAGTAAGTTTAAGGGCGGTAATGACTAACAGTTTAAAAAACCGCATTATTGTTTTATGTGTAGGCTTAGTGTTACTGACCACGATGGTGAGCATTGTTAGCTTTTGGTGGTCTACAAGTAAATTTCAAGAAGAAAAAGTAAATCAAGATATTAGCGTAGCGCAAAATGTATATAAGCAATATCTGAGCGCAAAAGAAAGCCTACTGCTTACTGCTGCTAAAGTACTCACTGCCGACTTTGGCTTTAAGCAAGCGGTTGCCACTCGCGATGCAGGCACCATAAGTAGTGTGTTGTTTAATCACAGCCAGCGTATTGATGCAGAGCTTATGCTACTGATTGATTTATCAGGTAAATTAATTTCAGCCAATACTAATGCAGATTTGTACCCTCAAAATTTAAAGCCGTTACTGGATGAGTTATTAACTTCGCCAGAGCAATCGAGCTTTGTTGTTCTTAATAATCAGTTATATCAAGTTATTTTACTACCTGTAAGGGCGCCTAGAACGGTCGCATACAGCTTAGTGGGTTTTAAAATTGATGACGAAGTCGCCCTAGAACTTAAAAACCTAACAGGAATGGATGTCAGCTTTATTGCTGAGCAGGACAACCTCGTAAGAAGCTCGTTGCTTAATCGCCCAGAGTTTTTTTCACCTAAAAACTACTTTAACACCACCACAACAACGCGTTTGTTTGGTGATTATCCTGTATATAAAAACCAAGATATTATGTTGCCCTCCCTACAAGGGGATGCGGTAACAATTTTGCTCAGTGCTGATTTAACGCAAAGCTATAACGATTTTGAAAACTTATTGTTTACGCTAATTATTATGGCCATTTTAACTATGCTGGTGGGGGTTATTACCAGTAGTTTACTGGCAAATAACTTAACAACCCCACTCTCTCAGCTTGCAGTTATTGCTAGGCAGTTTGCACAAGGTAATTACGCGTTTGAATTTAATGCATCTAAACAAAGTACTGAAATAGCAACCCTTGCTAACGCCTTTGATAACATGGGTAACGATATTAACGAGCGTGAACAAAAAATTAGTTTTCAGGCACGCCATGACTCGCTTACCGGCTTTTATAACCGCTCGGCTATGCTTGAAGTACTCGATGATGAGCTGACTCCCTCTACACAATACACCCTAGTTGCTATTGATATAAAAGGTTTACGGCATATAAACGATAAGCTAGGCCCACGCGTAGGCGATGAATGTTTAAAAGCGGTTGCCAATCGAATTAGTGGCTTTTCGGATGAACTTGGCGGCTTTCATGCGCGTATTGGTGGCGATGAGTTTTTAACTGTGTTTCCAAGTGCCGCTGCCAGAGAGAAAAAAAGCGGTATAGTTGGTTTAATGGCACAGCTATTAGCGTGTTATACCATTAAAACGTTAAAAATTAACTTACGCTTTAGCGCTGGGGTTGTCGAGTATCCTATGCAAGGCCTTGCCAGCGATGATTTAATGCGCCGCGTACTTATTGCCGTAGACAATGCAACAGATAGCCAAGACAGTATTCATTATTACCAAAATGGTGAAGACGAAGCGCATTTAGATCGTCTTAAAATGTTAGATGAGCTTAAACAAGCCATTAGCGATGATGATGGGCAATTATTTATGACCTATCAGCCTAAACTGCATTTACACACACAAAAAATAAATAAAGTCGAATCACTGATCCGCTGGCAACGTAAAGATGGCAGCTGGGTAAACCCAGAACTGTTTATTGATTTAGCCGAGCAATCGGGGCTTATTGTTGAGCTTACATCATGGGTTGTTAACACGGTGGTTTCTCAGGTGGCTGATTGGCAGGCTAAAGGGATTGAAATGCAGGCAGCAATTAATGTGTCAGCACAAGATATTGCCTCACCGAGTTTTCATTCAGCGTTAGTGCGTACTCTAAAAAAATACAATGTTGATCCAACCCTCATTACTGTTGAATTAACTGAGCGCGACATGATTGAAAATGAAGAAAAAGGCATAAAAGCATTACAAAACTTAAAAGCCATTGGTGTAAAAATTTCATTGGATGATTATGGCGTAGGGCAAACATCACTGGGGAGATTAAAAATGCTGCCTATTGATGAGCTAAAGTTAGATAAGTGCTTTATTTTAAAGTTAGATGAGTCGCGCAAGGATCAATACATAGTGCAGTCGTCGATTACCTTAGGGCATCAATTAGGCTTTAGCGTTGTTGCAGAAGGCGTTGAAAACAGAGATTCGTTAGACTTACTTAAACTTATGCATTGTGACCATGCTCAGGGTTACTACCTAAGTAGGCCTTTAAAAGCAGAGTTATTAGAACAGTGGCTAAAGGAATATTATGAAAAAAGTTAAGTGTTTATTACTTGGGTTATTACTTAGCTCGAGTTTTTCTGGTTTAGCAAGCGATGGTAAGTTATTAGCGACCCCCGGGGTTTCGCAAATAGAAGGCAGCGGGGGCGGCGGTATTGTGCCTTGGGCACAGCTTGCAGGTTACGCCAGCGAAGACGAGTTCTCTGTGAATGGCTTTTGTAGCCGTGCAGATGTAACAGACTACACTTTAGATGTATGTGGAGTACAAGTTAACCTATTTAATCGTGTAGAACTTAGCTACGCTCAACAACGTTTTGACGTGCCTGCACTTGATACCGAAATAGAGCAATCTATCACGGGCGCTAAAATTCGTTTATACGGCGACATAGTTTACAGTGACTGGCCGCAATTGAGTGTGGGTATACAGCATAAATCCCTTGATGATGGCGCTGTTGCGACCCTCGTAGGTGCACAAGATACTAGTGGCACTGATTACTACCTAGCAGCTAGTAAACTCCACTTAGGCGCTGTAGGGGGGCTTAACTGGTTTTGGAACGTCACAACTCGCTACAGTGAGGCTAATCAACACGGTTTGCTTGGTTATGGTGGGGCAAATGATGATGCAAAAATTTTATTTGAAGGCAGCACGGCTGTGTTTTTGAGCCGAAGTGTTGCCGTAGGTATAGAGTATAGGCAAAAGTCTAATAACCTTAATTTGGGTGAACAAGACTGGAAAGATTTATTTGTTGCTTGGATGCCAAACAAACACGTGAGTGTCACCGCTGCATACTTAGATTTAGGTAGCATTGCAGGTGCGAGCGATCAAACAGGGTGGTACTTATCGGTAACAGGGTATTGGTAATGAAAAACGTTGTCATTTTATGGTTGTGTTTAAGTGCCCTGGCAGGGTGCGCAAGCTCAACAAATTTATCACTTTATCAAGAGCTTGATGGCCGAGCGGGGCTTGCGCGTATTGTAGACAGTTTTATTTACCAAATAGGTAATGATGAACAAGTACTGCATTATTTTGAACACAGCGACATAAGCCACTTTAGAGAAGGCTTTATTATGCATATGTGTATGCTAGTTGATGGCCCATGCAAGTACAAAGGTGACTCTATGGTAGATATTCATACTGGGATGCACATAACTGAGAAAGATTTTAACCATGTGGTGGACTTACTTGTAAATGCGATGGAAGAGCAAAATATTAGCCATAGCATACAAAATGAGATTCTATCTAGGATGGCACCGCTGCGTAGTAAAATAATAAGAATTTAGGTAACATCTGTAAATTATTTACTCGTAGCAGTGAACCTTACTTTTGTAATAGTGTCCACTTAGTATTATTTCCTATAAACAATAATTGGCGCGCACAGCTTGTATGTCTTACCTATTTATATCCCGCAAAAATGTACACGCAAAGTACTATAAAAAAATAATCAAAAAGCTGAGTATGGATTGCCAACTGCATGTTATGGGGGCGCCAAAGCTTTCAGCTATACACTATTTAAGTAAAGCGTTTAAAGTTGATTTTAACGATGTTATTAATGCACAACTAAAACGTAAGCGCGCCCGTAATAACCTTTGGAACAATGCTTTAGTATCGGCGGTTTACAAAGTGGGGCTGCGCTTTTTTGAGCGTTTGCGTTACGCAAAATATTTAGCTTTATTAACGGAAGTTAACCCTGATGTAATGGTGATATGGAATGGTAATAAACTGCCTAATACTACCGTTGCTATGGCTGCCAAGGCACTGGGTATTAAGCAATTTTATTATGAAAATGGTTTACTTCCGGGTACCACCAGTTTAGACCCTAAAGGGATTAACTTTAATGCGTCGCTAAGTCGAGATCCTGATTTTTATTTAAATTTTAATGCAAATAATGCCTTAAACTTTGATGCACCGGCGCTTGTCCCTCGAGAAAACCATAAAAAACGCTGTGATTTTGCAGCTGAAAATATACCTGAACGCTACATATTTGTGCCTTTTCAAGTGCCTCACGATACGCAATTAGCGAGCTTTTCGCCATGGATTGACTCAATGGAAATGCTATACGATGAAGTTGTTAGCGCAGTGAAAGCATTGAACGACCCTAGTTTAAAGGTCGTTTTTAAAGAACACCCGTCGTGGCACAAGCATTACACCCATTTATACGATAAAGACCCAATTGCACTTTTTGCAAACGGCAATAAAACCTGTGAACTTATTGAATGCGCAGAAGCGGTGATCACTATCAACTCTACGGTCGGTTTAGAAGCACTGTTACTAAATAAGCGCGTAATTACTGTAGGGCAGGCTTGTTATAATATAGAAGGCTTAGTTAAGCATGCTGATACTCGTGAGGGCTTAGCTGCCCAAGTAGCAGATGTAGCTCAAGGATGGCAGTTTAATCCGCAACTACGCGATAAATTTTTTTGCTATTTAAAGCATGTGTATAGTGTGCCGGGCGTTTGGAAACACGCCGAAGAAGAGCATATCAAAGCAATTGAGTTACGTTTTAAAGGGGGGGATAAATTTGCACAATACAGCAACGATGTGCCCAACGAACTTATTTAACCGCGTATTGTATATCAACATGTTGTGATTTAGCTGTAAGGACAATTTTTACAGCCATTTTTACAGCATGTACCTCGCTTTAAAAAAAACCATTTACTAAACACCATGTAGCCATTTTGCATGGTGTAGTCTAGCCCTTCAATTAAATTGTCATTACCTCTAAATTTTTTAGCAAACTCAATTTGTGCTTTGATTGGCTGAGTATAAATATGGGCTAAATAAGCGTTTATTTTATTAAGCGTACATTGCGGGCATAAACAGCTTGTTGCTGACTCTTCAAGCGGTAAAATAGCAGGTAATTGGTTACACCAACATGCGTTTATATCGTTTACATTACAACTAAGCGCAGTGTGGCATTGTGAGCAGTTTAATCTCGTCATTTTAAGTCTTATCAGCAGTAGAGCAGCAAGAATAACAAATATTATGAATATACAAAAAGCATTGGCCGAATTTATTACCTTTGGTGAGCAAAGAGATGATGCTATTAGCGTGATTATTTCTACCCCAGCAGAGGAAAGTGCTCCCGGTTATACACTCACAAAGCCGGTATTGATTGACGTGCTAACACGTTGTGTAAACCACGAAATAGAGATAGATGATTTAGAGTTATGGGCAAATGTGGTTGAATCGCGAGATGATATAAATTGCGCCGAACACGAAGGGATTATTTTTGCGCTCAGTAATAGCGAGCAAATGGGTGAACTTGATAAGCGTAAGCTGACTGTATTGTTGAAGCTGCTACAGAGCTAAGCGTAATTTAGTAATGATTGTATTTAAACCGTTTTAAATTATCATCAGGTGCAGCGAAATCAAACTTAGCTTATAGATTAACATTGCTCTGAACTCAAAACCGTGAACTACGAGAACAGAGCAATGTGATAAAACGTCTTTATTCAGAGGGCTTACAGCTCTTCACTTTCTTTAATTGTTGCAAATGCGGTGTTTAAACGTGTTACTGTTTCAGGCAGTTGGTCGTCTAAAATGTCTGCTTTATCTGCACCCCATGCTAGTACCACTGTTGAGCCTAGTTTAAAGCGGCCCATTTCTTCACCTTTTTTAAGGGTAATGGCGTTTTCGCCTTTAGTAGGGTAGTTCCAGCTAAACACATCGCTACCGGCTGGTGGTGTTACGGTGCCAGCCCAAACGGTCTCTATGCTGGCAACAATGGTTGCGCCTACTAGTACCATAGCAAGTGGGCCAATTTCGGTTTCAAAAATAGCCACTACACGTTCGTTACGAGCAAATAAATTAGGGACATTTCGCGCTGTAAGCGGGTTTACCGAAAATAAGTCGCCCGGTACGTAAATCATTTTACTTAGTGTGCCGTCTATAGGCATATGAATACGGTGGTAGTCTTTTGGCGCTAAATAAATAGTAGCAAATTTTCCGCCTAAAAATGGTGTTGTATCATCTTCAGAGCCACCTAATAGTGCTTGTAGACTGTAGTCATGACCTTTTGCTTGTATCAGCTGCCCATCAACAATGTCGCCCAGTTGGCTAATTGCACCATCAACAGGGTGAGTAATTACGTTCTCGCCTTGCGCCATTGGACGCACACCATCTTTTAATGGGCGAGTAAAAAATTCATTAAACGTTTTGTAGTGCGCAGGGTCTTCATACAAAGCCTCGTTCATGTCTACTTTATATTGTTTAATAAATAGTTTAATAAGCGTTGTAGTTAAAGCACCGGCTTTTGCTGCTGCTAATTTACCTACTACGCGTGAAATAAAGTGCTTTGGCATTGCATACTGCATTGCAATTTTAAATTTGTCTAAACTCACAGATTGTTTCCTAAATTAAACGCGAGGTGCGCGTGCACCAGCACGGCCATCGGCCATTGTTTCTAAAATACGGTGGTAGCTGTCGAATCGCAATTGCGAAATATCGCCATCGGCTACCGCTTGTTGAATTATACAGCCTGGGTCGTTTAAATGCTTACAGTCTCTAAAACGACATCCACCTATAAACTCTCTAAATTCTTTAAAGCACCAGGTTACCCGTTCAACATCTAAGTGCCATAAACCAAACTCACGTATTCCCGGTGAGTCAATTAGGTTACCACCACTTGGTAGGTGATGTAAGCGCGATACAGTGGTGGTATGTTGCCCTAAGCCACTGTTTTCTGATACTTCTTTAGTTAATATTTCGGCATCAGGAAGCACAGTGTTAACTAAGGTTGATTTACCTACGCCACTTTGACCAACAAAAATATTATTTTTATCAACCAGTACGTTTTTTAAATCATCTATGCCTTCGCCGGTTACACTACTTACAAGCAGTACCTGATAACCAAGGCCTCGATAAATATCGAGTACTTTTTGAATTTCATTTAGGCCTTCGTCGTCGATTAAATCGATTTTATTAAGTACTAAAATAGGTTCTATACCCATGTCTTCACAGGCAATTAAGTAACGGTCGATAATACTGGGCGTAAACTCTGGTAGTACCGCTGAGACCATTAAAATTTGATCAATATTTGCAGCGATTACTTTTACGCCATCGTAAAAGTCGGGACGCGTAAGCTGTGAGCGGCGTTCTTGTGTTGCTTCAATAACACCCGCTAAGTCGCCTTCACTTACTTTTGCGCGGCGAAATAGTACTTGATCACCACACACTAAGTTAGTAACGGTACGGCGAATATTACAGCGTAATACGTCACCTTCTTGTGTTTCTACATCGGCGTGTTGGCCAAAACGGCTGATCACGACAGCGTTTTCGGTTGCGCCCAGATTATCTGTTTGCCACTCTTGTGCGCCACCTTTTGCCAATTTTGTATCGGCATTATTTAAGCGCTTTTGATGATTAGCCTTGATCCTGCGAGATTGGCCTTTACTTAATTTTTTCTGTTTTGCCACTTTTGGCCTATAACCTTGGTTTAAATGTCGGCTTTGCGTATAAAAAAGCTTTAGCTCGACGGTTGATGCTAATATGATATATCGAAATGCGTTGGATCTAAAGAAAAGCACTGTTTAAGGTTACTATGACTATTAATGAATCTAATTTAATTTGGCTTGATCTGGAAATGACTGGACTTGAGCCGGCCACAGATAAAATACTCGAAATTGCAACAGTAGTAACTGATGCCGATTTAAATATACTCGCGGAAGGGCCTACTATAGCTATTCACCAAAGTGATGAGTTGTTAGATGGCATGGACGAATGGTGTACTACACAGCATGGGAAATCAGGTCTGACGGCCCGTTGTAAAGCCAGTACATATGATGAAGCTTATGCGGTTGAACAAACGCTTAATTTTTTAAAGCAGTGGGTTCCTGCTGGTAAATCACCTATGTGTGGTAACTCAATAGGTCAAGACAGACGCTTTATGAATAAGTATATGCGCGAGCTTGAAGACTTTTTTCATTATCGAAATTTAGATGTAAGCACAATTAAAGAGCTTGCCCGACGTTGGAAGCCTGAGGTACTAGAACAGGTAAATAAAAAAGGCTCTCATTTAGCTCTCGATGACATTAAAGATTCTATTATGGAATTAAAGGTGTATAGAGAAAAATTCTTTAATTTGTAAAAAACACTTGCAAACACATTAGATTATTGTAGAATCCTGCCCCGCTCAAGACGATAACCCTCGCGGGGTTGGTGTGTTTGAGTGGTTTAAATACCATCAGTAAGTTCGGCACTAGCTCAGTTGCCAGAATGTAGGACGCGACCTGTCGCGCACCAACGGACAAATTACTGACAATCTTTAAAGCGGCACTAGCTCAGTTGCCAGAACGTAGGACGCGGCCTGTCGCGCACCAACGGACAAATTACTGACAATATTTAAAGCGGCACTAGTTCAGTTGCCAGAATGTAGGACGCGACCTGTCGCGCACCAACGGAC
>CERR01018448.1_pt1 | contig 29009 bp, 30 predicted proteins | sample 530841 | NCBI WGS metagenome assembly CERR01 (sample SAMEA2621021, study PRJEB7988) | marine metagenome | biome: marine biome (ENVO:00000447); feature: surface water layer (ENVO:00002042); material: "saline water (ENVO:00002010), including plankton (ENVO:xxxxxxxx)" | depth 5 m | reverse complement strand
GGTCGGAGGTTCGAGTCCTCCCGGGCCCACCACTTCTAAAAATATTTCAATGATTTAAAATAACTTATGGATTACATCACCTATGCTGTACCTTTTTTCCTGCTAGCTCTGCTAATAGAGCTGATTTATGGAATTGCTATAAATAAAAATACTTACCGATTAAACGATGCTATTAGTAATTTATTTATGGGAACGCTTCGTACAGCAAACAAGCTAATTATTATTGGTGCAGCAGGATATGTTTTCTATCTGGCAGAAACTAATTTTGCTATTTGGAGGATGGACATAAATTCTTGGTTTACGTGGATATTTGCTTTTGTTATTTATGATTTCTTCTACTATTGGTTCCATCGAATTAGCCATGAAAGGCAGATTTTTTGGGCATCTCATGTAGCTCACCACCAAAGCGAGGACTACAATCTCAGTACGGCATTAAGACAAACAGGAACAGGCGCATTCGTAAGTTGGGTTTTTTATATACCTATGTTTCTTATAGGCATTCCATCTTATGTCTTTATAAGTGTTGCTTCTTTAAACCTGATTTACCAATTCTGGGTACACAGCGAACATATTCCAAAGCTTGGTTGGTTTGAAAACTACTTTGTCACTGCCTCAAATCATAGAGTTCATCATGCACAGAATGAACAATACATTGATAAAAATTATGGAGGCGTTTTCATTATCTGGGATAGGATGTTTGGGACACACAAAATAGAAAATGAGGATGAGCCATGCATATATGGAATCAGAGGCACCCTAAATACCTTTAATCCAATTTGGGCGAACCTACACGTGTATGTAAAAATAATGAGAGAGATGTGGTCATCCCAAGACTGGAAAGATAAGCTTTATGCACCTTTTGCAAGAACAGGCTGGTCACCTAAGAGCCTGCCTTATCAGATAGAAAAAGACAACTTTAATGCAGAAAGCTTTAAAAAATTTAATCCGGTAATTAGTAAACAACATAAGATTTATGCCTTATTTCAGTATTTATTCATAACTTATATCTTCTTAGCTTTTATTCAAAGTGGATATCTAAACTATGCTCAACTATGGGTAACTATTAGCATGGCCGCATTTACTATGTATTGCACTTCTATATGGCTTGACGGTAAGAAGGGAACAAGAATAGAGATAGTTAGGCTAGCATTATGCATATCCATAGGAATTTATGCTTATCTTCAAATTTCGTTAAGCGCCATTGCAATAAGCGTATTAGTTTATTCAGTTATTAACTTCTTATCCTTACCTTTAATAAACAGAACTACTTAAAGATCGTATAAAGAAAAGGGGCTCAAATGAACCCCTTAAAAATAGTTAATATTTTTTAGTATTATTTATCGAATCTATCTGCATTCATTACTTTATTCCAGGCTGCAATAAAGTCGCTTACAAACTTATCTGTAGCATCATCAGAAGCATAAACTTCAGCTAAAGATCTTAGTTGTGAATTAGAACCGAACACTAGATCAACCCTTGAAGCTGTTCTCACAACCTCTCCAGAAGACTTATCAACACCTTCATATGAATTATTTCCATCAGGCCTCCAAGATACATTCATATCTAAGAGTTTCTTAAAGAATTCATTATCTAAAACATTGTTATCTTCAGAGAAATTGCCAAGATTATCCTTAGTAATACCAAGTGATCTCATACCTCCAACTAAAACTGTCATTTCGTGTGCAGTTAGTCCAAGCAATTGAGATTTATCAACAAGCATTTCCTCTGGGCTTACTGAATACTCTGTTTTTTGATAGTTTCTAAAACCATCAGCTAATGGTTCTAAGACTGCGAATGATTCAGCATCAGTTTGATCTTCTGTAGCATCTCCTCTTCCAGGATGAAAAGGAACATTTGCGCCAGAAGCTTTTTCAATGGCAACATTTCCAGCTAACACAATCATATCTGCAAGCGATGCGCCTACATCTTCAGCAACTTTAGTTAGAGTTTCTAAGACTTTATTAAGTTGATCTTTGTCGTTTGATTGCCAGCTACGCATTGGTTCAAATCTTATCCTTGCTCCATTTGCGCCACCACGTAAATCTGAATTTCTGAATGTTGATGCACTAGCCCATGCTGTTTCAACCATCTCTTGAATACTAAGACCACTGTTACTAATAAGCTCTTTTGCTTTATCAACGTCATAGTCTTTGCTTCCAGGGGTAACTGGATCTTGCCAGATTAAATCTTCTTCTGGAACTTCAGGACCCAAATACCTATTCTTAGGTCCCATATCTCTGTGCAGAAGCTTAAACCACGCTCTTGCAAAAGCATCAGCAAATTCTTCAGGATTATCTTTAAAGTGCAATGAAACTTTTCTGTACTCCGGATCTTCTCTCAAAGCTAAGTCAGAAGTGAGCATCATAGTAGTAACTTTAATACTTGAGTCTTCAACATCTGGAGCATGATTCTCTTCTTCTAAGTCAATTGGATGCCATTGAAATGCACCTGCTGGACTTTTAACTAACTCATATTCATATTTGAATAGATTTTCGAAATAGCCATTATCCCATTGTGCTGGATTTTTTGTCCAAGGACCTTCAAGGCCACTAGTTATAGTGTCTCTACCTTTACCTTTTCCATAACCACTTTTCCAGCCAAATTGTTGCTGTTCCATTGGAGCGTCTTCCGGACCAACACCTACTAAACCGTCATCACCGGCACCATGTGATTTTCCAAAAGTATGACCACCAGCTATAAGAGCTACAGTTTCGTAATCATTCATAGCCATTCTGCCAAAAGTTTCTCTAATATCGTGTGCACTTTTCTTTGGATCAGGGTTGCCATCTGGACCTTGTGGGTTTACATAAATAAGCCCCATCTGCACAGCAGCAAGCGGATTATTAAGGAGTCTTTCTCCGACATATCGATTGTTTCCAAGCATCTCTTCTTCTGGTCCCCAATAGATATCTTCTTCTGGATGCCAAATATCTGGTCTTCCTCCACCGAATCCAAAAGTTTTGCCTCCCATTGATTCAATAGCGGCGTTACCAGCTAATACCAATAAGTCAGCCCAGCTAATCTGTTTGCCATATTTTTGTTTAATTGGCCAAAGCAGTCTTCTAGCTTTATCAAGATTGCCATTATCAGGCCATGAATTTAATGGAGAAAATCTTTGTGCTCCAGTTCCTGCACCACCTCTACCATCTCCAATTCTATACGTCCCAGCAGCGTGCCATGTAAGTCTCACAAAAAACGGACCATAGTGACCATAATCTGCTGGCCACCAATCTTGGGAGTCAGTCATAAGATCGTAAAGATCTTGCTTTAGAGCTTTGTAATCTATTTTGCTAAATTCTTCTGAGTAATCAAAATCATGATCCATTGGATTAGTTTTAGTATCATGCTGATGCAGAATATTTAGATTTAATTGCTGCGGCCACCAGTTTACATTTGAGTGACTTCCAGCTGTTTTAGTATTTGATCCGTGAATAACCGGACATTTTGTTTCATCGTTCATTTTTTACCTTGCTTTAGAATTAACGTCTATCTTTTTATTCTAGATACGAACCAAGAATTTTCAATGTCTATCAAATTAATAAGCACACAAATCTTTGTATTAATTAGTATGCTAAATGATTAAAATTGTGTAATTTTAAACATATGAAAATAGGCATTTATCCAGGTTCATTTGATCCATTCACAAATGGCCACAATGACATCTTGCAAAGAGCATTAAAAATCTTTGATAAAGTCGTGATTGCTGTAGTAAAAAATTCTAATAAAAAATACTTATTCTCTTTAGATGAGAGGGTTGCAATGATTGATAACCTTTTTCAAGAACAGGAGATGGTTTCTTGTATTGGTCTTGATTCAAAACTAACAGTTGAGCTAGCTTCTGAATTAAATGCTCAAGCAATTATTAGAGGACTTAGAGCGGTATCAGATTTTGAGTATGAATTTCAAATAGCAAGTATCAATCGTTCACAAAACTCAGAAGTTGAAAGCGTCTTTTTTACCCCTGATGAAAAATTAACATTTATTTCTTCTAGCATGGTTAAAGAGTTAGCTAGTTATGGTGGTGATATTTCAAATTTTGTTCACGAAGATATTGCAAAATCTTTAGAAGAAAAATTTAAGATTTAATTTTGTGTTTCTTTGCAGAAATAAGTGCTTCTATTGTTCTGTGTAATTTTAGTAATTTTTGATTCACAGCTTGAACACTTTTCCCCGTCTTTTCCATATACATTTAATTGGATTTTGAAATAACCAGGTTTTGACTCGGCATTAAAGTAATCATTCAAGGTAGTGCCGCCAGCCTTTATAGCTTTATTTAAAATTATTTTGCTCTGTTCCAGAATTTTCTTACACTCTTCATGGCTTACATCTTTGCCCATTCTCATAGGAGAGATATTTGTGCTAAAAAGTATTTCAGATGCATATATATTTCCAATACCAGAAATAATTTTATGATTAAGAAGTATAGATTTTATAGATGCTGAAGAATTTTTAATTCTTTCATAAAAATAATCTGCATCAGCTTTATTTTCAAAAGGATCAGGACCATTGTTATCAAGAAGGTAGAAGCTATCTGAAGTTTTATAAATTTGTATCAGACCAAACCTTCTAACATCATTAAAAATTAAACTATTTCCAGATTCTAAATGAAAAATTATGTGATCATGTTTAAGAAATTTTTTTTGTTGTGATGCTCTAAGATTTCCTGTCATACCCAGGTGGATTACCATCGAGTATTCATTTACAAAGTTAATGACTATATATTTTGCTCTTCTTTTTATATTTTTAATTTTAACTTTAGTGATGTGTTTTTTAAGGTTGTCATTAAAAGGAATTCTTAATGATTTTTGTCTAACAAGAATCTTAATAATTGACTGATTTTTGAGGTAGGGTTCTATACCTCTTTTGGTGGTTTCAACTTCAGGTAGTTCAGGCACTTATTTAAATTGCTTATTTAGCTCGACAACATCACCAGGCACGAGATTGCCAATTGCTTGCTTGTATTGAAGTGATGTAACAATAAATGCGTAACTTGCTTGGGAAAGATTGTTAATAGATTCAGAATAATTCCTCTCTGCTTGTAGCAAGTCAATTAAGTTTCTTGAATTTAACTCATATCCAACTCTAGTAGCCTCAAGAGCGTCTTTTGAGCTTTCTACAGCCGACTTTAGTGAAGAAATGTTAAGCTCTGAGGTTCTAAGCGCTGTATGCAATGTCCTTACTTGCTGAACAATACTTCTTTCAATTAATATCAATTGTTCTTCAGATTTAACTTCTTGTAATAAAGCTTGTCTTCTTTGTGAATTGTTAAGTCCAGATGTAAAAAGAGGCATAGAGAACTGAATGGAATAAATTCTATTTTCAGTTTCTGTTGGAATGGTAAATGGAAGATCAATATTTGAATCTACTCCATCAAATGTATATTGTTTTGATGTCCTCCTATTAGCATTTGCATTTAAATCTACTTTTGGTAAATAGTTTGAAGTCTTAGATTTTGTATTGGCATCTGCTGCTTCAAGCCTATTTTTAGCTTCAATAATTAGGTAATTACCAGTAAGACCTTTTGAAACTTCATTGTCTATATTTGTTCGAGGAGCTTTAAAATCTAGATCAGTATTTAAAGGTGTAATGAGCTTAACTTGCCTTCCAACTATAGAATTCAATTCTTCAAAACTTATATCAACATTGCCCTCTGCTTGCACTCTATCGGATTCCGCTCTGTTTAGTGCAGCTTTTGCATCAGCTAGATCAATTCTTGAAACTGAACCAGTGTTATATCGCTCAGACACTGCGTCGAATTGATTCTTAAGTGCTTTCTCTGTTGCAATTTTTGCTTCTAAATTTGCTTTAGCAGATAAGACTTTAAAATAAGCACCAGTAACTCTAATAATTAGGTTTTGCTGTTGGTAAGCAAATTGTGCTTCAGCAGCTTCTACATTTTCCTTGGCCTGCTTATTAGAAAACCATTTATCTAGCCTAAAAAGTGGCTGACTTACATTCAGCCCATAAGAAAAAGTATTGTAATCGTTTTGAAGTTCTCTATCTTGATAGTATTCATTCCAATTTGTTCCGCCTGTTACTCTAACTTGTGGCAATAGATTTGACCTTGATTGATTAAGGAATTCTTTTGAAATAGCTAGATCAGCTTTTTTTGAATTAAATTCAGGATCTTTATCTAAAGCTTCTTTATAAATGCTAAGCAAATCATTTGAGAACATCTCAAAAGAAAAAGCGAGTAGTAAAAATTTGATATAGTTTTTCATTCTTTTAATTAGACAGTATTCTGCAATATTAGTGCGATATAAACAACGAAAATCTTTTATATAACAATTTAGACACTAAATAATATCTATATCTATGATCATAAAGAAAACTAACAAGAACTCCTTATCCTTGACTTTAAAACCAAATAAATCTTCTTCTATAAATGAAAATTTTATTTTTTTTGGATTTTTATCCATTATCTGTCTTACATTTGCAATAGGTTTCTTTATTTTGGGAGCAACTATGATTCTGCCATTTGCAGGGCTTGAAATTATTGTTCTATTTTCAGTATTAAAGGTAAATAGAGACTGGCTAAACCAGTCTGAAAAAATTCATCTTGATAAACTTTATGTCAAATTAAAAAAAGGAAGTAAACAAATAACATTAGATAGGTTCTTAAGTAAATTTTCTGTTGTTGATCAAAAAACTAAAAAAAGACTTTTTATAACTAGTGGCGATAAAAAAATTGAAATTGGTTCTTTTCTTAATGAGGAAGATAAAGATAAGCTCATATCTTTATTAAAAGAAAAGGTTAAAGAACTAAACTTCTCTTAAATGAAGGTCTATATTTTCGTACACAGGAATACCATCTGAAAATTTTGGAAAGCTTTCCCCAGATATTAGGGGTTTAAGATAGTCTTGGCCTTCTTTTGTAATTCTGAAACCATCTTGTGATATAAAGTTTTCTGGCAGCACTTTTTCTTCATTTGCTATATCTTTAAGATCTCCTACTGATATTTCCCAAGTATAAGGATCATTGCTCAATCTTTTAATAATTGGCATAACTCCTGATTTACCCTCAGCAGCAAGTGACACAGCAGCTTTACCAACTGCAATTGCTTGTTCTATATCTGTTGATGAAGAAATATGTCTAGCACTTCTTTGCAGGTAATCCGCAACAGACCAATGATTTTTAAAACCAAGTTCATCTGTAACAAGTGAAGCAATTTTAGGAGCTAAACCACCTAATTGGCTGTGTCCAAAGGAATCTTTTTCTTTAGTAGCGGCATAAAGCTCGCCATTTTTATCTTTTAGTCCTTCAGAAGCAACAATAACAGAATATCCATATTTACTAACATCTGCCTCAACACCAGCTAGAAAATTTTCTTTATTAAATTTTCGTTCTGGCAATAGAATTTTATGGACAAAAGTATCATTTTTATTGTTTGCTAGCTCGCCAGATGCTGCAATCCAACCAGCATGTCTTCCCATTACTTCGAGGACAAAAACTTTAGTAGAAGTTTTACACATTGATCTTATGTCTAAAGATGCCTCTTTAGCAGAAGTTGCAACATACTTTGCAACTGAACCAAAACCCGGACAGTTATCTGTTACTGCAAGATCATTATCTATCGTTTTTGGTATGGCTATTGCTTTAAGATCATACCCAAATTTTTCAGCAGCTTTTGCTACCTTAAGACAAGTATCAGCAGAGTCATTACCACCATTGTAGAAAAAGTAGCCTATAAATAATTTATTGAGACGATCAAACAAATCTTTATAAAATTTTTCATCGTCTAAATCAGGCAGTTTAAATCTACAAGATCCAAAGGCACCACCAGGCATCTCTAACAGGTTCTCTAGAGGCTTCTTTGTTTTGCTAAGATCATATAGTTCATCTTCAAGGAGACCAACAATTCCATTTTTTGACGCATAAATGTTCGCAGTAGAAAAATCCTTTTTAAATTTTGATATCAAGCCATAAGCAGAGCAATTTATTACAGAAGTAACACCACCTGATTGCGCATAGAATGCATTTTTCATCACAGTTATCATATACTCCATTTAACGCAACTAAAAGCATGAAAATTTTTTTTCTTGGAATATCTGGAACCTTTATGGGCAATCTAGCTCAAATTGCACGTGAATTAAATCATGAGGTATTAGGCTGTGATAATAAAGTTTACCCGCCTATGTCAGAAAAGCTTGAATCAGTCGGAATAAATTTCTCAGAAGGGTATGAAGAGAGTAATTTCGTTGATGCTGATTTATATATTATTGGCAACGCAATATCTAAAGAGAACATATTGCTGAAAAAAATACTCAAGAGTAAGAAAAATATTACTTCAGGACCTAAGTGGTTGCATGATAATGTGCTTTCAAAGAAAACTGTGATTGCTGTTTCAGGAACACATGGAAAAACGACAGTGACATCAATGATTTCACATGCACTATTAAAGAATGGTGTTAACACAAATTATCTAATAGCGGGAATCCCAAATACTTTAAAAAAATCATGGAATATTTCTCCTTCAGAGCTTTTTGTAATTGAAGCAGATGAATACGACACCTGCTATTTTGATAAAAAGCCAAAATTTTTTCATTACAATCCAGATATTTTATTAATCAATAATATTGAGTTTGATCATGCAGATATTTATGAAAATATCGAAATGATAGAAAAGAATTTCTTAGAACTCATAGCAAGCATGTCCAAAGAATCAAAAGTTTTAGTAAATTCAAATAAAGTTAGGCAATCATTTAAAAAATCTGTATCAAACCTCAACGCAACAGCAAAGATAGAATTTTTTGAACTTAGCTCGTTAGATATTGAGGAAGAAAATAAACAGCTTGCTTGTAAAGCTCTTCAGGAAATATTAACCACAGAACAAGTCTTGGGCTCTCTTGAAGATTATGGAGGAGTAAAGAGAAGGTTTGAGACAATTTATGAAAATTCTGATTTCAAAGTAATAGATGATTTTGCTCATCATCCAACTGCAATAGAAGAAACTTTAGCTATGGCAATAAAAGAAAATCCAAATGTAGAGTTAATAGTTGAGCTAGGATCAAATTCAATGAGAAAAGGCATTCATGATAATCGATTAATTAAAATTTTCTCAACAAATAATGCCTACACTATAAATGCAAGCAAAGAACAGCAAAATAAATTTACTGGTATAGCTAAGGAATTAAATTTAGAAGATTTGGAAACCATTTGCTCAAAAAATAAAGAAAAAAAGACGATTCTTATGTGTGGAAACAGAAATTTTCAAGGTTTTCAGCAGCTTATTATCGATAAGCTAATTAAATGATTATAATTTCAATAAATGCCAGCTAACTTAAAGACCTCAAAAGAAATTGTAAAAACATGTAAAGATTCTCTAGATGAATTAAAGGCTATAGATATTTGTTCATTTGAGGTGGAAAAAATCTCCTCTTTTACATCTTTTATTTTAGTAGCTTCAGGAACTTCTGGAAGACATATTCAGTCTATAGCAGATAAGGTTATTGAAAATCTTAAGAATAAAAAAGTTCAAATACTTGGAACTGAAGGTGCAGAGGCAAAAGATTGGATTTTGATAGATGCTGGTGATGTGATAATTAATATTATGTCTGAAGATTCAAGAGAGCATTATGATTTGGAGTCTTTATGGGATAGAAAGCCCAGATGAGAATTTCACTATTATATATCCAGCAAAATAAAACAAAGAATGCTGATAGTTTTGAAGAACATTTCTTGAAGAAGTTAAGAAAAAATATGGATATAAATATTTCTAGTATCCAGGTCAAAAAAAAATTTGCTTCAAAGAGTCAGCAAATTGCTTATGAAGGTAATTTACTAATGGAAAAAATAGGAAAAAATAGCTTTATTTGTTTTGACAAGATAGGCCAAAAAATGACATCAGAAGAATTTTCAAAAACTTTATATAAATCTAATGAAAAGGGCTTTTTAGTAATTGGAGGAGCTTTTGGCCTCTCTGAAGAATTAAAAGAATGTGCTACCAAGATAATCTCTTTCTCAGATATGGAATTTACGCATGAAGTTTTTCGTGTAATGTTGCTTGAACAGATATACAGGGCATATTGCATATTTAATAACCACCCATACCATCAAAATTGAAAGATAGTAAGATACAAACATATAGGTTCAGAACAAATTTATTGCTCATATTGTTCTTATCCATATTGCTTTTGGTGCTAGGAAGATTCTTTTATCTCCAAATTATCCAAGGCAAGGATTTAAAAGAATTAAGAGAGCAAAATATTAATGCATTTGAGTATATTTATCCTAAGCGAGGAAGGATTCTATCGCGTGACGGAGTTGTGCTAGCTGAAGATAGAAAAATATTTTCACTAGTAATTGATATTGAGCAAAAACCTAGTGAAGAATCTATCAAGATACTCTCAGAACTATTTCCTGAAAAAATAAATTTAATTGATCTAAAAGAAAAAGTATCAGATTCATTAAGATATAGGAGGTCAGAAACTATTTTTGAGAAAATCACCCAAGAAGATTTAGCCAAATACCTTGTTAGAGGATCAGATTTAAGGGGATTTTCAGTTATTGAAGGGTATGAAAGGGAATATAATGAGCACCCATCAATCTTCCATGTGCTTGGACATATGGGGTATATAAACTCTACGGATATTAAATATTTTTCACCGAGAATAGACGATTATGATGCTAAGTTGTGGAGTAAAGTTGGAAAATCTGGGATAGAAAGAGTGTATGAGGATCAGCTTCAAGGCCAACATGGCAAAAAGTATTTCCAGAGAAATGCTAGAGGAGACAGAAGAGTCACAACTGATATAACTCCCTTTCAGGAAGGTGAAGAATTATTTATTTCCATAGATTTTCAAGCTCAAAAACTTGCTTATGAGCTCATGGAAGATAGAAAAGGGTCGGTCGTGGTTATTGATCTGGATGATTTTAGTATTCCAGTTGCTATCAGCACACCATCTATCAGTGCAAATGATTTAAGAGATATTTCTTCTGCGCAATATCAAGATCTTTTGAATGATCCATCTAGACCGCTTTTCAACAGAGCTTTTATGGGTTTATATCCTCCTGCTTCGACTATAAAACCTCTTTTAACAGTTTTTGCTTTGAATAATGGGTATACAAATTGGGATGAAACAATTTTTGATGATGGTTTTTTTCGATTTGAGGAAGAAGAAAGGGTTTTTAACGCTTGGCGCGAGGGAGGTCATGGATTAACTGATCTGAAGAAAGCTTTAGTTGAAAGTTCGAACCCATTTTTTATGAATCTTTCTGTTAGGTATGAGAAAGATTTATTTGTTGAGTTCCTCAAATCCTCAAGTTTTGGATCAAAGCTTTGTGAAGATTGCTATCCACATCAATTCAGCCCATTGATAGATGATAACTGGAAGTATAAAAATTTTGGTAAAGAGCTTTATACAGGAGATTTCATAAATTTGGGTGTTGGACAAGGTTATATGCTCACAACACCATTACATCTATCTTTAATCTCCGGTATTTTAGCTAAAAAAGGAAACTACCAATTGCCATTTATGGTTACAAAGAAAAGTAATTCTTTAAATTTAGCTGAAAACTTAACGGAAGAGGATTGGAGCAAACTAAATGATTCATTAGTAGATGTAATATATTCTCCAAATGGAACTGGCTACAGGATTAATGCTGGCAATTTAATGCTAGCTGGTAAAAGTGGAACAGCTCAAGTAGTAGATATAAATTCTAGAGAGGAATACGATGAAGTAAGAAGCAATGAATTGCTACGAGACCATGCAATCTTTATAGGCTATGCACCATACGATAACCCTAGATATTCTATTGCAGTAATTGTTGAAAATGGAGAGAGTGGTGGAAGAGTTGCAGGGCCAATAGCAAAGAAAGTGATAGAGGAATTATTAGATGGTTTTTAATTTAAGAAACACAATAATTTTATTTTCATTGGTAACGATAATCCTTATGGGTTCTTTGACTATCTATTCAGTAACATCAATTGATATTAACTATTTTCTACGCTTTCTATTAATAAATATTGTTGTAATCCTAGCAGTAGCACTAATTTTTAATCAGATTAACCTAAACAGAATTCTTTCTTTCGGATGGATCTTATTTATAAGCAATATCCTTCTGGTGTTGAGTGTTGAATTATTTGGAAATGAAATCAACGGTTCTAAACGCTGGTTGGATTTTGGTTTTTTGAGTTTGCAGCCTTCAGAATTTATGAAAATTACCTATGCTCTTTTTGTAATTCAGTACCTAAGGTTCTACAGCTTTCAATTTACAAGAACTAGAACTTTATTTTTACTAGCTATTCTATTTTTATCTGCCTTGCCAATAATAATACAACCTGATTTAGGCACAGGTTTGGTCTATATCCTTATGGGCTTAATGTTTCTTTTTATATGTGGAGCAAATCGTGCGTATTTTATAGGAATGGCAATTTTTGGCGTACTTTTATCGCCTATTATCTATAGCTTTGGTCTTACCACATATCAAAAAGGAAGAATAATCAGCTGGTTTTCTTCAGACCAAGATCTATCGGAAAAATGGAATATATTGCAATCAGAGATAAGTATTGGCTCAGGGGGCTTGGCAGGTGAAGGCTTTTTGAATAGCAAGCAAAACGAATTTAATTTTTTACCAGAAGCAGATACAGATTTTATATTCTCAATATATGCAGAACAGTTTGGATTCCTAGGAGTGTTCCTTATCTTAATAATGTTAGCTTGCTTTATTGGCCTAACTACACTCTTATCGATGACTGAAAAGAGACTTACTAGTGATTTATCGCCATATTATATAGGTACATATTGCACTCTAGTTATAGGGTTTAGTTTTCTTCTAAATATTCTAATGGTTAGTGGTATGATCCCAGTAGTTGGTTTGCCATTACCTTTTTTCACAAAGGGCGGGTCTTCTTTGCTATGCTTTTCAATAATGCTTGGCTTAATATTTACTTCTAGAGGTTTTCTCAGATGATGCGTTTCTTATTATTTTTTTTACTTGCCCTAAACCTAAACTCTAATGTTTTAGAAAGAGAAGATGTTAAAGCATTTATTGAATTTGCATTAGAAAACTCAGACCTCAAAGAAAATGAAATTAAAACATATTTAGCTCAAGCTATACCATCAAAAAAAGCAGAAACAGCAAGACAAAACCAACCTGAAGTAAAAGCTACATGGAATCGATATAGAAATAGGTATCTCACATCCTCAAGAGTCAATAATGGAGTGAAATTTGTAAAGGAAAATCTTGAGATACTTGATGCTGTAGAGAAAGATTTTGGAGTTTCAAAATATTATATTGCTTCAATTATCGGCTGTGAGACAAACTATGGAAATTATTTAGGAACTTATAATCCGCTAGACACAATTTTTACAAGAGCTTTTGATCCTAAGAGCACTTATTGGCAGAAACAATTAATAGAGTTATTCATACTATCAAAGAAATATAATCTTGATCCTAAATCAATTAAGAGTTCATGGTCCGGTGCTTTAGGTTTAGGGCAATTTATTCCATCTAGCTACAATGCTTACGGTGTTGATTACGATAATGACGGCGTAGTGGATATGTATAATTCACGCAAAGATGGCATTGCAAGTGTTGCAAATTATCTAAGAGAAAATGGTTGGCAAAAAAGTTCTACTGCGGTATTAGAAGTTAGCGTTGGTAAGAAATATCAAAATCTAGAAGATGAAGATATTTCTGCTTTAGAATTGCCATTTAATCTAAATAATTTTAGAACAAAGATTTCAGCTAATGAATTAGTAGAAGAGGGTTTTGAAATAGATGAAGACTTTACTGAAATGATTTCACCGCTACTTGTTTTTGAGCAGGGGAAGACAAAATTATATTTAGGATTTGACAATTTCCGAGTAATAACTAAATATAATCGAAGTAGTAAATATGCATTAGCAGTTCACCAGCTTGCATTAGAAATTTCAAAGAGATTTGATGAATAAATTAAAGATAAATTTACTTTTTGCCCTGACTTTTTATATTTCAGCAGCAATACCAAACCCACCTGATTTAGGAGTGGGAAGCTATGTTTTATATGAGCCTACTACGAAAAAGGTTTTAGTTAGTTTCAATGCAGATGAACCAGTTCAGCCTGCCAGTTTGACTAAATTAATGACCAGCTATGTTGTGGCTGATTATCTTAGAGAAGATTTTATAAGCTTAGATGATGCTCCAAAAATTTCAATTAAGGCATGGAAGACTGAAGGGTCTAGAATGTTTATTCGCGAAGGCAAGAAAGTACCAGTATCAGAACTAATCAAAGGTATGGTTATTCAATCAGGCAATGATGCAAGTGTAGCTTTAGCAGAGCATGTTGCAGGAAGTGAAGAAAACTTCGCATATTTAATGAATGGCTATGCAACTGAATTAGGAATGGAAAATACTTCCTTTAATAATGCTACAGGCTTGCCAGATCCACTCAATGTTACATCTGCATATGACCTTGCGATACTAACGAGTGCACTAATTAATAACTTCCCTGAACACTACAAACTATATTCAGAAAAATCATATACATATGCAGGCATCAAACAGCCAAATAGAAATAGGTTGCTATGGAGAAGCGATATTTTTGATGGCGCAAAGACTGGTTATCACTCTCAAGCTGGCTATTGTTTAGTTGGATCAGCTATTAGAGGAGATATGAGATTGGTAGCAGTTGTCCTTGGAAGCGAAAACGATAAAAGATTTAATGATGTTTCTGCCCTAATGGATTACGGTTTTCGATATTTTGTTACTGAAAAACTATTTTCAGAATCTGAGCCTTTAAAGGATTTAAGAGTTGTTGCTGGTGTTAGTGATTTTGTTTCAATAGGTCTTAAAGAAGACATCATTCTAACTTTGCAAAAGAATAAGAGGGATAATCTAAGCTTTGAAGTTTCTGCAGGGTCACAGATCTTAGCTCCAATTAATGCTTTTGATAAAGCTGGAACACTTAAAGTAATTGATGATGAGAACAATGTAATAGTTGAAACAGATCTAGTTTATTTAGATTCAGTAGAAGAGCTAGGTTTTTTCCAAAGACTTATTGCAATACTTTGGAATTGGATCAAATCCTTATTTAGTTAAGCAGATAATTCTAAAACAATATCTTTAATACCATTCCAAGGATCACCGTTTTGCACTCCTTTGAAACACTTATCTATACCATCTAAAGCAATTATTGATTTATCTATTGATTCTTTTGAAGTTCTGTCAGATATTTTCTTATACATATGAATTTGATTATCCCATATACCCAATGACTTTAAATTTTTCCCATCTTTAATAAATTTAATAGCGTTTATATCTCTAGCTAGAATCCAAATTAATAGTGGGACTGAATTTCTATCGTTCCTTTTCATCGAATCAATAATTGAAAGTGCTGAATCTGAATCATTCTTGCTAATATGCTCAATCAATTTGTAGTTATTTTTATCACCATTATTGGTAAAAATTTTCATAGCCTCTGATTCTTCTGTAATTTCCAAAAGTTTCAGTATTTCAAGGTCATTTAGTAAAGCAGAAAAGTTTCCTTCATACATTTCAAGAAACACTTTTATGTTTTCCTTCTTATTAAGGTACTCAGGCAAGTTATTTGCAAGATAGTTTTCTATTTCGGAATCATATGGTGAAGAACAATCTATAAAATAGCCGTCTCCATCAAGTTTGCCAATTATGTCTTTCTCAATTATTTTTTTTGATAAGTTGGTGATTTCTGTTATGAGGAAATTATCTGTTTCATAAGTCATTATTTTTTTAAATCTCTCGACCAAATCTTTATTTAATCTATTTTTAGACAAGTTTAAGAAAACAACTTTTTTTTCATTGAAAAGGCTATTAGACATTAAACACTGATCTAAATGTGCATCGAAGTTATCATCTGCCATATCAATGTAATATTTTTCTAATAAATTTATATCCAGGCTCTTTAGGCAATTTTTCCTAGCTTGATATATCAAAATATGTTCGTCACCAAATAAGAAATACTTATTCGCATCATGTGCAGAAGATAGTGAAAACTTTATAGCTTTTAACTGCTTAATTGACATGTGTTTTAATTGTCTCGCAAATATCTATTAGCATTAAAGATTTAATCCTTTTTTTCTCTTCATCAGCCATATTGCTTGATATATAGTTAGTTGTATTCATGCGCATTTTTTGAATGGGAATGAGTTTATCTAAACTAGGAACTTCTAAAGTTAAGCTGCCTACATATTTTGTATTGAATTCAAGTCCTTGGCTGGTGATATTTTCAGCAGTTAACTTAAAATCAAAGCTACTAAGATTTATTTCTTCAGTTACGTTATTTAGGCACTTTTTAAGTTCATATTTTTCAATATTTGCAAAAGAATCATCGAACTTAATATTCTCAAAATTTAGAGAAGTTGCACTACATGATGCAAGAAAAAGCAGAATTGTTAGATTACGAATGAACAAAGTTAATAAGTTTATTTTTTATAAATATCACTTTAATTATATCCTTGTTTTCAAGATGTCTTGCCACATTTTCATGTTCTTTTGCTGTTTGCTTAACTTCGTCTTCTGAAAGAGATTGGTCAAGCATTATATTTGCTCTAACCTTGCCATTAACCTGTATAAGGTATTTGGCTTCTGTTTCATTCCTCTCAAAAAAGTTGTCGTTTGGCCATGACGCATCCTGAAGTTCTTTGCCAAGAATTTCTTTATACAAAAACTCTGAAATATGCGGCGCTATTGGAGAAAGAGCTAACAAAAGAAAGTCATATGTAACAATTAGGTCGCTTTTAGTGCATTCAGCACCGGCCGCAGTAAACCTTTTATTAATATTATTTAAAATCTCCATACATGAAGATACGACTGTATTTAGGTTAAGCCTCTTTTCATAATCATCATTAATTTTTACAAATAAGTTTTTACACTCATTATTCAGAGTATCTTCCGATTTGATGAAATCACTTTCTTCAAGATTATTTATTTTGTATGAAAGTGCCCATAACCTTTTCAAAAATTTATGACATCCTTCAAGACCATTATCAGACCATTCAAGAGACTGTTCGGGCGGGCTCGCAAATATCATAAAAGTTCGAATCGAATCAGCTCCATAGTTTTCTATATATTCTTTGGGGTCAACAGTATTGCCTTTAGATTTTGACATCTTAGATCCATCTTTTAAAACCATTCCTTGAGTTAGTAGCTTTTTAAATGGTTCATCGCCCTTGACCATACCCAAATCTCTTAAGACTTTGAAGAAGAATCTCGAGTAGAGGAGATGAAGAATAGCATGCTCAACACCTCCAATGTACAAATCTACTGGAAGCCAGTAATTAGTATTTTTATCAAATATTTCTTTATCATTTTCAGCAGAAGTATACCTAGCAAAGTACCAAGAAGATTCCATAAAAGTATCAAAAGTATCAGTCTCTCTTTCAATACCTTCACCTGGAAATCTAAAAGAGTCATTTTGATGTAAAGGTTCATATGACCCATCTTTATTTATAGGCAGCATGACTGGTAATTTTTCTGCAGGACAGGCCTTGCCATTTTTATACTCCATTGGAATAGGGCAGCCCCAATATCTTTGTCTGCTTATTCCCCAATCTCTTAATCTATATTGATTCAAGATTTTTGCTTTACCGTTTTTTGCTAAAGTATTTGAAATTTTTTCGAAGGCGTCTTCTGGCAACAAACCATCCAAATCCTCTGAGTTTACAAGCAAACCAGAACCTGAATACGGCAAATCATCTTCAGAGCTTATTACTCTTGTTATTGGAATATTGTACTTTTCGGCAAAGTCAAAATCCCTTTCATCATGACCCGGAACACCCATAATTGCTCCTGTACCATAATCCATTAGTACATAATTAATAATCCAAACAGGGATATTTGTCTTTAACAAAGGATGAATGATATTAATTTTAGTTTTATAGCCTAATTTTTCCGCTTTAGCTTGATCAGCTTCTGCTGAAGATACTTTTCTTGTTTCTTCTAAAAAAGGCTCAATTCCTTCATCTTCTTTTTTTAATCTTTCAACAATAGGATGATTTGGAGAGATGCCAAAAAAGGTAACTCCATATATTGTGTCTGGCCTAGTTGTAAAAGCATTTAAAGTTTCACCACTATCTGTTTCAAACTCAATCTCAGTACCCTTTGATTTACCAATCCAGTTTTTTTGCATATTCTTGACATTTTCAGGCCAGTCTATTGTGTCAAGTCCGGCCTCTAGCTCGTCTGCATAGTCTGTAATTTTTAAGAACCAAGTTTCGATTTCTTTTAACTCAACATCTGCTCCTGTCCGCCAACCTTTTCCATCTATCACTTGTTCATTAGCCAATACAGTCTTATCAACTGGATCCCAGTTCACAAGAGATTTCTTTCTATAAGCTAGTCCTTTTTCATAAAATTTCAGAAAAAGCTCTTGTTCAAATTTGTAATATGATTGGTCTGAAGTATTAATTTCTTTGCTCCAATCATATCCAAAACCAAGTGAATCAAGTTGCTGCTTCATATGACCAATATTTTGTTCCGTCCAGTCCTGAGGGTGAACTTTTTTATTAATAGCTGCATTCTCTGCAGGCAAACCAAATGCATCCCATCCCATTGGCTGCAATACATTGAAACCTTTTAGCTTTTTATATCTGGAGACTGCATCACCTATGGAATAATTTCTTACATGCCCCATATGCAGATTGCCTGATGGGTAGGGCAGCATCGATAAACAATAATATTTTGGCTTACTGCTGTTTATATCAACTTCATATGTTTTGTTTATTTTCCAGTCTTCCTGAATAGTGGTTTCTATTGTATTGAAATCGTATATTTCGTTCATTTAATAAGCTCTTCTTCTAAATATTTAATATAGTAGTCAACATTCTTAAAACCATCATCGTCTAAAATTTTCAAGTGTAGTGGCTGATTGGTTTTAATCCCCTCAATGACTAGTTCTGTTAATGCCATTCTCATTTTATTAATGGTATTTTCTCTATCATTATCTTTAACAATAACTTCTGCAATTAATGAATCATAATTTGCTGGGACCTTGTAACCACTATAGATTTGAGATTCAAACCTTACATGATATCCGCCTGGCCTATGCACTGTTGATATTTCCCCTGGAGATGGAATAAATGTTTCTGGGTCTTCAGCATTTATTCGGCATTGCATAGCATGGCCATTAATTCTTAAATTCTCCTGATCTAAATCAAACTTACCTTCTAGAGCCAAAGATAATTGGGCTTGCACAAGATCTACGCCAGTTATCATCTCTGTCACAGTATGTTCTACCTGGATTCTTGTATTCATCTCAATAAAATAAAATTCATTGTTTTCATATAAGAATTCCAGAGTACCAGCACCTTCATATTTAAGCTCTGAGCAAGCTCTAACACAAATTTCTTGTATTTCATTTAGCTTATCCTCTGGTAGATTTCTAGCAGGAGCCTCCTCAACTATTTTTTGATATCTTCTTTGTAATGAGCAGTCTCTAGAATATAGATGAACAACTTTACCTTTACCATCACCAAACACTTGTACTTCTATATGCCTAGGTTTCTGGAGATACTTTTCAATGAATACCTCACCATTGCCAAATGCAAACTCCGCCTCATTTTGCGCACTAATGACAGAATCCCATAGCTCTCCTTTATCTTGAACTACACGCATACCTTTACCACCACCGCCAGCAGTTGCCTTCACAATGACTGGGTAACCAATTTCTTCAACAATACCTTCAATATGCTCTTGGTCATTAATATCACCTGTATAACCTGGCACAACAGGAACTCCTAAAGATTCAATTAATTCTTTTGCTCTTATTTTGTCTCCCATTACTTCTATCACTTGTGAATCAGGCCCAACAAATTTGAAACCACTTTGATTGCATTTTTCTGCAAAAGAGGAGTTCTCTGCTAAAAATCCATAACCCGGATAGATTGCATCTGCTCCTACTAATTCAGCAGCTGAAATAATAGCAGCTTCATTTAGGTAGCTATCTTTTGCTTCAGCAGGACCTATACAAATAGCTTCATCTGAGAGTTTTAGGTGTTTTTGATCTTTATCAATAGTTGAATATACAGAGGCAACTTGATAACCAAGTTCTTTTGCAGCTCTGAGCGCCCTAATTGCAATAACACCTCTGTTAGCAATTAAGATTTTTTTAGGATTCTTCAATGGATATTAACTCTTGATCAAATTCTACTGGCTCACCGTCACCAACATTAATTGATATTATTTTGCCTTCAAATTGTGATTTAACTTGATTCATCATTTTCATTGCTTCAATTATGCAGACTGTATCGCCTTTCTTAATCATTTGGCCAACTTCAACGAAAGGTTCTGCATCAGGCGATGGTTTTCTATAAAAAGTTCCAACCATTGGCGAAGTAATCTTGCTTAAATTGCTTGAATCCTCATCAGATTCTAATTCATTAGCAGATTGAGTATTGTTTTGAGTAGCTCCAGTGTAAATAGGAGCAGATGCAGTCGAAGTATGAACAACATTATCCTTTTTTCTATTGATTCTTACACTTTCCTCACCTTCTTTAACTTCAATTTCATTAAGATCAGATTCTTGAAGCATTTCAATTAATTTTTTTATTTTTCTAAGATCCATTTTCGCCTCTCATAATTTTTGTAAGTGCAAATTCATATCCATCAAAACCAAAACCTACTACACACCCCTTAGCAATATCACTAAAAAATGATGTATGCCTAAAATCCTCTCGAGCAAAGACATTAGAAATATGCACTTCATAAAAAGGCAGATTTACAGAAAGAATCGCATCTCTGATAGAAATATTAGTATGAGTATGTGCGCCGAAGTTAAAGATTCCATAGTGATACTTCTCGTCTTTATGAGAATGTATTTTATTTATGATTTCTTCTTCAGAATTACTTTGGAAGAATTCTAAGTCTACATCATAATTAAGGCCTTCAAGTTTAGCTTGAAGATCAGATAAAGTCTCAGAACCGTATAGTTCAGTTTCTCTTTTCCCAAGCATATTTAAGTTAACGCCATTTATTACTAATATTTTCATTTTTGTGACTTTAAACGAATTTAGATACTTTTTCAATGAATATAACTACATTTTAAATACATTATAAAATTCATATTTTAGATATTTCTAATGAAATAATTGCAGTAATTAATTGAAAATTATTAAGTAGGCTATAATTAATGCCCTATAAGCAATTATGTTAAACAATCTTTTTCCAAAAGTCAGGCCCAGAAGGCTTAGAAAGAACAAAACTATAAGGAATTTAGTCTCTGAAACTAAACTATTTAGGTCTAAGCTTATACAGCCTTTATTTGTGTCTGACTCTAATTCACAAAAACAAGCAATAGAAGCTATGCCTGGACAATACATACACTCTAGAGAAACACTTTTTAATGAAATTGAAGAGTTATTAAATCTTAAGATAAATACAATTGCTTTGTTTCCAAATATTTCGGAGAAACTGAAGGATGCTGATGGAACTGAAGCGTTAAACCCAGAAAATTTCATGTGTAATCTAGTTACACAGCTAAAATCAAAATTTCCGGAATTAGTAATCATTACTGATGTGGCTTTAGACCCTTATACGGTCACAGGACATGACGGTATTATTGTTGATGGCGATGTTGATAATGATGCAACACTAAAAGCTCTAGAAAAAATGTCAGTAAATCTTGCTCATGCTGGTTCAGATATTATCGCACCTTCAGACATGATGGATGGTAGAGTTGGAGCAATACGAAAGAACTTAGAAACAGAAAACCTAAAGGACACCATAATACTGAGTTATTCTGCAAAGTATGCTTCAAATTTTTATGGACCATTTAGAGATGCAGTTGGCTCGAAACAAGTGCAGGGTATTTCAAAAGATTCATATCAAATGGATAAAAGAAATTTGGCAGAGGCATTAAAAGAAGCGAGATTAGATTTAAATGAAGGAGCTGATATTTTGATGGTAAAACCAGGCATGCCTTATTTAGATGTGATAAGAGAAATATCATCAAATGTTGATGCTCCTGTATTTGCTTATCAAGTTAGTGGAGAGTACTCAATGTTGCAACTAGGTATTGACAAAAAAATATTTAAACATAATGTAATCCCTGAGACTTTAATAAGTCTTTTCAGAGCAGGCTCTACTTCAGTGATTACATATTACGCTAAGTGGGTTGCAGAAAATTATGACGATATCAGTTAACAAAGAAACATTTTCAACAGAGGTGCTTGAACAATCAAAACTTGTTTTAGTAGATTTTTGGGCAGAATGGTGCGGGCCTTGCAAACAAATTGCACCAACTCTTGAAGAGTTAGCTGAAAAATATTCTGAGAACCTTTCTGTTTGCAAAGTAGATGTTGACTCAAATAGAGAACTTGCACTGCAGTACAATGTTAGGAGTATTCCTTCATTGATGATTTTTAAAAATGGGGAAATGGTTGATAGCTTAATTGGAGCTGTTGGCCTAGAGGAACTAGAAGATTTAGTTACAAGAAACTTCTAAATCTCGTACAAATACATTATTATTGGTATTCGGATAATTCATTCCCACCAAATTTCAATTTTTTTATATGAACGCATTAGAATTAAAACAAAAAACTACAAAAGAACTTCTTAAAATTGCAGAAGAACATGGGTTAAAGCATGTCTCTCGACAGAAGAAGGCAGATATTATTTTTAATATCCTCAAAACAATTTCAAAAGACGGTAAAGAATTGCTTGGCGGCGGCATTTTAGAAACACTTCCAGATGGGTTTGGGTTTTTACGATCGCCTTGGGGTTCATATTTAGCAGGACCTGATGATGTCTATGTATCTCCAAGCCAAATAAGAAAATTCAATCTAAGAACAGGAGATTTTGTTGTTGGAAATATAAGACCACCAAGAGAGCAGGAAAGATATTTTGCTTTGGTGCAAGTTGAATCAATTAATGATAATGAGCCTTCTAAAACACAAGAAAAAATCGCATTTGAAAATCTAACGCCATTATTTCCAGATGATCGTTTTAGATTGGAAACAGGCTCAGGTAGTTCTGAAGATATTTCTGCAAGAATAATTGATCTTGTCGCTCCAATTGGTAAGGGGCAAAGAGGTCTGATAGTTTCTCCACCAAAAGCTGGTAAAACTTTATTACTTCAAAACCTTGCTCAATCAATTACCAAAAATAATCCTGAATCACATGTGATTGTTTTGCTTATAGATGAAAGACCTGAAGAGGTTACTGACATGCAAAGAACAGTAGATGCAGAAGTAGTTGCAAGTACATTTGATGAATCACCTCAACGTCATGTCCAAGTAGCAGATTTGGTTATTGAAAAAGCAAAAAGGTTGGTCGAACACAAAAAAGATGTAGTAATTTTATTAGATTCTATTACTCGTTTAGGTAGAGCATATAATACTGTTCAACCAGCAAGTGGCAAGATTCTCTCTGGAGGTGTTGATTCTAATGCACTAGAGCGACCAAAAAGATTCTATGGTGCAGCTAGAAATATAGAAGAAGGTGGCAGCCTTACAATTATCGCAACAGCCTTAGTTGAGACAGGTTCTAAAATGGATGATGTCATTTATGAGGAGTTCAAAGGAACTGGTAATATGGAAGTTCATCTAGAAAGAAAGATAGCAGAACGAAGAGTCTTCCCTGCTATCAACATCATGCGATCTGGAACAAGAAGAGAAGATTTGTTAGTTGAAAAAGATGAGCTCACAAGAGTCCATATGTTGCGTAAAGTTCTAAGTGAGCAAGAGGAAGTTGCTGCAACTGAGTTCCTAATTTCCAAACTCAAAAATACTAAGACAAATGAAGAGTTTTTTGCATCAATGACAAAAACTAAAGCTAAGTAGCTTTAATCTCATCCATTAAGTTTTCAGCGAAATAATTTATTACTTTTGCTTTATGCCCATATGAATTAATCGCAATTTCTATTCTTTCTGATATTGGCAAATAAAGAACCTTCTCATCCTTTCGGAATAAATTCCTAAAATATAGATCTACTGATAGTGAGCTTGTAAAAATTACAGCATCACAATCTAAAAATTTATCTTTTAAATCTATATAGTTTTCAAAAGGCTCTCTGACATAAACATTAATTTCATCTGTTATAAAATTTGCAGAATTTAGGTAGTCTGCAATTTCTGATAGTCCCCCTTCGCCTTTTACCACCAAGGTATTTCCTGAAATATCACCTTTCAATAACAGTCCTATTACTCCCTTTGAATTAAATTCATCATTTGGTTGTTCGGCAATGTAGCCAAATTTTTTTAGCTCTTTACTTGTGCCAGGACCCATTGAAATAACTCTTTTATTGTCTAACTCCTTGGTATATTTAAAGCTCCTTACTGCAAGAGGGCTTTGAAAGATAATATTTTTATATTTACCAATGTTAATTACTTGATCAAGGAGCTTTATGTCATATAAAGGTACATTTAATATCTCGTTAGTTTGGTCTAAATTTTTTATTGGCCTGGTATCAATTATTTTCATTGAGTAATTCTAGACCTCCTTCGGAAATAATCTCATCAATAAATTTATTCAGTGCTTCTTTCTGATTGTTTATTTCTGATGATGTAGATTTACTTATGAATGCTTCACTTCCATAAATTTCTAGATCTACATTAAAACGATTGTTGGATAGGTTAGCTTCCACTGATAAAGCAGAACTGCAAGAGGCATTTAACCTCCTGACAATATATCTCTCAATTTCTATACATTGGTGAAGCCTCTCATCTCTTATCTTAGAGAGTATAGCTTTTGTTTTTTCATCATTGGAACGACATTGAATGGCAATCACACCTTGGCCAATAGCAGGAAGGAAATCAAGATCTATGTAATTTTCATTGAATTGTAATCTTTCTATACCAGCTCTAGCTAGGATGATTGCATCGTAATCACCTTTATGTAATTTTCCTAGTCTCGTATCAATATTTCCTCTTACTTCAGAACAGTTTTCATTTCCTAAGAAGAATTTACATTGCCTTTTCCTGCGCAGACTAGATGTGCCAATGTGAAGATTCTCAAGATTGCTTAAATTCACCCCATCTCGGTAAATTAAAACATCATTCCTAACGGGATGAGCAATAGCAGCATAAATTTCTAGACCATCCCTGTCTTTAGAAGACATATCTTTGAGTGAGTGTACAGCTACATCAGCATCTTTTGAGATTAAGCTATCTTCAATGTCTTCAACAAAATGAGCTTTATCAAATAAGTTCTGTCCATTGGCACTTTTTTTATCGCCCTCAGTAACGAGTTTTTTAATCTCATAATCAAGATTCTGATCCTCTAAAGAATTTAAAAGTAATTGAACCTGAGCTAAAGCAAGCTTTGATGACCTTGTTGCTATCTTCATTTCAATACCTCAAATAATCTTCCATACGATTTTCCAGAAGTTGTTTCCTTTAAAAGAGTAAGTGAATCATTAAAATTTGAAAAATCAAAATTAGACTCTTCAATATAGATCAGAGTGCCTTTTCTAGAAAAATTATTAATTATTTTTAACAAAAGTTTATTTATGTAATCTTTGTTGTAAGGAGGATCTAAGAATATAAGATCAAAACTTTCATCTTTTGTTCTTCTTATATAATTTTCAGCACTTTGTTTGTAAAGTCTAACCTCTTTTAAAATTCCTAATTCTTTACAGTTCTTATACAGAGAATTATAAAGTTCCTGGTTCTGTTCTATGAAAACAACACTTTTAACTCCGTTAGATAAGGCTTCAATACCCAAAGAGCCTGAGCCTGCAAACAAATCAAGGCATTTGCAGTCTGCATTTAGAGGCCTTAACCAAGAAAATATTTGTTCCTTTATTCTAGACGGTGTAGGTTTTAAGTTTGTATTACTAATGGTCTTTATTATTCTTCCACCCAATTTCCCAGATACAATTTTTATATTAGGCATTATTTATTACAGCTAGGTTTATTACAGATCTTTTTACCATCTCTAATAATAATTTCATCTTCATGAATAAAAGTATCGCATTTCTCGCATCTAGACATATTTTTAACATTAGAATTTCTTTTTGCATTTTGGATGAAATTCATTACTAATTTTTTTATAAAAAAACGAAGCAGAAAGTAAAATACCGGGATTAAAACCCCAAAAATAAGAAAGTTCATTTTAGTTTATGACTTCTACGCTTGAAATTTTTTCAGCGTATTCTTCATAGCCCAATTCAATAAATGATCTTCTCATAATATCAAGGGCTCTTTCAGTTTCAGTTGAGTTAGGGATATTTTTGAGCACATAATTTGCTCTATTCAGTGCTGCAAGATAAGCACCTCTTTTCATATAGTAATCGGCCCCATCTAGCTCACTACTTGCAATTAGGTTTCTAAGAAATATTAATCTTTCTCTAGCTGAATCAATATATTCGCTTTCAGGATATCTAATTAAGAATTCTGTTAAATCAGCATAGGACTGCATTGCACCGGATGTATCTCTTTTTGCTAGACTTAATGAGAACAAATTGCCAAGCAAACCATCATCAGCATAATAACCAGTCATGCCCTTCATGAAATAAGCATAATCAATGTTTGTATTTCTTGGATATAGCCTTATGAACTTTTCAGAAGCTGCGTATGCTTGATCATAATCTCCCGTCATATAATGTGCGTAGATTAAATCTGCTCTAGCTTGTTCTGCGTAGACACCAAAAGGATAGAATCTTTCAATACGTGCTAATGACTCAACTGCTCCCATAAAATTTTGAGCATTCATTCTGTCTTGTGCCATTCTATATAGAATTACTTCTGCTGGCTCAGCTTCATCGCTTTCTGTGCTTGCGCAACTCATCAGAATCATTACTGATATTGCTAGAATAAAAAACTTATTTTTCATGAAAATTATTTATATGCATTAAACTAAAACCCAATGATATCAAAAAGATTTCAAGTTGACGAAGAGAATTCAAATAACCGTGTTGATATTTTCTTAGCCAAAAACTTAGATTCAATTTCTAGAGGAATAGTTCAACAATTAATTCTGAAAGGACAGGTTCTTGTAAATGACCAGCAAGTAAAAAGAAATCACATTTTAAAAATTAACGATGTAATAGATATATCTTTTGAAATAGAACCTGAAGGGGACGATGAAGCTCAAAACATCCCTTTAAATATTGTTTTTGAAAATGATGATTTTTTTGTGATAGATAAACAGGCTGGGCTAACAGTACATCCTGGAGCTGGACAAAAAGATTCTACATTAATAAATGGAATGCTCTATTTAAGGCCAAAGCAGAGAGAATTGCCAAGATATGGTTTAGTGCATAGGCTCGATAAGGATACTAGTGGCCTTATGTTGTTAGCGAAAAGCATCCAATCTCATACTATCCTTACTGACTTAATTCAAAACAAAAAAATTAAAAGAAATTATTATGCTCTAGTGCATGGTGATCCCATATCCGGAAAAACCATCAATTTGCCAATTGGAAGGCATCCTAAGAATAGGTTGCTTTTCTGCGTCAAGGAGGGCGGAAGAAGCGCTGTAACTCACTTTAAAATTAAAGATCGATACAAGAATTTCAGTTTGTTAGATATTGAGCTAGAAACAGGAAGGACACATCAAATTAGAGTTCATCTTAAGCATATTGGGCATCCAATTGTAGGAGATAAATCTTACAACAATATTAAAATATGGAAAAATGCAGACCCAACAGAACTAAAAGCAGTAACTGATCTCAATAGGCAAGCACTACACTCGTATAATTTATCATTTACTTATTTGGATAAAGAATTTAATTTTGAATCAGAAGTTCCTTCTGATTTTGCTGAAACTTGCACAAAACTTGAAAAATGAATGTCATTGAAATAGAAGGTTTTAATTTTTTAGAAGTATCACAAAGCCCAAATATTATTATTTCCTTAAAAGGCGAAAAAAATTTTTGCGAGGAAAGTGTTGTAAATAAAAAAGAATTGCTAAGAAAATATTTTGGCGTCTTATCTTTTCAAGAGTTTAATCAAACACATAGTACAAATATATTTGGCATTGATGCTTTAGGAAATAATGAGTGTGATGGCTTTCTGTCTTCAGAATGTAAGGCAGCCTTTGCAATAAAAACAGCGGATTGTATTCCTTTATTGCTATGGGATGAGAGTAAAAGTGTAATGAGCGGTTTACACTGTGGTTGGAAGGGCTTAAAAAACGACATAATCTCAAAAGCAATTGAAGGAAATTCCTCTCATCCATTTACGCATGCATACATCGGGCCTCACATTAGCAAGGATTATTTCGAGGTTAAGGATGATTTCATTGAAGCATTTAAAGAAAGTAATAAAGATATTGAACCTTTTTTGGACAATTTTGACGGTAAAAATTATATGAATTTAAGAGAATATACTGTGAATGAATTGCATCAATATGGTATTGAAATAATCAATAATTTTTCACCTTGTTCATACCTAGAAAAAGACCATTTTTTTTCTTGGAGACGAGATAATGCAAACCCTTTTCGTAACTTAACTATAGCCTGGTTTTAATAGTCAAAAATTAATTAAAAAAACCCTTTCTTTTTTTCCCGAAAGGTCTATACTTTGTCATTCCCCACAAAGATGGGGTCGATCTAATTGAGAACAATTTAGTCACTCGTGTGAGTGCCCAAAAAAATTTCACTGTCAAAAGTGAAACAAAAATTTCCATCTTTTTAGATGGATAACAGTTTATTTGAAGAGTTTGATCATGGCTCAGATTGAACGCTGGCGGCAAGCCTCATACATGCAAGTCGAACGAGAAAGCATCTTCGGATGTGAGTAAAGTGGCGGACGGGTGAGTAATACATAGGAATCTACCCAATGGCGGGGGACAGCTCGAGGAAACTCGAATTAATACCGCATAATCTCTACGGAGTAAAGGGGGGCTTCGGCTCCTGCCAATGGATGAGCCTATGCAAGATTAGCTTGTTGGTAAGGTAATGGCTTACCAAGGCAACGATCTTTAGCTGGTTTGAGAGGATGACCAGCCACATCGGGACTGAGACACGGCCCGGACTTCTACGGAAGGCAGCAGTAGGGAATATTGGACAATGAGCGAAAGCTTGATCCAGCTATGCCGCGTGTGCGATGACGGCCCTCGGGTTGTAAAGCACTTTAGGTAACGAGGAAAAGTTAGGTGTTAATACCACCTA
>CERR01126593.1_pt1 | contig 29516 bp, 26 predicted proteins | sample 530841 | NCBI WGS metagenome assembly CERR01 (sample SAMEA2621021, study PRJEB7988) | marine metagenome | biome: marine biome (ENVO:00000447); feature: surface water layer (ENVO:00002042); material: "saline water (ENVO:00002010), including plankton (ENVO:xxxxxxxx)" | depth 5 m | reverse complement strand
CAGATAGCGACACGTTTAGCCCCTAAAAATGATTAAGTATTATTGCGGGTTGGTATTAGATATTGGGTGAAGCAGGTTGCTTTTTATGTCATGCCGCAAAGCTTTGCTAATTGGTTATTCGGCATTCCAGCCGTTATTTACTTTCCCGTACGTATATTAATGAGCTTAGTAATTGACTAAAAAAGGCGACTCAGCTAAAAATAAAAAATGTGTAAAAACTACTCACTTTTAAAATAATTACCTTTTTAAATATCGCATATCACAATAACCCATCATTAATTTTATCAAAAATTTATTAACCCATTGTTTTTAAACGTACTTTTAATCCTCGCTTTTGGCTTTTGCTAATTACATCTGGCATATAAATTGATACACCAATGTATAAAATTTAAAAGGGAATGCACATGACTGCTGAATACTTTATGGTGCTGGGGCTGCTCGGAGTGGCTTTTTTTGCGGTTGCAGGAGCACTGCTAGGCTACGAAAAAAACATAAGTGGTTTTGGGGTAGTGGTGGTCGCAACTGTTACAGCTTTAGGTGGCGGCACGCTAAGAGACATACTTTTAGATAAACCTATATTTTGGATAGCTACGCCTGAGTATTTATACTCAACTTACGCCGCTATTATTGCCACCATATTTTTTGTGCGTTACTTACCTCATGTAAATAACTATTACTTTTTATTAGTCGATGCTATAGGTATGGCATTATTTAATATTATGGGGATAGAAAAAGCCTTAATAAGCGGTACAGGTATGGTAATAGCGATAACAATGGGGATCACCACAGGGATTTTTGGCGGCCTAATACGAGATGTAATTTGCCGCGAAGTACCCTCAGTTATGCGAAACGAGCCCTATGCTTCAGCCTGTTTAGTAGGCGGCCTAGTTTATGCTGCGCTGTTTACCATAGAAGTCGATTACATTTGGTGTATTTTAGGCTCACTTTTTACCACTGTATTTTTAAGATTAGGCTCGCTTAAATGGGGCTGGCACCTAACCATTTTCAGAAAAAAAGATTTTAAAGATCAAAGAGAGTAGCTCTTAGTTATTTATAGGCTGGGTTTGCATATGGTACTCATAGTTATCTTCCCCAGTGACCTTAAAGCCTAGTCGAGTATAAAGTGCTTTAGCAGGGTTGTTTTTAAGTACTGTTAGTTTGGTAGGCTTTAACTGTGCAGTTTTAATTACTTGCTCAATAACGCCTCTGCCGTAGCCTTTATTTTGATGGTTGGGGTGTATTTGTAATTGCATTATTTCAATGTGGCTACCCCATATTTTGTACTTTAGCGTACCTATAGTATCACCATTAAACTGTATAAGATGAGAGCAATCGTATTGCTCGTCAACCCTTTCATTATGCTGTTGCTCAGTTAAAAATAAGCCGGCCACCTCAAGGTGCTCTACCATAGTAAGTTTTCTAAGACATAATTAATAACCTGAGCCTTGGCTAATAAATCTATCTCAAGCAGCTATTTTTAGCGCTAACTGCGTTGAATCTACTTGCAATAGGCTAGCTATTGACGCGCAAATTCGCCTTGTTTTCACTTAAAATTTCTAGCTAGAGAAAACAGACCCAGTAACATTACTAACCAACTATATCTAAATCTCTTAACCAAAGCTCAGGTTAAACCTCTTTTCGGGCGTGGCTTTTGTAAACGTAAAAACCAAAATGTCCTTCCTTGTATTTAAAAAATTTAACTTTAGTTGAATCACTTTCTGTAAAAATTAGGTCTTTATTAGCCATTACAGATTTAATGGGCACACAATGAACATAACACACACAAATAACGCACTCACCTTTTTACTTACACTCAGCTTTGCATTACTTGGTGTATCGTTTGCTTTAGGTGCAAACCCAAACACACTCTCAGCTACCTTTAGTTTTTATGAACTTGATACCTTACTAAGTAACAATACATTAGGTTTGCTCACAGGCACCGCGATGATTGCGTTGGCAGTCACCACCTTAGCTGCGCATTTAAAATTAATAAAGCCGATGCCTGCACTTATACTCGCGTTAGTTGTTAGCATAGTGCCTTTACTTACCTTATTGGCCAGTAACCGCTGGATGGCACAGTTAGGCGGCTTTCCAATTATTGGCAGTGGGCAAGGCATAATTAAATACTTTGCTGTTATCCCTTTGTATTTATTTTTGTTTTATAAAAATAAGCTAACAGACAAACAACACGTACTTTTAAACTTTATACCGGTTGCTATGGTTTTACTGTGGATTGGCGGCATGAAATTCTATGAGTTTGAAGCCAAAGCTATTGTAGGCCTAGTAGAAACCTCACCGTTTATGTCGTGGTTATACACGGTATTTAGCGTACAAGGCGCATCAAATATCATTGGTGGGTTTGATGTATTATTTGCAGTACTACTTGGTGCAGGCATTTTACTTAAAAATAAAAAGCTCATTATCGTTAGTGGCTTAGCGTGTTTAAGTGTATTTTTAATGACCCAAACATTTTTAATTACCGCAAACGGCGCGTTTAGCTCAAGCACGTTATTAGAGCGTTTAGGGCAATTTGTAATTAAAGATTTATGGTATGTAGGCAACTTAATTGTTATTGCCACTTTAATGCTACTTAAGCCAGCTAAATAATTTAAAGAGGACGTTATGATCAGTTGCAACCATTACGATTACATCGAAATTGCCTGTATGCACCATTTAAGCGTTGAGCTTATTTTAAAAAATGGTGATAGTGTATGTGGTGTAGCAACTGATACAAAACGCAATGCACTCAAACAAGAGTGCATTGCCATTAACGTAAATGGCGAGCTAAAGCTTATTGTGCTCACTACAATTAGTGTACTTAAAGCGCGTGAGAGTAATCCTTACTTTGACCATGTGAACTTTGATGTAAAGTAAATCACTAACCCATTCGTTTTATCATAAACACTTTAGCGGGCCTGTTTCATTATTATGTTAAGGCTCACTTATCTAACTAGTGCTTTAGCTAATTACGTGCTGAATGCACAAAGGCAAAATTTACCTTTAGAGTAAACTGTGCATATAAACAGTTATTCTGACTTTGTCCAATAACATTATTAAAAGTCGTTTTGGGGCAACATAACAAAGGCTTTTTCACTACTGTCTAATTGCTTGTTTACATTACAGTTATTTAGTGGAATTATTGAGCAATGTAATATGCGCCGCTTTGGGGCGTTATAAACCCCCAAAGTGGTGTTCAATAAGCTGTTAGGCATCAAGGAGATACCGTGAGTAATAATGAAGAACTTAAAGGGCTGTCCGGTTGGCTTATATTAGTTGGTATTGGAGTCGTAATGGGCCCAATCAGGCTCTTTGCTACAACCTTTCCTTTATTCCAACCAATATTTAGTGATGGTACGTGGGAAGCTTTAACGACCGTTGGCTCGGAAGCATACAGTCCATTTTGGGCTCCACTTATAATTGGTGAAATTGTATATAACGTAGCAATGTTTGCTGCACTAATATATTTAGCATTTCTATTTTTCTCCAAGAACTATAGGTTTCCCTTCACTTACATCTTAATAGTGGTGATTTCATTGATTTTTATACCCTTAGACTCATGGCTAGTACAGCTTGCCATGCCTGATGAGCCCTTTTGGGACCCAGAAACTGCTAAAGAATTTTTCAGAGTTCTGATAGGCGGAATAATCTGGGTACCGTATTTGCTTTTATCTAAAAGGGTTAAGGCAACCTTCGTTGAAAAAATGCCTCACAAATCAAGTCTTCAGGACGCCAGCGAAGCTTGAGGCGTTAGCATTCAAATCTACAGTCTAATTATATTACTAAAGGATTATCTTGAAATACTCTAGGGGTTTACTCTTTTCAGTAGGTTTGTATTTATTGCTAGTTGCTTTATCAACAATAGCAACAAATGCTGTTGGCTTTGATGAGATGACTGAAAGCACATCACACATTTATACTCAATACGTCCTCGGTTTTGTAGCCTCTTTATTTGTTTATTTTTACTTAGGCTATAAGCAAACAGTGAGGCCGTATAAAAACCTTTTTAGTTGCGGCTGTTTATTGGTTTATTAACTTAAGTGTCGGTGCCTTACTATATATACTGTTAGAAATAACAATGGAGCCTTTAATATATTTAATTTCTGCTTTGCTGCATGTAATGGCTGTTTTATTAGGCACGCAACTTGGTATTCAATTACGTAGTAAGAAAATTAAGCATAATAAAAAATTGTAAAGCAGAACGTAAACAGTTGGCTTGACTCCTGTATTGCTAATTTATGCCAACAACTTATTGTTTAGCAAAGCATTCTATATTCCTACAGCATTACTATTTAAGGATGACTTATGAATAACACAAAAGTGGTTTTAATAACGGGCGGAGGTCGAGGTATTGGTGCTGCAACATCTAAATTATTTGCATCAAAAGGGTATGCGGTTTGTATCAATTACAAGTCTAATCTAGCTTCGGCCGAAGCTGTCGCAAGCGATATTAGGGCTGCAGGTAATCGTTGTATTACAGTCCAAGCAGATGTTTCGGTTGAGAATGATGTGGTAAGGCTGTTTAAAAAAATTGATGCCGAGCTAGGCCCTTTATCAGTACTTGTTAATAACGCTGGTATTTTACGTAAGCAGTCGCGTTTGGAGGATTTAACAGCTGAAAGAATTAATACTATTTTAGCAAACAACGTGACTAGTTACTTTTTATGCTGTCGAGAGGCCATAAAGCGTATGTCTACACGCCATGGCGGAAAAGGTGGTGTTATTGTAAACGTTTCATCGGGGGGATCTCGTTCAGGTTCACCGAATGAATATATTGATTATGCTGCCTCAAAAGGGGCTATAGATACACTCACTAAAGGTTTATCACTAGAGGTTGCCTGTGAAGGAATTAGAGTTAATTGTGTGCGTCCTGGGCTAATTAATACGCAAATGCACGCTGATGGTGGTGAACCTGAAAGAGTAGAAAGGTTAAAGGAGCTTATTCCTCTTAAGCGTGGAGGTGAACCTGAGGAGGTGGCTGAAGCTATTTATTGGCTTTCATCAGCAAAGTCATCGTTTTCGACAGGGAATTTTTTAGACTTATGTGGTGGCCTTTAATACATAGCAAACCAATGTAATGGCAATTCCTCACGCTTAACACTTTTAAGTGGGTGTTATAAGCTAAAAAAGGATTGAATATGCTACTCGACTTCTCAGTTCTTGTTCACAAGCCTGCATTAATCAGGTAGTTATACTAAGCGTAGCAGCGACGCACAGATCAGTATTTCGATTTTAAAGTACTAACAGGCTTTAACTAAGTAAAAGCTATATCAGCCGCATTTATTAAATACAACTATTCAAACACAACTATTCAAACGCAACTATTCAAATACAATCTCCCCTAAACACAGCTAAGCATAGAAGCTTCGCCAAATAATGTTATTTTAGTAAACGCGAGTTCATATTGCGGTGTGTAATATCTTTACACGCATTTTAAGTTAGGCGTTCGTACTGGGCGCTTATTTTTAGACTCCCTTTATTAGAGATACTTTTTATGAAGTTAAAGTTATTTATTGCCGCTATTATTGCCTCCTCTGTGTCGTTACACGCGGCGCAAGCACAAGCAAGTGCTAAGTTTACTTTTGAAGATTTAAAAGCAATGGCAAAAGCCTCTGCCAAAAAGCCTTATACGCCTGTGGAAGTGCCAACCCCTGAGCTTATTGATAAAATTACCTATGACGAACATTGGAAAATACGCTTTAAAGAAGATGAAACCCTCTACCCAAATGGCAAAAAGGCACCGGTACAATTATTTTACCCTGGGCGATATTTTCCTGAGCCGGTAAGTATTTTCATCAGAGATGATAAAAACAATGTTAAAGAACTGCCTTTTAATAATGCACTTTTTGATATGCCTGACGACAGCCCAGCCCACGACCTGCCAGAAGGGTTTGGGTTTGCAGGCTTTAGAATTATGCGCCCCGATATAAAACCAGATTGGATATCGTTTTTGGGGGCGTCTTATTTTAGAACTGATGGCCCTCAGGGGCAATATGGGTTGTCGGCTCGCGGTATTGCAATTAATACCGGTATGAGTGAGCCAGAAGAATTTCCACGCTTTTCGGCATTTTGGCTAGGCCCTGCAGGAAATAAAGGTGAGAGCATGTCTGTGTGGGCTTTGCTTGAGGGGCCCTCTGTTACAGGTGCTTATCGGTTTGGTTTAAGTAAAGATAACAAAGAGGCCAAAGGGCATGTTACCTCTGTAAGTGCTAATTTGTATATGCGCGCCGATGTAGAGCGCTTAGGTATAGCGCCGCTAACCAGCATGTATTGGTACTCAGAAAAAGATAAAACGGTAGCGAAAGACTGGCGCCCAGAAATTCACGACAGCGATGGCTTAGCGATTCATACTGGGTCGGGCCAGTATATTTGGCGACCGTTAAATAATCCGCAGTCGGTGTCGACCAATAGCTTTATTGATGAAAACCCTAAAGGCTTTGGCTTAATCCAAAGAGACCGTGACTTTAATAACTACCAAGACGACGGCGTGTTTTACAATAAGCGTTCATCAGCGTGGATCCAGCCTACGGGTGATTGGGGGAGAGGCGCTGTGCAGCTAATCGAAATCCCAACCAAAGATGAAACGTTTGATAACATTGTTGCCTATTGGGTGCCTGAAAAAGAGGTACGTAAAGGCGATGAGTTTACCTTTTCTTATGATATTGAGTGGCGTCCACTCGATCCAAAATCAAAAACACTGGCAAGTGTTGTTAATACTCGCCAAGGGCAGGGCGGAATTCCCGGCCAGCCTATACCTGAGGGCGTAAACAAAATGGTGATTGATTTTGAAGGGCCAGTGTTTAAAGGCCTAGATAGAGAAAGTGGCATAAAGCCTATTGTTGAAGCCAGTAACGGCGAAATACTGGAGCCAATTGGTGCTTACCCAATAGTGGGAACCAACCAATGGAGATTAGCATTTGACTACAAACAGAGCAATAACGACCCCGTAAGCATACGCGCGTATTTGGTTGATAAAAACGAAGAGGCGATAACCGAAACATGGGTAAGTGATGCAAAGGTAACGATTGAGTAACTAAGCTAAGGTTTAATAAGCTTAAGTAAAACAAATGGCTATATAGTTGTGCGGTATATAGCCATTAACATTCAAACCTTAGTAAGCATGTTGAATGGCAAAATAGACGAGAGATTACTTTCGATGCTTAAGTTTAGTCCAGCCAATTTTGAAAATTACTACAGCAGAAATTATTAGCATTATTGAAAAAGTGTGTTGACCAAAAGCTTGAAAAACAAGCCATGCTGCAATAGTTATTAGTATGCAACCTATTAAAAATAAAATATTTTTTAACATCCTATGTTCTCCATTTCCAAAATATTAAAGTATACGTATTCGTTTTTTATTAAGCTATTTATGAATGCTTATTATTAGGACGAAGCGCGCTAATTAACAAATGTATGGCTGCATACACTTTTAGTTTATTTAATTATTACCCAGTCTAGTGTGATACTTATTTCATAAGGCTATTTTAGTCGCTTGTATACCCACTGCTTTCTTAATTTACCTTGATAAACCCTAATTTATAGTTAAAATGGCCGGCTTATTTAACGAATGTACCTACTTTATTACTGACATAGTAATAAAAGCTGCATTAATAGATGTAAATACTAAGCGTGCGATTTTAAGGCGTGTTATTTACCTCGTTTTATACCAATCCTCAAAACAGGTTACTTAATTAAGCGAATTGGTATTTGTAAATTTACGTTAGGACGAAAATTGGTTTGATCTCATTGAACGACGATTTAATTGTAGGTAAAGGGGCGCATAGAACGTGTTACAGGCATCCTGAGGCACATAATTTATGTATAAAAGTAAGCCATGAAGGGTTTTCGCAAGAGCAAGACCAAGAGCTGGCTTATTATAAGCGACTTAGTAACCGGAACATTCAGTGGCAGTTGTTAGCGCGATACCATGGTACGGTACACACCAATATTGGCACAGGGTACGTGTTTGACTTAGTGATTGATGCAAATAATCAGCCGGCTAAAACGCTAGAATATTATTTAAATCAGCCAAATAGTGAAGCCTTAGCCGAGCCACTATTAAACTTAAAAGATTATTTATTACACAATTTAGTGATCACCAAAGAAATAAAACCACGCAATATAGCGTGTGTTAATAATAACGGCACCATTGAGCGGTGTGTTGTTGTTGATGATATTGGTAATACTGAGTTTTTTCCTATTAGTAATTACGTGAGCTCATCGGCTAAGCGTAAAATAAATAGAAAATGGCAGCGCTTTGAAGCGAGTTTAAATGAGCTTGGCTTAAGCCTTAATTAAGTTTTAAACTCCGACTTTAAATACTGGCTTTAATTAATAACCACAGCCCCGTTTAATACGCAGGGCTAAGCTAACAACACATAGCCTACCCTGCGCTTAATAACCGTTAGTTACTTTTCTAACTCTTTTACATACAGCATGAGTGCGCTGTACATTACGCTAAGGGCTTTTGTTACATCCTCATCAATAACAGCTTCTGCGGGGTGATGGCTTATCCCGCCAGGGCTGCGTATAAATAGCATGCCTACAGGGCAAATAGGGGCAATAGCCATGGCATCGTGCCCAGCGCCAGAGGCAAGTGAAGGCGAGGCTTGGTTATTCAATTTACAGGCACTGCTAAACAATTGCTGAATTTGAGTGTCGCATGCTACGGCGTCGGCCGCATGTGTCCATTGCCAATCAAGCGTTAAATTACGCGATGTAGCAATTTGATTGGCGCGGGTATGTATTGCATTAAGTAATACTGCTAGGTCGGCATCATTTTGTGCGCGTGCATCTAGGCTTATGGTCGTTTTACCGGCAATAACATTTGTAGCGCCTGGGCGAGCATGAATTTGCCCTACGGTGGCTACTTCACCATTACTCGCGTTTTTTGCTAGTTGCTCTATGGCAAGGGTAAGCTCGGCGCACCCAACTAACGAATCTTGGCGTAAGTTCATTGGCGTAGTGCCTGCATGGCCGCTTTGGCCTGATAGGGTGATCATAGCGCGTTTGGCGCCAGCAATAGCGGTTACTACGCCTAGCGCCTGGTTTACCGATTCAAGCACTGGGCCTTGCTCTATGTGGGTTTCCCAATAACCGAGTAATTCGTTTTTGTTAAGGGCGGCTTTAGCGTAATCATCAGGGTTTAGGCCAAAATCAAGCATGGCTTGGCGCATGCTAATGCCGTTTGTATCTTGTATATTTAACCACTGGGGGTCAAACTCGTTCGCCAGTGCTTTTGAGCCAATTAACGTGGTGGCAAAGCGAGTGCCTTCTTCATCACAAAAGCCCACTACATCTAAATGAAATGGTAAATCAAGCTTAAGCGTGTGTGCAAGGGCGGCTATTTCAATACCCAGTAATACCCCTAAAATACCATCAAATGCACCGGCGTTTGGTACGGTGTCTAGGTGTGAGCCAATAATTAAACGTTTAGCGTTTGGATTAGATGATGCTAAGCGCCCCCATAAATTGCCGACTTCGTCTTGCCACGATTTCATGCCCGCCTCAGCCATCCATTCAGCAGTGACAAGGTTACACTCTTTGTGCTCTTTAGATAAATACACACGGTGAATGCCACCTTGCATTTGCGATAGGCCACTTAGCGTTTTACAGCGCAATAACGCGCGCGCGGCAAATTTATTAGCCAGCTCACTGTTTAATAATGGCTCATGGAGGGGGCTTGCAATCGTCATGCTAAATCCTTTTTTTATTTATAATGGGCAAGGGCGGCAATAGCGGCTTCGCCTTTAGGGCCTTTATAGCCGTTGGCGTGTAAGCAGGCATCTAGGCTTGCCAATGTTTGTAATACGGCATCTTTACGGGCGTTGTAACCCATGGTGCCAATACGCCAAATTTTGCCATGCAGCGGGCCAAACGAGGTGCCAATTTCAATACCAAAGTCGGTTAGCATTTGTCCGCGTACGTGGTCAGCATTAATACCCTCGGGTATATAAACACCCACTACGTTGTTCATTTTATGGTTTAAGTCGCCAAATACGTTTAAGCCCAGCGCTTGAATACCCGTTAGCATGGCATCGCCGTGTAACTTGTGGCGGGCAACGCAGTTATCTACGCCTTCTTCAATAACAATGCGAGCACATTCTGATGCGCAATACAGCATGCTGGTGGCTTCGGTGTGGTGGTTAAGGCGCTCTTCGCCCCAGTAATTCATGATCATGCCTAAATCAAAGTAGTTTGAGCGTACAAATGGCTCGGTGCCGTCGGTATGCTGCGCGGTACGAATACCCGCTTCTACTTTTTTGCGTTTTTGGATCCAATCGGCGCATTTATCGCTCAGTGTTAAAGGGGCAGAGCCAGATGGGCCACCTAAACATTTTTGCAAACCAACCGAAAGCGCATCGAGTTTCCACTCATCGGCGGGTAAATCGTTACCTACAATCGAAGCGGTGGCATCGCAGTAAAATAATACGTCGTGCTTTTGGCAAATATCGCCAATGTGTTCAAGGGGTTGGTTCATGGTTGTAGAGGTATCGCCCTGTACCATAGCAAGTACATGGGGTTTTACATCAACAATGGCTTTTTCTATTTGTTCGGGGGTAAATACCTCGCCCCACGGGACTTCTATGGTGTGTACTTTTGCGCCTACGCGCTCGGCTATTTCAGCAAGCAAGTGGCCAAAGCGCCCCATAATGGGCACCAGTACTTTATCGCCTGGGCGTAAAATAGAGCATAAAACGGCTTCTATGCCTGCGCGCGATGTACCATCAACTAACATGGTCCATTCGTTTTTGGTTTTAAAAATTTCGCGATAGCGGGCCATGGTTTCGTTCATAAAACCGGTCATTACTGGGTCGTATTGGCCAATTAGCTGCGCCGACATAGCACGTAGCACGCGTGGATCTGCGTTTATTGGGCCTGGGCCCATGAGTAATCGCTGTGGCGGGTTTAAAGTTTGAATTTGCGTGTCGCTAAACATGTTTTAGGCTCCCAGAGTCTGAATAAGCATACGAATGCCCGTTATCATTAATACAACGGCAAAGGCGCGTTTTAATTGTTTTTGATCTAACTTGCTACCAATTTTTACGCCAATAGGGGCAAACAAAATAGTAAGCGGAATAATAAGTATAAAAGCAGGTAGGTTTACAAGGCCCCACGTGCCAAGCGGCGCATCGGTGGGTGTAGTACCAATACTTAATAAAGTAATAACGCCCGGTAACGCAATTAATAAGCCAAATACAGCAGCGGTGCCAACGGCAACATGAGCACGTACGTTAAACGCGTTTAGCATGGGTACGCCAATAGTGCCGCCACCTATGCCAATCATTACCGATAAACCACCTACAATACTTGCCATAATGCCTTGGCCAAATTTACCTGGTAATTTACTAACAAGGGCAGGCGCGCCGGCTCTAAATAACATGTTTAAACTTACTAAAATGGCAATACAGGCAAACATAAGTACCAATGCATTACCGCGTATAGAATGAGCTAAGTAGCTACATATCACGGCCATTACCAAAATAAACGGGGCCCAGTATTTAATTAAAGCAAGGTCAATATTGCCTTTTGCATGGTGCGAGCGAATCGACGAAATAGAAGTAGGCACTATGGTGGCAAGCGATGTAGCTGTGGCTATCATCATGGCCGACTCAGGGCTTACGCCAAAGCCTTGCAGTAAAAAGTACAGCACAGGCACAATTACTATGCCGCCGCCTACACCAAATAGGCCTGCTAAAATACCTGCAAAAATACCGGTTGCTATTAAGGCCGCTATAATTGGCCATTGATTTATTATTTCTGTCATTGTGTTCCTGCTGTAGTTACTGTTGCGCGACCATCTGAACGAGGATCGGTGGCTGCTTCAAGGCTGGTAGGCGTATCTAAAATGGCACCTGCATGACCCATCATTTCATTGTTATTATCAACGCTTACCCAGTCGTGGTCACGTTGATTTAATTCATGTTTAACTTGAATTACTAAGCTTTGCTCTACCTTTAAATTTGTGCTTGTATCGCCCCAGGTGCGCCCTAATAACCAACGCGGATCGCTTACTGCTTGGGTAATTGATTTATTACGCCATGCGTAACCACTAAATACAGCAGCTTGTGTTTGTGGTTGGCCTTCGCCGCCCATGGTGCCGTAGGCAAGGCGCCTACCATCGTCAAATTTTGCTAAAGCAGGGTTGAGTGTATGAGCCGGTTTTTTATGCGCTTTTAGGGCATTGGCATCGTTGCTATTTAAACTAAAACTTAAACCGCGGTTATTCCACACAAAGCCACCTTCGCTCATCAAAATACCGCTACCAAATTCCCAGTAAACACTTTGAATAAAGCTCACTAGTTGGCCGTTTTTATCCCGTGCTGCCATCCAAACGGTATCGCCTGGCTCTGCATTAAATGGCCATTGCTTGGCTTGGCTCATATCTATATTGCTGGCAAGCGCATTTAAGCGCTCATCAGTTAATGCGTTTTTATAATCATCGCCTAGCGCGTCTGGGTCTGCCCAGAGTGTAGGGCGGTGAGTAAAGCTTTGTTTGGTTGCCTCAACAATTAAGTGCATCCAATCGGCCTCTGTTTTGGCTAAATGTTTTAGTTTATTAACAGCGCCAATTATTTGCAGAGAATGCACGCCTTGCGTGGGGGCGGGTAAGTTATAACACTGTATTCCCGATAAATTAGCACTGAGCGGCGTTACTAAATCGGCCTGGGTATTGGCAATATCAGCGCGTGTAATTGTACTGCCTGCGGCAGCTAAATCGTTTGCAAACGACTCTGCTAAAGGGCCTTGGTAAAAGGCGTTTAAGCCATGCTCAGCTAAGTGCTCAAAGGTACTGGCAAGTTTTGGGTTTTTAAAATGTTGGCCCGCTTGCAACGGTTTACCATTAGGTATGTAAAGTTCTTTAAAGGCAGCGTTAGTGTTTGAAGCGGTGGCAAGCTTTTCGCAGCCTGCTTGCAAGCTTTTAGATACTGTAAAGCCATCGCGCGCGAGCTTTATGGCTGGGGCTAAAATAGTACTTAGCGAAAGAGCAGCGTGCTCATCTACCGCAAGGGCTTTTTGCCAGCCGCGAAGTGTTGCAGCCTGAGTAAGCGCGCTTAAACCGCCGCGCTCTGGTATGTGTGGCTCATTGCTGTAGGCGCTTATATCGTTTGGTGCGCGCCCGCAGGCATCAATGGCAGTGGGTATACTTTGGTTTGGATTATCAATAAGCCAAAAACTGTCGCCGCCAATGGAGTTCATATGCGGATATACCACGCTAATCGCAGCCGCTGCCGCTACCATGGCTTCGGTGGCTGTACCGCCTTGTTTTAGTATTAAGGTGCCTGCCTCGGTTGCTGCAAAATGCGGGGCAGTAAAGGCAATGTTGTGTGTGCTCATGCAAGTGTGTCCTGTTTAAAGTGGGCAGCTAATTGTTGTACGCAGGCAAGTAGGCTTTTATCGTTGCCGTGGCTCATCATTAATGAAAACCCATACGGGTGGCAATTTTCTAAATTAGCCAATGGTAAGTGTACTTGCGCCGAGCGGCTCAAGCCCGCAATGGCCGATAAGGTGATTATTTGCATGCGTAAGGCGCTTGTGTCGGCGCCCAATTTAGGTGCAGTTGTGGGTGTGGTTGGCAAAAATAAACAGCTGTTTGTGTTTAGGTTTTTAGCGATTAGTGTTTGCCACTGGGTTTGTACATTTAGTGCTTCTTGCTCTTCTTGGGCGGTTAGGGCAAGCGCCATGTTAAAACGTGCCGCAATTGCCGGAGCAAACTGGGGAAGTTGCCCTGGCAATTGAAGCCAATCTTTATGCGTTTTTGCGATTGCTCGCCCTTGCAGTATTCTAAAGCTGTCAGCCAGTTCGCTTAATAAGCTGCCGTTAGGCAGTTCAAATTCTTTATGGTGTTTAAAATAAGGTTTGGTTTTTTCAAGCAATTGTTTAAGTGGGGCTTGTAAAACAGGGTCAACCAGCTCAAATAATGGCTCGCAAATAACTAAAGTATCAACGTTATTAATCGCTTGATTTGGTAACAGTACATTGCCTACATCGCTTAGCAGCTCTGCATTTTGCGTAAGCCAGCCAATGGTATCAAACGGGGGCGCTAGCGGAATTAGGCCATCTTTTTCAATTACGTTATGGCTTGGCCTTATGCCAAATAAGCCACAATAACTTGCCGGTATCCTTATAGAGCCGCCAGTATCAGTACCTAAGCCAATATCGGCTAGGTTAGCGGCCACAGCTGCTGCCGAGCCCATACTTGAGCCGCCACTTGCATGGCCTTTAAGTTTTGGGTTTTGTGCTGCACCATAGTGAATGTTATTGCCCTCTAAGCTGTAGGCTAGCTCATCGGTATGGGTAAAGCCTGTAAAGCGACAACCCTCATTCATTAGTTTGTTTACGGCACTTGCTGTTTGCTGTGCAGGTTTTGCTGCTTTAAACCAGCTTGGGTTACCTGCGCTGTTGCGCTCGCCTTTAACAGCAAATACATCTTTTACTGCAAGGCGCTTATTTACAAGTGTGCCGTGGGTTTGTGTTTGCCATGCGTTAGGGCCATGGTCACAAAAAATACCGGTAAAATTATTATGTGTTTTGGTACTCATATCACCACTCGTTATAAAGTAAATCTGACCAACTGGTTATAATCAGATTTAGGGTGATTAAAAAGACGAATTAGTTATTATTATTTTTCAGCCCACTGCGTAACATCTTATTTTTATTTTACAGAGCCTGATCCGCTTTTTAATCGGTTAGCTATTATATTGCCTAAAAGCTAAGCAAAAGCAATGCCAAATGCAATAAAGTTGTCCGTTCGGTCAGGTTTTGTTTGGTTTACATGGGGTTTAGCAGATATTTATAAAAATATAAGTATTAAAGAAGGCGTAATTTAGAGGTGAAAACACACCAAGTTGGTGCGTGATTGCACCAACTTGGTTGCAAATGTGGCGTTTATAGTAATGCGTTAGGGCTAATAATTAAGCCATTTACATCGGCGTATAGCCAATCGTTAGGGTTAATTATGGTACTAAGCATGGTCACTGTTTGATTTTTATCTCCAAAGCCACGCTTTAATGTACTGCGCGGGGTTGAGCCCAGTGCCATAACCGGTAAATCCATAGTGGCAAGTATTTCAATGTCGCGACAACAGCCGTTAATAATCACGCCTTCCCAGCCGTTTTTTAACGCGCGCTCCGCCATAATATCGCCTATAAAAGCAAAGCGTTTGCTAGCAAAGCCATCAATAACCAGTACTTTACCCTTGCCGTTTTCATGCAGTATGTCGGCGGCAAAAGAGTTATCGTCTGGGCAGGTAACGGTAACTGCTTGGCCACTAAATGTGGTTTTTTTACCAAAGTGGTGCAGGCCGCTGTCGGCGACTTGTACGCTATTGCGGTGATCGTCAAATAAGTCTGGGGTGGTAAAATTATCCATGGGTTAAGCCTCACTGTGCTCAGGTATTTTTAAACCAATACCTTTTAAAATTATGTGGGCAGTTGATTGCGTTATTTGTGCCACATCGGTTTCGTCGTATTCTAATTTGTTCATAACCAGTAGCACTTCGGCCTGAAAGTCGGCGTAGTACTGCGTAGTTGACCAAATGGTAAATAATAAATGGTAAGGGTCAACATTATCCATTTTGTTTGCATCTATCCAGGCCTGAAACACGTCTACCTTTTGTTTTACCCACGGGCGTGTGTTGGTTCTAAAGTAGTTTTGCAAATAAGGAGCGCCGCGCAGTATTTCACTGGCAAATAAACGTGATTGCAGCGGCTGGTTTACTGCAAGTATTACTTTGCTTTTAATATAGTGATACAACACATGCGCAGGGTCGTCCTCAGGGGTTACGTTATCTAAGCCTAAGTTCCAGTGTGCAATAATGCGGTCTATTACGTTTTCGTATAGGCCGTCTTTGCTTTTAAAATAATATAAAATATTGGCCTTAGGAACGCCTGCTTCTTTGGCAACCATACTCATACTGGTGCCATCGTAACCAAGCTGAGAAAACAATTGCTCGGCGGCATCGAGTATTAATGTTTGGTTTTTTACTCGGGTGAGTTCTTTTTTATTTGGCTTTGTTTGTGTGCTCATTATGGCGATGCTGTTTTTAACGTGTTGAATGATTGTAACTTTACTGACCAAAAGGTCAAATACTTAAGTGCAGGCCAAAAACATCTTTATAACAATAAATGATGAGCAACAATTGTTTATCCCATTAATTACTGTTAGCGTAACGTCAAACATAAGTAGTACTTTTAGGTAGTTAATGGACTTTTTTTCTAATCATAAATACACGCTTTATGGCATTGCCGCTATTTTATTATGGAGTTGTTTAGTGGCTCTGCTCAGGGATGTTTCGGAGTTATTTGGCCCCATAGGTGGGGCGGCACTTATGTACAGTGTAAGCGCGCTGTTTTTAATTTTGGTAATGGGACGGCCTAAGTTTGCTGGGTTTAATAAGCGTTATATTATTTGGGGCACTGCTTTATTTGCACTTTACGAGGTGTGTTTAGCGCTGTTTGTAGGGCTTGCTAATAATCGCCACCAAGCGGTAGAAATGGCGGTTATAAATTATTTATGGCCCACACTTACCATTTTGCTCAGTATTATAGTTAACCGTAGTAAAGTAAGTGTTTGGATTTACCCCGGTATGCTACTCGCTTTTTTTGGTGTGGCTTGGTGCGTTGGTGGCGATAGTGGGTTATCACTTAATAGTATTATGGGCAATTTTGCCAGTAACCCAACGGCCTACTTGTTGGCGTTTGTAGCACCTTTTATTTGGTCTGTTTACTGTGTAATTACTCAAAAAAATAGCAATGGGCAAAATGCCATTGTGCTGTTTTTTATCGCCACGGCACTAAGCTTATGGGTGTTGTATGGATTAAGTGACGAGCCAAAAATGACCTTTACACTGCACGCGACCGTAACGCTTGTGCTAGCTGGTGTGGTTGTTGGCAGTGGGTATGCTCTTTGGAACCAAGCTATTATTGGCGGTAACTTAATGTTGCTTGGTACGCTTTCGTATTTTACGCCGGTTTTTTCAGCGATTATTTCGGCGCTTTATTTATCAATTACCCTTAGTGCCTCGTTTTGGCAAGGAGTAATAATGGTAACTGGCGGCTCACTCGTGTGCTATTTCGTAACGCGTGAAAAACCAGTTAAAAAGCAAATTAACGCCGTAAATTAACGGTGCAAATTTACGGAGTAAACGCATCCTTTTTTAACTGTGTTTGTTTAGCCAGTTAAGCGCAAGTGGCCATAATCCGTCAGATTTTTTGCTAAAAAATTTCATATGGCCAATTTCCTTCAAACCATAGTCGTGTGGGTTTAAGGTTAGGGTTTGTGCTTTTAATTTAGGAAAAACCGAGAGCATATCGGCAACATTTGCATTGTTAGCAATATCGTCATCGGTAGCATTAACCCATATTGAGGGCATAGAAAGCGTGTTGTAACAGTGTTGGAATACGGTATCACCAAATGCTGATTGCACATACCCTTGGGCGTTACACCATTTGCGCCATTGTTTAGCTACGCCTTTAGGTAGTGGCTCGCCCATGCCAAACCACTGCGATTTAGTATGACCAAACAAGGCATTACTAAGAGGAATAACCCCATTCATAAAAAAGTGCGCTTTAACCTGATACGCTAAGCTCATATTAGTTAATTTACCCGACGAGCAAGCAAAATTAAACGCGGAGCTTAGCTCGTTAGCGTTATGCATTAGCCCCACTAATTGCCCGCCGGCGCTATGACCCACTAAATGATACTGAGTATTAGGAAATACCCTTTGCAAATGCTCAAGCACCGCAGGCATGTCTTGCTCACCCCAACTTTGTAAACTGGCTTTGCTTTTTTTAATGCTGCGGTTAAGCGATTGGCCAATGCCACTGTTATCAAACGTAATAACGCCAAAGCCATGTTGCTGTAAGTAAGTAGCAAAGTTTGCATAAAACTGTTGTTTTATACCGGTTGCAGGGGCAATCATCACCGCACCTTTAATAGCGCTGGTGGGTGTAAATAGGTGTGCGCTTAGAGTTTGCCTGTCGTTACAAGTTATAGTGACGTGCTTCGAAGCTTTTGTGTTCATTACTTATTATTGCTTTTTTAAATGCTCAATCTAAAAATGGTAGCTGGTTAGACCAGCTTAATCAAGAATAGAATAACAGCTTAAACCAAAGCTTAATTACCAGGGGGCGATATACCGGTTTGTATCGTGTTTAGCGCTGACGTTTTGTAAAGGGGAAAAGCAGTAAAAGGGGTTTAATTTGTTAGCTTAAACCCCGTTGTAAAACTATACTGGCGTACTTGTATTGTGAGCAGATTTTGCTTTTACTTTTTTGGCACTAAAATAAAATATAAGTGCAAATACTACCGCACTAAAATCAACAGTAATACTTTGATAATATTTAAAATAGTGCTCTGTTAACAAGGCTTGTAATAGGGTAGAGCCCGCCATGCAAAAGCACAAACCTGCAAGGCTAACTAATCCCCAATAACTTGCGTGCTGAGTCCCTTTTTTAAAGGTGTAGGCGCAACAGATTATTTTGGTGACGACAGCAGTGACTCAAAAGCAATTTATTCAGAAACAAGCTTTAAGTTAACTAAAGCATTTACGCTCACCGCAGGGCTTAGAATAGAGAGCGAAGAGCAGCTTCGTAATTTTGATATGGCTTTTGGGGGCAGTAGGTTAGTTGAGCAATTAGATGACTCTAACACTATAAAATTACCTACATTAGCGATTCAATACAAAATTACAGATGAAACAACGTTATCGGCCAGCGCCCGTAGAGGTTATAACTCGGGTGGCGGCGCGTTAGATTTTACCGCACAAGAGTATTACTACTACGACCAAGAATCAGTAAACACCTACGAGCTAGGCTCGCGCAGTGTACTTAATAATGGTGATATTAATATTAGTGCGAACATTTTTTATAATAACTTTGGCGGGTATCAAGCGTTAAGTTCAGATAGAAAAATCACTAATATTGATGATGCTCATAGCTATGGTTTAGAGCTTGAAGCATACAGTATGTTAGGTGAGTAATGGCAACTCCATGCAGGGCTTGGGTTACTTAAAACTAAAATAGATGAATCGGCCACGTACAGCGATGCAGTTGGCAACGAGCTTAACTCTGCACCAGAGCTTACAGCTAGCTTAGGGTTGTCGCATTGGTTTACTGATAGCTTAAAAGTTAATGTAAGTGCTAATTATGTGGATGAATATTATGGTGATTTAACTAATACACAAGAGCGTATTGCCGGTGGTTACACAATTACACGTGCCACAATTAGTTACGATAGTGAGCATTGGTTAATGAGCGCTTATATTAACAACGCGTTTGATGAAGAGGAATATACATCGGTAGAACCTGCAAGCGGGCATTACCCAACAGGCTATGTGGCTGTTGTTAACCCTCAAACGCCTGGTGCGTCTGTAACGTATCGCTTTTAAGTGTCTCTTAAATAATGCACCGCAAAGTATAACTTACTCTTTTGGTATAATAATTTGAAGCCCTATAGTATTAGGGCTTTACAATAAAAGAGGGAGCCTTAAACAGGCTAATATTAGATAATATCACGAACTAGTTGTTTGTATGACTTGCCAATTTTAACTGATACGCCTGATGAAAGTTGAATGCTTTCATTACTTAACGTGACCACTTTGTTCTTGTTAATAACGTAAGATTTGTGGACTTGAATAAATGAAGTGTCAATTTCCTGTACTATGTATTTGAGAGTACTGCTTGCAAGTAATGCTTTTTCACCTTGCCATACCTTTACATAATTTCCATAAGCCTCAAACATGTCTATTTCGCTTAAATGAATTTTATGTTTTTCACGGTCGATTTTAAGCGTAATAGTTAGAGGTGCCTTAGAATTTAGCGTTACAAGTTTTCTTTTTTGCCGTACTTTATTTAATGCTAGGTCTAGGCGTTGCGCTGATACTGGTTTAAGTAGGTAGTCAGTTACATCAAGTTCAAAACCAGCTAAAGCATATTCTTGATATGCACTAATAATAACGACTTGAGGTCGGTTTGCGAGCACTTTTAGTAATGCAATGCCTGATATCTCTGGCATGTTTATGTCTAAAAATAACAAATCAATAGATGATGTGGCTAAAGCACATAATGCATCTTTAGCGTTAAGGTATTGCCCGATTATATTAATATCTTTATGAGCACTTAAATGATGCAGTAACACTTCATGAGCGAGCGGCTCGTCATCAACAATTATTGTGTTTAGCATGCAGTCAGCTCCAGTTTAAGTGTGGTTTGCCAAAGGGTGTTATTTTTATCAATAATTAATGTGTGCTTATTAGGATATAAAAGAGTTAGCCTGCGGCGTAAATTGTTAAGCCCTACGCCGTGTTCTAAATTGTTATTAGTTAGAATAGGGTTAGAGGAGAATAGCGTAAGTATGTTATTGGCCATGGTGATTTTAAACACAACCGTTACTTTTTGTGATGTGGGCTCCACACCATGCTTTATCGCATTTTCTAAAATCATTATTAACAGTAGTGGAGAAATTAAATAGTGTTGTTGGTATTCAGGCCATTGCACATCAAAGTGACAGCGATCAGTGTTTCGTATATTGTGTAAGGCAATAAAACCCTTTAAGTAATTGATTTCTTTTTCTAAACTCACTTGTGTTTTTTGACCTTCATAAACACTGTAACGTAGTAAATTAGCTAATTCCATAACTAAGCCTGGTGCATTATCTGCTTTTTTTAATGTCAGCGCATAGAGGTTGTTTAATGTATTAAATAAAAAATGAGGGTTAATTTGCTGTTGAAGTAGTTTTAGTTCTGTTTTTGTTTGTTGTTGAGCAATATTACTAATTTGCACGTGTTGTTGCTGTCGTTCAAACGCTAAAATAATGGGGGTGCTTATAGCCAAAAATAAAAATACAAACTGATAGTTTTCGGGGCTAAAAATATTATTATTACCGCCTGGAGTTAGGTTAGCAATGCCTACAGGTAAATCATTAATTGGTAACAGTAGCACACAGGATATTAAAACAGGTGTAAGTACAGCGAGGCTGATTAAATTTGCAAACAGAAACATCAATACTCCATGATACGTTAATACATAACGTATTAATAAGTATCGGTTTATTAAATACACGCCATAGACTAATCCTACAGAAAAAGTAATTTGCCAAAGATAGCCCAAAAAAATATCAAATTGTGTAAATATTTTATGCACGTCAATAATGGGCTCAATAGGCTGATTTAACATGGGATTAATATGGGTATTAAGTATGCTAGCTGTAATTATTGCCCAACCTAAAAGTACTATACACACAACGCTATCAAGTGATAACAAAGATTTAAGCCATTTTTTACTCAACACATTGTGATTTCTATTAGTGCGTCTAGTGATAAGCCATATACCACTTGCAGATGCGCACATTGCCCAACATTGTTCATTAATAAATTGCCACTGAGCAAAGTTAAAAAGCTGGATATTTAAAATCAGTAGGAGAGATGGGTAGGCTAAAAATCCTAACAACCAAGCTATGATTGCGGGTGTAAGCAATAAGCGATACGCAAATGCATGGGCAATAAATAAGGGAATGCACTGTAGAAAAAGTTGAGTATTAATAGTCAGGTATTGGCCAATTGACTCCATATTTGAGGACAAAAAGCGTATGTGAGATTCGAGCAAAATAGCAGCCATTAGCGGTAAATAGATTATAAGTTGGGTAATGCTAAAGCGTTGCCATATTGGTGTATTGGCTTGCTGCATATATAACTCCATTTTTATTATAATTAGTGAGCAGTTAGGCTGGGATAAAGTTGTCTTTTTATTGTAAACATTACCTTTACATAATTCATTACGCTAAGCGCATTAGTTTATCGATAAAATCATTTAAATCGTAATTATTAATTCAAAATAATTGTTTTATTTCATGTTGTTAATGAATATTCCAAGTATGCCTAGGCTTCTTATTTTTATGATGAAAGTACATATTTAAATGATCAACGTCACTTTTTCGTTTTCATCATTTATTTCAATGCGTTAACCATTACATGTTCGCTTGTTTCAACTTGATTTCTTAAGCTGGTGTTATATCAACTAAGGATGAAACTAATGCTTACATTGAAAAATATCAACAAAAAATACGTAGATGGTACGCAAGCTTTGAATGATGTGACGATCACTCTACCCGCCGGTATGGTAGGACTACTTGGGCCAAATGGCGCGGGTAAATCAACCCTTATGCGCACAATTGCGTGTTTACAAAATGCAGACTCCGGATACATTAATTTTAATGGCCTTGATGTGATTAGCCAACCAGGTGCACTTCGTTCGCAACTAGGTTATCTACCACAATATTTTGGCGTATATCCCAATATGAGTTGTCGAGCGTTACTTGAGCATATCGCAGTGTTAAAAGGTATAGATGGTAATACACGTAAAAACCAAATTAATAGTTTACTTGAACTGACTAATTTGACTCAGTTTGCTAATAAGAAGCTTGTTAATTTTTCGGGAGGAATGAAGCAACGTTTTGGCGTAGCTCAGGCTTTATTAGGAGACCCAAAGCTAATTATTATGGATGAACCCACCGCAGGACTTGATCCAATGGAACGAGAAAGTCTAAATAATTTGCTTGTAAGTATAAGCCAAAACAGATTGATACTGTTATCGACCCATATTGTTGAAGATATAGAAAGTTTATGTCACTACGCAGCCATTATAGACAAAGGAGCACTTATACAAAGCGGAGACGTAAAAGAGTTACTAACTACTTTAGACGGTAAGATATGGCAGCTTGAAAGCTTACCTACCGGCATACCAAATCAGCATGTATTAAGTAAGAGCTATCGCTATGGAAGATCTTCATTTCGTGTTTATGCAGATACGGCGCCTGCACAAAATGCGATAAACTCGCCCGCCACGCTTCAAGACAAGTACTTTTATTCACTCAATAAAGGAAATCAAACATGTTGATTTTTAATGAGTGGCGATATGCAGTGCGCCAACCACTTGTTTGGCTTTGTATAATTATCCCTTTAATATTTGCGATTATGTTGTCATATGGGTTTGCAACGGTTGAGGTTGATTCGTTAAAACAATTTAAGTTAAATATTACAATGCTACAAATGATGCAGTTACCTATGCTTGTGGGAGTATTGGCACCCGTTATATTTTTACGAGATCAACACGCGTCTATGCAGGAGCTTATTTCCGTTACGCAAGCTAGCTTATTTAAGCGCAGTTTAGCAAGGGTATGCATACTGATTTGCTTGGTTTTCATTATCAGCTTAAGCGCTATTTTAATAATGGCGTTCATGCATATAAGGCAATTAGGCTATATACCAAATACGGCTTCTTTTACTTTATTTAGTAGCTTTTTAGTATTGTTACCTAATAGCTGCTTGTTAGTTGTGATTGCTTTTTATATTTGCCATAAATCAGCAACTTCATTACCTAATTATGTTTTTTTTGCAGTGCTGTGGGTAGGCTATATAGTGCTTGCAAGTATTACCGGAAACCCAATGCTTGCTGGAAGCAGTATTATAAGCAATAGCTTTTATACATTATTTATTTGGCTTGACCCTTTTGCATACACCGGTGTAATAAACAGTTTAACTAATTCATTAGGAGCTTCGTTTGCCATCAATCGCGTTGTCGTGAGTTTGCTCGCTGTTGGTATTTTTTTGATTACTCTTAATCAAAATACAATTTTAAAGAATAAAAAAGCTAATAAAGGTCAAAGTACTAACGAATACATTCGTCATAACATGTTAGAACTCGCTGAATATAAAACAGCTAGGGTCATACAAAAACCATTTTTGATGATGGCCAGTTTATATAAAATTACACTGGTTAATTTGGTTTCACATCCTATAACGTTACTGATTATTCTTATTTGGCCAGTGATGGTTTTTAACAGTGTTGCCTCGTCGTCAGGGTATGTTGAACCAATGAGTGTTATGAGCACCACAAGTCTAGATGCGATTAGCTATTATGCATTTGATATGCAACTTTTAATTGGGACTTTATTGTTGGCTTTGTGGAGCTGGGAAGTAAGCTGTTTCGCCAAATACTATAATATAGCAGAGCTAATTGCTGCCACCCCCCTTAAAACATATTACTTTATAATCAGTCAGTTATTCGTATTAGGTACGATGATATTGGTTTTTTTATCAATGAGCTTGTTAGGTGCAAGTGCAGCTCAGTGGTTTTTACACAGTGCGTATCAATTGGAAGCACATTTGAGCATTTTATTTTTGATGTTTATTCCTCTTACCATCATTGCATGTGTATTTTTGTGCGTATTTAATTTATGTCGTTCGCAGCTTATTGCCGGTTTGCTAATTGGTGCTATTTTACTAATCAAATTCACACCAATAATGACTTATTTTGGTCTTACACATACATTGTGGAGTGTTGGTTGGACGCCTTTGCAAGCACCAGATAACTTTTGGGGTTATCGTGCAAGTATGAGTAGTTATTGGCCTTATATATCAGTTTGGTTAGTGGCGTGTATAAGTCTAGTTATAATTACGGGAGTTTTTAATCACCGAGGTACTGGGTTGAGCCGAAGAGTATTGGGGGTTAAACATTTTTGGTTATTCATTCCTCTGCTTATCACTGTGGCATTATTTACTCAATTGCATTTAAGACTAGTTGAAGAGAAGCCTTTAACCAACTCGCATAAGCGTGAGGCTTTTAAAGCACAGTACGAAAAGTCTTTTTCACAATGGCGCAATGTAGCACAGCCAAGAATTGTTCACATTGATGCAAATGTAGACTTTTACCCACAAAAGCAGCAGGCTCATTTTTCCTTAATATATACTTTAAAAAACACTCATCAAGAGTCTATTAAAGAGGTATTGATTGGGCGTGCAGGTTTTTATAAATGGGCTAATATTGAAATCGATGGCGCGCAAAGGGCTAAAAGCTTTCTCTTGCTTAATCAAGCTGTGTTTCAGTTTGAGAATGAAATGCAGCCAGGAGAAATACGTAAACTAGTTACACGGTTTTATGTTCATCAAGCTAAGCTTTGGCCAGTGAGAGGCCATCAGATAATAACCCCTGAATTTAGCTATATAAGATCAGTGCCTTTATTGCCCACTGTTGGCTATCAAGATAATTATGAATTAACCGATCCTATACTTCGGCAGCAACACGCACTTAAAGTGAAGCAGTCTATTAGACCCACGAAGCTATTTGCTAAAACGGCGAAAGCAAGTACTCATTACCAGTGGCTTACTATGTCTAGTAAAGTGAGTACAACAAGTGGTTATCAGGTTATAACCCAAGGAGAAGAAATATCACGTACCAGCAAAGATGACCGCGAAATATTTCATTTTGAGACTCGTACACCCATAAATGCAATCCCAGCTTGGGTGACGGTGCCTTACTCCCCTGTTACCAAGCAGCAAAATGGCGTGATGTTAAACGTGTTTGCTAAAGACAAAAATGAGCCTGCACGAGCAGATTCTATAGCTGTAAACCTTAGCGCAATGGGCGATACAATAAAATGGCTTAATAAGATAAGCCCTTATAGAGCAAAACAATTAAGTTTAATAGGCTCGCCTAGGCTTGGTGTAACAGGTTATGCACTGCCGCAGCTTATACTTATTGAAGACAGTGTTGGTTTTAGATCAAAGCCAAGTGCTAATGCAGGCTTTGATCAACGTTATCGCCGTGCAGTTCACGAAACTGCGCATCAATGGTTTGGACATGATATTGGTAATGGAGTATTTGCAGATAGCGCTTTTTTAGTGGAGTCTTTAGCAAAGTACATTGAGCTTGTTGTTATAGAGCAACGTTATGGGAAAAAGGCCATGCAAGCGCTTGTAGAGTATGAAACATCACGTTATCAGCAAAATGCTTTAATGAATATAAAGGAAAAGTTAGCCTTGGTTGATGCTACACAAGGTTTCGATCAATATTCTCGATCAACCATTGTCTTTGCCAAGTTACGAGCTGTTATTGGTGATAAACCTATTATTCGCGCGCTCAGGTCGATCTGGAAAAATAATAGTTACCCAAATAGGCCTGCTAACTCTATGGACTTTATACGCGCTTTAAAATTTGAAGCAGGGATAGAGCATGAAGCATTAATAAATAAACTTTTATTAGAATAAGTAAAAGTATTTAAGGTAAATGAAAGCCCATAGAGTAGGGCTTCTCATTTGAATCTATTTTTCATTATTTACCTGTGCTAATAAGTCGAGCACTTTTTGTTGGCCAAATTTTTGTGCAAATTGCTCGGCTGTTTGACCGGCTTTGTTTTGATGTGCGTTGTCGCAATCAAGGCCTACAAGTGTTTTAGCTATGCTAAATTCGCCTCTAAATATGGCGGCCATTAGGGCTGTGTTACCGCGGTTATCTTCAAGGCATGCATTAGCGCCTAGTTGCAATAAGGTGTTTACCGTATTTTTATTGCCATGGTAGGTGGCAATCATTAGCGCGGTGTAACCTTTGTTGTTGTAACTATTAATAGGAATGCCAGCATCTACAAATTGCGTTATTACGGCGGTGTCGTCGGTGCGTGCGGCTGCAAAGTAATAAGCAAGTAAGCTGTCGTATTGCGACTGGGCGGTGCTTTGTTCCGTTACAGGGCTTTGTGGCTCATTGGCAAAGCTTGAAAAGCTCATCACTAAAGTAAATATAATAAGTAATTTACGCATACTGTTTACCTTTTTAAAAAAGAGGAAAGCTAGGCTTTCCTCAATAACTTACAGGTTGGGTAAAATATTAAAGCTTAGCGGCTAGTTGCTTAACTTGTTTCATGTCGCCGTTTACAGCGTTAGTTAAGCGTGTACCGTATTCGCTATCTGCTTTGTAGAAGTGGCTAAGCATTTTGTGCATAACTTTGCTGTCTTTCACTTTGCCTAAATCGCCGGCTAAGTTGTTAACTAAGTTAGTGCGCTCTTGCTTGCTAAAGCTGCGGTAAAGTACACCCGCTTGAGCAAAGTTTTGCTGCTTTTTAATTGCGGCTTGTTGTACGTAGCCTTTAAGCTCTGTGTTACTTCTGCGTGCAATTGGGTTTTCTGCAACGTTTTCGTGACTTGGTTGGTAGTTCACGTTACTTGTTGTATTACCGTAGTTCATTGCGCCGTCTTGGTTGTAGTTAACCACTTCAACTTTTGCACGGTTAATTGGCAATTGCTGGTGGTTAGCACCTAAGCGGTACATTTGCGTATCAGCGTAAGAGAAAACACGCCCTTGTAATAGTCTGTCTTCAGATGGCTCAATACCCGGAATTACATTTGCCGGTGCCATAGCAACTTGTTCTGTAGATTGGAAGAAGTTAGTTGGCATACGGTTTAGGGTCATGGTGCCTACTTTAGTTTCTTTAACGTCTAACCACATTTTTGTTGCATCTAATGGGTTGTAGTCAAAGTCATCTAACTGCGACGGATCAAGGGTTTTAATGTATAGATCCCACTTAGGGAAGTTGCCTTTACCAATCTCGCTGTATAGGTCGCGTGTTAAGTGTTGGAAGTCTTTACCTTGCACTTCGTTTACTTCTTTAGCATCAAGGTTGTCTATACCTTGTTGGCTTACCCAATGAAACTTAACGTATTTAACATCGCCTGACTTATTAATCATTTTGTAAGCATGTACGCCCCAGCCGTCCATTTTACGTAGGCTTGCTGGTGTACCGTAGTCGCTGTATACCCACGTTAACATGTGAGTAGAACCTGGCTCGTATGAGAAAAAGTCAAAAAAGCGGTTAGGATCTTGAATGTTATCTACCGGTGATGGCTTTAACGAGTGAACCATGTCTGGAAATTTAATCGCATCGCGAATAAAGAATACCGGTAAGTTGTTACCTACTAAATCCCAGTTACCTTGGTCGGTGTAAAACTTAGTAGCAAAACCACGTGGGTCACGTAGTGTTTCTGGGCTACCTTTTGAGTGAATTACTGATGAAAAACGTACAAATACGTCAGTTTCTTTGCCCGCTTCTGCAAATGGCGCTGCAATTGTTAAATCATCTAACTCTTTAGACGCTACAAACACACCGTGTGCACCAGTACCACGCGCATGCACTACACGCTCAGGAATACGCTCACGTGCAAAACGTTGTAGCTTTTGAATTAGGTGTACGTCTTCAAGTAATACACTTCCGCGCTCACCTGCGGTAATAGAGTTTTGGTTGTCGCCAACAGCTGCGCCGTTGTCTTTAGTAAGGGTAGTTGCGGCACTTGCAGGTAATGCCATTGCTAAAGCTAATGCGCTTAGCGTTAACGTAGATTTATTATTAATCGTGTTTTTTTGAGTATTCATTGTCGACCTCATCTGTATAAAAGTGCCGGCAGTGTTGCTGGCTGTTTAACTGTTAACGAGTGTATTAACAAAAGTGAGTTCGGTAAAATTGATTGTCTAGATTGGAGTAATCACAAATTTAGATTGCTGTTTGCGTGCTGCCTTCTATTTTCTAAATAGCGGTTTTGCAATGTTCGACCTTAGTCGTAATTGCAATTTTGAAATCAATGAAAATACAGACAATTTCATATTTAATGAATAAATATTCACCACTGTGGTGCGTTTTTCACTAACAAGATGTTGACTTATTATAACAATAAAGAGAATATGCTCACCTGCTGGGCTTATGCTCAAGTTAAGGTTGCACCAAACTAGGTGCATAAAAAGGGGCAATATGAATACTAAAATAGAATTAGTTATTTTTGATTGTGATGGCGTTGTTATAGATAGCGAAATATTAAGCGCGCAAGTGTTAATAAACATGCTTGCAGAGATTGGCGTTAATATTGACAGAGCCTATGTACAACAATATTTTTTGGGCTGTAATTTTAAAACAGTCACCCAAAACTTATTCGATACCTTTAACGTGACCTTAGCTGAGAGCTTTGAAGCCGATTACCGAGAAGCACTATTAAACGAGTTCGAAACTGCATTAATGCCAACTAACGGCATTAAACACGTGCTAGAGCAATTATCTGTACCTTGCTGTATTGCAACAAGCAGTAGCCCTAAACGCACCGCTAAAGCGCTTAATGTGGTTAATTTATCGCAGCACTTTAATAAGGTATTTACCTCAAGTGAGGTAAAGAATGGTAAACCAGCGCCCGATTTATTTTTACATGCCGCTGAGCAAATGGGCGTGAAGCCACAAAATTGTTTAGTGATTGAAGATTCAAAAGCCGGCGTGTGCGCCGCACTTGCCGCCAATATGCAGGTTTTGCATTACAGCGGGGGTGGGCATATGCAAGATGCAGTGAACTTTGTTCACCAAGCTTACCCAGAGGTAGCGCATTTAACGCATTGGGATGACTTTTATAAGCAGTACCCAGCATTACAAACACAGTAATAGAATATCAACGTTGAGCTTTATTACACTGACAAAGCTTAACGTAAAAATGCATTAATTATTAATTAGTTATAGTAGTAGCATTATAAAAAGGCACGGTGATTTACTCACTATTAATTTAAATAAAAAACACTTATTTAAATTAATAGTTAACCTGAACTTTGGTTAAGAGATTTACTAACATATTAAATCAAAAGTGATATCTATGTTTATTTTCTCTAGCCAGAGATTTACAGTGAAAACAAGGCGAAATTACGCGTCAATAGCTAGCCTATTGC
>CERR01054653.1_pt1 | contig 30347 bp, 36 predicted proteins | sample 530841 | NCBI WGS metagenome assembly CERR01 (sample SAMEA2621021, study PRJEB7988) | marine metagenome | biome: marine biome (ENVO:00000447); feature: surface water layer (ENVO:00002042); material: "saline water (ENVO:00002010), including plankton (ENVO:xxxxxxxx)" | depth 5 m | reverse complement strand
GTTTGGTAACATCCTTGAGATTTACAGCCACAGCTACGAGCTTATTTACAGCGCAGGCGCTTATTAAACGTAGCTCGTTTAAAAAAGTTTAGCTAAAAACAAAGGCCGCAGTATTTATTTACTGCGGCCTTTTTGTTTTAAATAGACTTGTAGATTATTAATTTGGCTAATATTGGGTGTATAAAAATCAATATCTTCATTTGATTGATTATAGGTACATACACTGATAGCTTACTAATTGCACAAAGTTGTTCTAAAGGAAAAACATGAATCTGTCACTGGAAGACATCACCGCCGATAACTATGAAGCCATATGCGAATTGGATGTTACTAAAACGCAAGAAGAATACGTAGCGTGTAATATGTGGTCGTTAGTTGAGGCGCACTACAATAGCGGGTATACCTGTAAAGCGATTTACCTAAATGCTCTGCCAGTAGGCTTTTTTATGTGGGTACAAGAAACCCCTACAAAGGTTTCTATTTGGCGCTTTATAGTAGATCAATCTTATACCAACTCCAATAAATAGCTGATCTATTTTACTTGCTAAAACAACCCATTTCTTTGTTTTAAATTTCGTAAAGGGAGCAACCATTTACAGCAATTTACGCCTAGAACTGAATTGTTTTTTCGGCGTAAAATTTAGAACACATACTTAATGGAGTTGGTATTATCAAAATAAAGGCATTGGGCGCAAAGCACTGGCTATGGCAATTGAAGAGATTAAAACAATTTCTAAGCTTGAACAAATCGAGATTTGTTATAACCCGCAAAATCCTGTTGCTAAAAACTTTTATTCAAGCTTCGGGTTCGAGGAAGTGGGCCTCGATGAGGATGACGACGATATGTTAGCGGTAATTAAAATTAGCCGTTAACTCATTTATAAGTAAGCGCTAATTTTAAAGAATGATAATAGTTTTAAGGAAATACTGTGATCATAAGGCCATTTGCAGAGAACGACTTTTTAGCCGTTCAAAACATATATCAGCAAGGTATTGATACCGGCAACGCGACCTTTCAAACTAAAGCTAAAAATTGGGAACAATGGAATAGTTCTATGCTTAACTGTTGCCGTCTTGTTGCAGTTGAGGATGAAAAGGTGCTTGGCTGGGCCGGGTTATCTGCGGTTTCAAGCCGTGAGGTTTACTCGGGCGTTGCCGAGGTAAGTGTATATATTGCAAACCAAGCCCAAGGTAAAGGCTTGGGGCACGCATTACTTTGTGCACTCATTAATGAATCAGAAAGCAACGGTATATGGATGCTACAAGCCAGTATATTCCCTGAAAACATAAGCAGTATTACACTACATACTCGTAATGGTTTTGGCAAGTTGGAAACCGAGAAAAATTAGGACAGCTGCATGGCGTATGGCGCAATGTAACTTTAATGGAAAGGCGCAGCGCCGTCGTAGGCCTCTAAACCTTCAAACAGCATAATAAATACAATGTGCGTTCATTATTATGCTTTTAAATCGCATTTATTATTGAAATTATTTAAGAAAAACTCACAACCTCAGAATGTATATTGCTCACCTTCCCTACTCTTTTCTCAAAAACCATAAATTAATTATTTTAAATTTCAGCTCCTAGCTGCGTTGTTTTTTTACTTTATAACCTATTGCTTTAATTTAAAAAATAAAAACAAAGTCGCTTCAAAATAATTTATGAGTGCGGCTTTTTGAGTGTTAATTTTACTTATTTGTGGAATGAGTGTTCTATAAGTTGTTGACACTCGCGATTCTTGAGTGTAAGTTTTGGATCAATCGATCCACAAGTGTTATGGGTAATGTGTTTTAAGTTGATATTTTTAAGAGTTTGTTCCTCTTATTTTAAATAGCATCTTTTTAAAACACGTTTATAGCTCTGATATTTATTATGCGTAGTTTGCATATATAAATGACCTGTTAGGCGAAATATAGGTGTGCCACTGTGGGTCGATTTTTACTTTTAACTAGGAGCCAAAAATGACTAACCAAGTAATTAAATTAAATGATGAAAACTTTGAATCGCTAAACAAAAAAGACGCCAAATTAGTTGTAAGACTATGGGCTGAGTGGTGTGCTCCATGCCAAATGATGTCGCCTATTTACGAGCAAGTAGCCGATAACCTCGCTGATGAAAATATTATTATGGGTGAGCTTAATATTGATGATTTTCCATCAGTTGCAGCCAAATTAGCGGTAAGAAGTATTCCTACTGTTGTTGTATTTAAAAACGGTAAAGAAATAAATCGCTCTGTAGGTATGATGCCTGCGCCAGAGCTACAAGCGCTAATTTTAAAAGATTAGTACGCCAAAGAGGTGATAAATGAGCACACATCGAAAGTTGATAATTTTGGGTTCAGGGCCTGCTGGTTACACTGCAGCTATTTATGCAGCTAGAGCAAACCTTGAACCATTACTAATTACTGGCCTTGAAGTGGGTGGGCAACTCACAACAACGACTGATGTTGAAAATTGGCCAGGATACCCAACGGGTATTCAGGGGCCACAACTGATGAGGCAGTTTAAAGATCATGCCGAAAATTTTGATACCGAAATAATGCATGACTACATCACACATGTTGACCTGCAGCAAAGGCCATTTGTGCTTAAAGGGCAGCAAACTTACACAGCTGATGCGTTAATTATTTCTACGGGTGCATCGGCAAAGTACCTTGGCCTACAAAGTGAGACCGAGTTTAAAGGTAAGGGTGTATCGGCATGTGCAACCTGCGATGGCTTTTTTTATAAAAACCAAAGCGTAGCTGTGGTTGGCGGTGGTAATACCGCTGTTGAAGAGGCTTTATATTTAGCTAATATTGCCTCGCACGTTACGCTTATTCACCGTCGTGATTCACTCAGTGCCGAAAAGGTTTTACAACAGCGCCTATTTGATAAAGTAGCGCAAGGTAAAGTAACTATTAAGTGGAATAACCAAGTAGATGAAATAGTGGGTGACGCTAACGGCGTTACAGGAATTACTATTAAATCAACGTTACCGGAGCAAGATAGAGAAACACTGAGCGTTAATGGCGTGTTTATTGCCATTGGGCATCAGCCTAATACACATATTTTTAAAGATCAGCTTGATATGAGCGATGGCTACATTAATGTGTATTCTGGGTTTGAAAATGGTGAAACATTAACTAATATTCCCGGCGTATTTGCCGCAGGTGATGTAAGCGATAACCATTATAGGCAGGCAATTACATCTGCAGGTTCTGGGTGTAAAGCTGCACTAGATGTAGAGCAATACTTTACTCGCTTAGGTGCTTAGCACAGCAACTGTATTTAAAACTTATGATATGATCAGCACAATGCCCGACAATACTTAGTATTTCGGGCTTGAGTGTTTTAACTAACAATACACTTATTTAAAATTTACTTACTTGAGGTGATTTATATGGCCCGAACCGGACGCCCACGCCAGTTTAACCGTGAAGATGCAATAAAAAGTGCAATGGATTTGTTTTGGCAAAAAGGCTACGAATCCACTTCTTTAGCTGAGCTACGCAAAGTGTTAGGCAATATTTCATCTGCGAGTTTTTACGCAGCATTTGGCTCAAAGCAAGCTCTATACAGTGAATGTTTAGCACTTTATACCAGCACCTGTGGAGAGACCTTTTCGGAGCTAGAAAACGAGTCGGTTCCTGCAAAAGCAGCGATTAAAAACATGGTGTTTAAAACCATTCATATGCAAACCTCAACTAAGCAACCATCGGGCTGCATGATTGTTTTATCTGGCTTAAACTGCGGCGACGAAAATAAAGAAGTTGAGCAAATGGCACTGTCGGTACGCAACGATATTCGTAAAGCGCTTGTAAAATGCATAGAGCGCGGAACAGCCCAGCAAGAGTGGCAACAAGAAATGCCCGTAGAGCAATTTATGCTAATTTTAGATACCTTTATTAATGGCCTTTCTATTCAATCAAGAGACGGCATTGCACGGGAAAAGCTTTTAGAAGCCTGTGAGTTATTTTTAGATAGGTGGTAATAAGTAGATTGCTTTAAGCGCGTAGAAAAAACAGATTTAACGTAACTAAATTAAATTTATATATAAAAAAACAAGGCGCACTTTTAATAAAAAGTGCGCCTTGTTGGTTTTAGCTACGGTATTTAATGTTAAACCGTTTTAGCAGGTAACTTTGCGGCTGTTATTGCTAAATAAGTGAGCCCAATAATACCTGTTAGTGCACAGGCCGATAAAATATATGGGTCAACTAACAGGTTATCTTTAAATTCAAAGGTGCCTGCTGATATTTTTTTCCAGCCCATAAAGTGCTGATTAGCGGCCACTGTTGCGCCAAAAAAACCAATTACTAAAGCAAAATATTTGCCTATCCAGTGTGTAACCGCAGGCGTTATTAATAATAAGCCTAACAGGCCTATTACTGAGCGCTGCACTCTACAATAGGGGCACGCATACACAATGCCTAATAAATCTGTGCTCCACGCAGCTATTGAAATAACAATAGCTAATAAGCCCACTATTTTTATATGCGTAGAATAGGTGCTTAAATTTAAAATGTTCATAGTCTGCTTTCCTACTTAAAATTATGCTAAAACCAGTGCGGCTAAAAACATGCCTAAGCCAAATATGGTGTGCCCTACAAAGCTTTTTATGCGCGTAACGGTGGGGTTAGGTGTTTTTGCACCGGCCATACCCGCCCCCATGCCTGGCATCATAATAAAAAAGGGGGCAACTATGCCAAACCACGAAACAAGTAATGCAGGTAGTATGGTTGGCAAATCAAGCCACTGCGTGTTTACACACACCATTAATATTAACCCGTACGCTATGCCAATTAGGTAGTGTACAACCCAACCAATACCAAGCTCACCCGGTATTTTTTCGGCCTTAGGTAGTGCAGGCTGATAAAATTGCCCCGATTTCATATGGCCCACCCAGCGACCAACTAATCGCCAATTTGTGGCAGGTAAATCAAAAAACTTAGCGAGTAACCCCGCGTAAATATCTAACACTATTGTGCCCCCTATACCTATTAATATAAAAGTATAGATAGAGTCGCTAAACATAGGCTGTATCTCCTGGTAATACGTTAAATGCTAGGTGTTTTGCTGGTGCGTATACATAACACAACAGCAAAGTGCATAGACTTGAGTATGTAATGTGATAATATTACCAAAACACCATTATGAACACCAATGGTAAAAACTGGTTTTGGAATGAATATAAATCATAATGCTTGAACGTAATCATCTACACATTATTAAAGAGGTTAATCGCCTTAAAAGCGTGACCGCCGCGGCCGAGAGTTTAAACTTAAGCCAGTCGGCTGTGAGCCATACTATTGCTAAATTAGAGCGCCGATTTGGCGTAAAACTGTGGCACCGTAAAGGCAATACGCTGGTGTATTCTCAGGCGGGGCTTTATTTACTTTCACTTGCAGACAAAATGGTCACCGAGTTTGAGCACGCCGAGCGCGTATTACAAGAGTTTGCCCAAGGCCGGCGAGGAATCATGCGTATAGGCATGGAATGCCACCCGTGTGAGCAATGGTTAATGGGCAAAATTCAGCAATTTTTAAAAGCATGGCCAGAGGTAGACGTAGAAATAAAAAGTGCCTTTAGATTTGATGGCATAGCAGCACTCAAAGCCAACGAAATAGATGTGCTAATAACCCCCGACCCCATCAATACAGAGGGCTTAAACTTTAGGTCGGTGTTTAACTACAATTTATGTATTGTCGTGAGCGAGCAAAACCCGTTATACAACAAAGAATTTGTTACAGCACAAGATCTCGAAAACCAAATACTTTACACCGTGCCCGTAGGCTACAACCGCTTAGATGTATACACTCGATTTTTGGACCCCGCTAACGTGCAACCCAAACGCAGAGTACCCATAGAAAGCACTGAAATGATGCTGCAATTAGTGTCTGCCAATCGTGGCGTGGCAGCATTACCCGAGTGGCTAGTGTCATCGCACGAAAGCCGTTTAGGCATAAAAGGCATCCGCATAGGTAATAAAGGGCTGCAAAAAAGCGTGAATGTAGGCGTGCGCGATGACGACTTACAGCTTGATTATGTAAAAGGGTTTATAGAGTCAACCCGCTCAAATGTGTAAATGGCTTTGCTGTTAAATGTAAGGCGGTGAAGAGAATTAATAATTTGGGGGATTAACTTGAGCTGTTAGGTATATGCCAGTGTAGGTCGGATAAGCGAAGCGCCATCCGACACAGTAAAATACTTTGCCAATTATTACAGTATTTAATGTTGTTGAGTAGCTAGAGAGTGCCATTTTCAGAGGATCAGGAGCATGTTGTAGGCCGCCAAGGTTTGATCCTTTAGACCTATATGATTAACCCTTAACTCCTATTAAAAAGGATAATGCGTAAAAATATCGTCTATCATGGCACTAACCTTATTTTTGTCTTTATTAATTTTAGCAAAAGTACGTAAACCTGTTATTTGAATTTGTACATGGGTAGCAAGATCTTCAGCATTTTTATTTTTATCCACCTCACCTAATGTCTGTGCTTCTTCAATTAATTTGACCAATGCTGAGGATATATTAACTAGATGTGCTTTCGTTACATCAATTAAATCTTGATTCTCATCTGTTAATTCTGAAATAGTTTTTGACAGCATACAAATGCCATTTGGAGCACTATTTTGTGACTCTACTATTATTAACTTCATAAAGGCTTTTAGTGCATGAAGTGGCGAATCATGTTCGTCTTTACATTGCTGTAATAGTGACAGGCTCATATCAGCATAGTTAGCTAAGGCTTCCTTAAATAAACCATCTTTATTACCAAATGCTGAGTATATGCTACCGGGGCGAAGGTCTACCGCGTCTTGCAAGTTTCGCATTGATGTTGCATGAAAGCCTTTCTTCCAATAAAGATTGGTTGCCTTATCTATCACTTCTTGGCGATCAAATGTTGTGGTCTTTGCCATAACTTCACCTAAAAACATTAAATGAACAGTCGTTCAATTATAGTTATATTTTATCTTTAGGTAAAGTTAAACTCAGCAGAGGTGACTTCTAATAAAGCAAAAATATTTCAAGACAAATATCCATTTAAATACAATAGATTATATTTACATATTTAAAATAATTGAACGATCGCTCAAATATAGCTTGAACGATCGTTCAGGTGGGTATATAGTTCACTCCATCAACTAAGGGGCTTCAAGATTTATTCCCTTTTTATATAGGGACAACCCCTAAACAACCTATGTCATTGGAGATTAAAAATGAGCAAATTTACATTACACACAGTAGAAACAGCACCAGAAAAAAGCAAAGCAATTTTAGAGGGCGCTAAAAAGCAAATGGGTGTTGTTCCTGGCTTATATGCAGCAATGGCTGAATCACCAGAAATATTAAAAGCTTATACACAGCTACATCAGTTATTTACAGCAACATCATTCAACGCAGAAGAATTAACTGTAGTGTGGCAAACAATTAACGTTGAGCATGAGTGTCATTATTGTGTGCCAGCTCATACTGGTATTGCACACTCAATGAAAGTTGATGCCGCTTTAACTGAGGCGTTACGTAACCAAGAAGCGATGCCAACAGAGAAACTACAAGCGCTTCAAGATTTCACGCTAGCTATCGTACGCCAACGCGGCAACGTAACACCTGAACAAGTCGATGCTTTCTTTGCCGCAGGTTACGCGCAGCAACAAGTATTAGAAATCATTCTTGGGTTATCACAAAAAGTGATCAGCAACTATGTAAACCACATTGCTGAAACACCAGTAGATTCAATGTTTAATAAATTTGAATGGACTAAAAAGTAACGAGTTATAACTGCACAGTTATAGTAAATACTGTATTACAGCCTAATCAATTTTCCGTTGCGATAAAACTTTAGCAATCGCAACGGATACTAAACCAAAGGAATATCAAATGAGTTTTATCATTAAAGACAAAGTAGCTTTCGTTACCGGCGCAAATCGTGGCATAGGTAAAGCCATTGTTGAGTCACTTCTGCAACACGGTGCCAAAAAAGTATATCTTGGTGTGCGCAATCCTGAGTCAACTAAAGCATTAGAAAAGCAATACGGTGAAAAAGTAGCAACTATCCAGACGGATATTTCAAGCACCGACTCAGTTAACAAAGCGGCAGCTGAGGCTACTGATGTCGATCTTGTAGTTAACAACGCAGGTATAATGCTGTCGACTACACCTTTAGCAGAGAATATTTTTGAGTCTTTAGCTAGGGAAATAGACGTTAATGTTTATGGTTTAGTGCGTATCGCTAACGCCTTTGCAAAAGCGCTTGAACGTAATAAAGGTGCGTTAGTCCAACTGAATTCTGTGGTATCGATGAAAAACTTTCTTCAGGAAACCACTTACTCGGCATCTAAAGCTGCATCCTACTCAATCACACAAGGATTGAAAGACGCATTTGCCGAAAAAGGCGTTCAGGTACTTAGTGTTCACCCAGGCCCAATTGAAACAGATATGGGAAAAAGAGCTGGCTTTGATAACTTAGCAAGTGCTGAGTCTGTCTCTGAAGGCATTATAGACTCTCTTGAAAAAGGCGACTTTTTACTCTTCCCAGACGATATGGCTAAGATGATTGAAGGTGCTTACCAAAGCTACGCAGACAATATTATCTTGAAAGATTTTTCATAGTAAATCTTGAGCTAATAGCTAAGGGTTATACGGCTATCTACTCTCAAGCACTGTTATTTTTTTTTGTCGTTATAGCAGAGAAAGATAGAAGAAAATGGACCATGGCAAGCTTTGGTATTATTTCTGTATTAGGACTTAGCTATTTACTTTCTATTCAGTAAGCTGAATTTTAATGACACCTTGGAGCAAGCATGAAAAAAATTCCGCGTAAGTATCAATATCCACTTACTGTTTCTATGGTGTCATCTTCAATGTTGCTAGGAACGTCTGGGGTGATGGCCTATAAAACCCTGCCTGATGAGGCTTCGTTTATCAGTGCATGGATTAACTCTATTGAGCAAATTATCCCTTTTGCAATAATGCTATTATTAGTTGTCGCACCAACGATTAAACTCCTTGTGACGAAAATATTGTTAGAGCCAGAAGCAAAATGAGAAGTTGTACTGACTTTAAGCGCTTATTTTTATCAACGTCATCAATACTATAATAGCCAATAGCGGTCTATTAGACTTATCTTTTTAATGTATTTAGCACTTAATCTGTTCTAGCAAAACTAACTCACTATGGATTTAAATAAGTCTGATGGTTTATCCATTTTTTGAATTATTTTTTCTCTAAATGCGACCACCCTACTAGCAATCAACTGACGATCACTCCATACAATATAAGCTTTGCCTTTCGGGCACTCTACATCGGGCAATACCCTCTGTAGCACTGCGTCTTTTTCAAATTCTAACACTTCTTTCGGTATCAAGCCTATCCCTATGCCCGCTTTAACTGCATTAATCATTAAACGGAGGCTATTTATTGAATACTTAGCCATTACAGGTAGCTTTGTAGTTACACCTTGGTACTTAAATTCCCAAAAAGGTATAGTATTTCCTGCAAGTAAATTATGTTCAAGTAATGACTCTATATTATTGGGAATACCTTGAGCTTTAAGGTATTTGGGTGATGCAGCTAAGACTAGCTCAGTTTGAAATAAGGGTTTTTGAATTAATGTAGGTATATTGCTCGGTGTAGTAACAATCGCGAGATCAATACGTTCATCAATATAGTTTTCAGTGTCAGAAGAGAAACTAATGTGGATTTTAACACCGGGATGTTCTGTCATAAATTCGATTGCTAGATTCTGAAGAAAATAATCAGCGAAAGGCTCTGGACACGATACATAAATCTCACCCGTTAATGTTGCCTGTGTATTAGAAAGGTTGAGCCATTGTTCATCAACTTGTTTGAAAATAGGAGCAAAGCGTCGGTAATATTCTTCACCTGCATTAGTGAGTTGGAATTTTTTGGCATGTCGATGAATGAGTTTCTCACCTACTTTTTCTTCTAACTGACTCACAGCCCTAGAAAGCGTCGGGGCAGAGGCTGTAGCTAAAAGACTAGCCGGGGCGTAACCACCACACTCTACTGACAGGCAAAACCAATATAAATTGCCGAGCTCTTTTGCATCCATAATATCTAATCATTCAAATATGAATTTATAAATTTCAATAATAGCTATTTTTGAAATAAGGGCAAGGCTTTAAAATATGCCCTCTAAATTATTCAAGGTGTGACCAATATGAAAAAATTCCCTCAAAAATTTAAATATCCGCTAATAGCCTCAATGGTTTTACCTTCAATGCTTTTGGGCATGACGGCTATTATGGCCAGGAAAATGGTGTCTGACGATGTCTCATTTATGAGTGCATGGTCATACTCTATAGGAGAAGTTATTCCTTCTGCACTATTGCTTTTAGCTGTAGTTGCACCAACAGTTCGGCTTTTTGTTAGCAAAGTATTATTAGAATCTGAAGAGAAATAATTCACCATAAAATATAGGAAAAATGAAATGGGGAAACAATTATTACTAGAAGTATCACTAATATCGAGTGTATTCGTTATTGTCGGGTTAATGTGGCTGGCGTTACGCCATTCAGCGATGAACCCTTCGGCCATCATGCAAAAGCTATTAACCGGCTTGTTAGCTATTTTTTTAATTATGGCTGGCACAGTAAAGTTCTTTGAGCCGTTCAATACTATGTTTACTAAACAAATAGCTTTGAGTGGACTGCCATTACCCGAGATAGCTAGGTGGGCTGGTCAATTAGGTGAAATTTCAGCAGGTTTAGGGTTTTTGATTGTGCTTACTTTATCCAAGGTTCTAACAAAAAATATAATAAGAAAAGTATTTTATTGCTCATCACTATTAGCGCTATCTATTATGTTTGTCGCAGTGTATGTTCACATGATTCCAGAGGTAACTGCTGAGTTTTTACCATTACAATCAAAGCCTCCAATTCTAACATTAATTGTTATGTTGCTAATTGGGCTGAATGTGTGGATATTTAGGAAGTTTAAAAACGAATAAGTTAATCTGTTTAAATCACTATAATGATGGCTGTTTCTTGAACGCTCATAACCGCCCATCAGCTGCCGTTATGAGCTATCCATTAAAGCACTAAGCTCAAACCTCAGCCTCTACACATCACGCTTTAACATTTTTTAAATACAGCTCAACGCCTATGTTTGCTGCATCAACCGCACCAGCTACATAGCCCGGAAATTGCACCGACCATTCGCTGCCAATACCGACTAAATTTTGATGCCATGGGCCATTTTGCGCGGTTATGTAAGGTGCTGGTGCATGTGTATTCGCAGCATGTGTATCTAAATGTGTTGCTGTGAGTGGGTCTTGCGCCCAGTCTTTAATAATATCGGCTTTGGGTGTAGCGGCTTGTGTGCCAAAAAGCCTGACTAACTGCGCTCTGCAATGGGCGATTAAATCTTCATTACTAATGCGTTTTCGATCATCGGCGGGTATGCCAATAAAACCAAATAATGCGGCTTGGCCTTGTGGGTTTGATGCATCGTGTATTTCTGCCATTGGCCCAACGCTGCTGCGGGCGCTGCCCGAGAGCGTTTGCTTACGCCAAAATGGCGTATCGTACACTGCAATATACTTAGCGTGGGGTGCCATCCAGGTTGCGGTATTTTGCCACTGCGTTACTAAATCGCTTGGCAATGCGGGGGTAAATGTTATTTGGCTTGCGGCTAAGCGTGGTGGTAGCGCAAGCATTACGTGCTCAACGTTTACTTTATTATCGGTTGTGTTTGAGGTGCTAAAGCTAACTTCAATATTACCGTGTTGGTGGGTAATTGTTTTAACCAAAGCGCCGGTCACTATTTGTTTGTTGCTAAGCTTTGCATGTAAGGCATTAATAAGTGTGCCCATGCCACCCTTTAACCGCATAGACGTAGGCGCATGCGTATAACCGGGCATTGCTGTGGGCGGTTGTGTATGTGAGCGCTCTACTAACGTATTGCCTTGCTCGTACTGGGCAAATGTTTCTAGGTTTAGGGTTTTAATAATCGCATTTAATTGCGGCTGAAACTCTGGCCAAAACCACGTTGGGCCAAGGTCAAAGTTATTTGTTGTCGCTTGCGACAGGCTTGTAAAGTCCATAATACGGCCACCTAATTGGTCTCTGGCTTCAAGCAATATGTAATCGGTAATGCCGGATTGCTCTAACTGGTAAGCTGCATACACGCCGCTTAGCCCACCGCCTATAATCGCAATTTTTGTACGCATTATTTAGCCTCCACAGCCTATGTTTTTAAAATTACCTACTTTTAGGTAAATTGTAGCGCTGTTATTTCCCGCAGATATTAACGCTTTACTCGTGCTTGGCAGCCTTAGCCAGCTTCCTTTTGAATATTCTACCTCGTTGTGTATTACGCTGCCGCCCAGTACAAATAGCTCTAAGGCATTATGTGCTTTTAGGTTATCAAATAGGGGCTGTTGCGGGGTTAACTTTACCAGTTTAGTTACTTCGTTATCATCTTGATAAAGCGGGCATATTAGGCGATTATTTTGGGTTATCCACGTAGCCGGATCGTGTGTATTTATGCGCACTGGGGCGGTTTCTGTTACGCACATTTGCCACAGTTTTACAAAAATGGTTGCGCCACTTTTACTTTTAGGTGCATGTGAAGACCCTGGCGGGTTTCGTAAATAAAAGCCTTGTGGGTAGTCGCCCGACTCATCTGAAAAAGTGCCCGAAAGTACCATTATTTCTTCACCACCTGGGTGAGCATGACTTGGAAAAGTAGACTCAGGCGCGTAGCGCACTACGCTTGTTGCTCTGGCTTTTTCAGCGCCTATTCTGTCGAGCATTACCCGCTCAACACCCGCCTGAGGCGATGTTTGCCAACGATATTGAGTTGGCAGCATTAAAGCGTGTTGTGAAAAATCTGAATTGACTCGTATTTATCCAACCTAAATTAAACAAGAGCAATAACATACATTATTGCTCTATAAATTTGCGCCCATCGAGGGCTTTAAAATTACGTATTAATTACGACCAGCCATTACACCGCCGTCAACATCCCATACAGCACCCGTTACCCAAGCGGCTTTGTCGCTGAGTAAAAACGCAATGGTATTGGCGACATCTTCGCTTTTACCTACACGGCCAATTGGGTGGAAGCTGTTAAAGCCTTGTAGGGCATCGTTTATTTGTGCTTTAGGAATAAAACCTTCGTAAATTGGCGTTTGTACAACCGCTGGCGATACTGCATTAACGCGAATGTTGTGCGCGGCTAATTCCATTGCTAAATGTTGAGTTAGCGCATGTAAGCCCGCTTTAGCCATTGAATACGCTGACGATGGTGTAGCTGCAATAGCTTGCTTACCCCACATAGAACCCACATTTACAATGGCGCCTGCGCGTTTTGCTGCCACTAAATTAGCGGCTACTTTTTGTGTAATAAAAAATAGTGCGCGGTTAATTTGCATGTACTGATCGTAATCAGCCGCTTCGTGCTCTAAAAATGGTTTAGGGAAAAACACACCGGCCGCATTTACCAGTAAATCCACGTCTGCGTGGTCTTGTGAAAGTGTGTTAATTAAGTTTTGCACGCCTTCGTCGCTGGTTAAATCAGCGGTTAACACCTCAACAGTTCCTAAAGCTGATAACTGCTCTTTTGCTGCTTGGGCTTTTTCTTTACGGTGGCCAACAATAACAGCGTGGCCGCCTTGCTCTAAAATTAATCGAGCCGTGTCAAAACCCATTCCGCTAGTACCACCAATAACGAGTAATTTTTTACCTAAAAATTGCTTAGTCATGTTTATTGCTCCAAGCGCCACTAAGCGCTGTATTTGTTATATAAATAAAAAGTATTGGGTTGCCTAATAGCAAGTAACTTGCTGGTTGGCTTGGGCGGTATTTTTTACTTATTTACTTGCTTTAACAAACGAGATAATCTGAATCATCAGTAAAGAAAAAGTTTATCGTATGAAATCACCTATACACCTCAATGCATTAAAAGCGTTTGAAGCAAGCGCAAGGCACCAAAGTTTTTCAGCGGCAGCTGAAGAGCTAAATGTAACGCCTGCAGCCGTTGGGCAGCTGGTAAAAACATTAGAAGAGTGGCTCGACACGCCGCTGTTTCATAGAATGAGCTCAGGTAAAACACGGCTAGTAACCACCGAAACCGCGCAAAGTGCCCTGCCACTAATACGCGAAGGCTTTGATAAACTTGCCCAAGGGCTAGACATTTTAAAAGACAACGCCATAAGTGGCGCGTTAACAGTGGCAGTAAGCCCCGCATTTGCCGCCAAGTGGTTATTACCTAGGTTGCATTTCTTTCAAGAGATATGCTCGCAAACCAGTGTAAATTTAAATACTAATTTAAAACCTGTTGATTTTACTGAGCAGCGTATAGATATAGGCATACGCTTTGGTGTAGGCACTTGGCAAGGCTTGAACGCAGAAAAACTAATGGATGAAGAGGTATACCCGGTATGCTCACCTAAGTTTTTAGAAGACTCAAACCGCTTAAACACCATAGATAAATTATTGAACGAAACCCTAATACACGATCAATCAATGGATGACCATACGGGGTTTCCGTCTTGGTCGGCGTGGTTAAAAAAAGCCGGAGTAACAGGCCCTTTAACCACTAAAAGCATTCAAATAAATAACTCAGCGGCTGTATTGCAATCAGCTATTGATGGTCACGGCGTGGCGTTAGCACGCAGTGTTATGGCTAAAGATGATCTAGCCGCAGGGCGATTGGTCAGGTTATTCCCTGATATTTATTTTGAATCGCCTTTGGCGTATTACGTTATTTACCGCCCCGAATGTGCTGAACTGCCAAGAATACACGCATTTAAAGAATGGCTGTTTAAAGAGGTAGGAAACCCGCGGGCTAAAAGAGATTAAAGCTCAGGAGTACTTTGATAAAATACAGCAATAAAGAAAATATTTACCATGGTAAAAGATAATCTCTGTGGTTAAGTACGTTCATTCCCCGTAAGCTTTCGCTCCAAGTTAGCCACTTTAATGACTAAAGTGGCGTTTAATTAGGAGTAAACATTATGTCACAAGTAAGAGTAACGCCATGGCAAGATGGCGAGCAAGCCCCAGCCGAACTACTAGCCGAAATGCAAGGTCGTCGTCCAAACGGTGAACTAATAGGCATAGATAGAGTACTACTAAAAAGCTTTCCTTTAGCTAAAGGCTGGAATGAGCTGTTAGGGCGCGTTAGAGCAAACTTTGGCTTATCGCTTGAGTATCGCGAACTTATTATGCTGCGTGTAGCGGTATTAAACAAAGCCGATTTTGAATGGAATGTGCACTACCCTGCATACATACAGGCTGGCGGTAGCGATGAAAAAGCAACGGCTCTTAAAAGTGTGGTAGTAAATGCTGAGTTATTCTCTGAGCAGGAGCTGGCTTTGCTTGAGCTTACTGAGCAATCAACCACTAAAGTAAATGTTGATGGCGACGTTATTGAACGTTTAAAAGCACTATTTGGCGAAACGCAAACAGTAGAAGCGGTAGCAACGGTTGCTGCTTACAACATGGTATCGCGCTTTTTAGTGGCGTTAGACATTTAAATACCTCAACCATAAATCGCTTTTAAGCGCCTTCAATACTTTTAGAAAAGTGAAATCATGGAAAAATTAAACGCTATAGACTCAGATAGGCTTGAGCAAAGCGACCCTCAAGTTCAAACAGCTAACTTATGGCGTTTAATGTTAGCCCAGGCACTTTCTGGGGCTAATAGCGTTGTGCTATATGCAACAGGTGCGGTAGTGGGCAGCTTGCTTGCTCCTACTGCACTTTTAGCCACTTTACCTGTTTCTATTTTTGTTTTAGGAATGGCGTTGTGTGTTTTACCCGCCGGTGAATTAGCACGAAAATATGGCCGGCGTGCAGCCTTTATGGCAGGCACTAGCGCGGGTGTTTTAACCGGACTATTAGCGACTATTGCGTTGTATATAGACAGCTTTTGGTTGTACTGTTTGTCTGCGCTTTTGGGCGGCGCTTATGCGGCAGTGGCCTTGTCATTTCGGTTTGCTGCAACCGATGGTGTGCCCGAAAATAAACGCCCGCAAGCGCTTTCTATGGTTATGGCAGGTGGCGTAGCTGCAGGTATTATTGGCTCGCAGTTAGTAACGCATACCATGCACCTGTGGTCAGACAAAATGTTTGCTGCCACATTTATTGCGCAAGCCATTGGCGCGGCTCTCGCTGGTGTTATTTTGTTTGGCGTTAAATTGGCTAAGCCTTTAGCAAATCAAGCATATTCAGGAAGACCATTGAGAACAATTGCTTTGCAACCACGATTTATAAGCGCGGTTATTTGTGGTGCAGCATCGTATATGGTGATGAACTTTTTAATGACATCGGCACCTTTGGCAATGCATATGCACGGGCATAGCCAAGAGTCAGCAAACTTAGGAATGCAGTGGCATGTTATTGCTATGTATGCACCTAGCTTTTTTACCGGTAAGCTCATTGCACGTTTTGGGGCTGCTCGTATTTCTGTTTTTGGTATTATTTTAACTGCAATTTCAGCAGCTATAGGCTTTTTAGGTGAAGGTGTATATCACTTTTACGCGCTATTAATTTTGTTAGGCATAGGTTGGAATTTTGGCTTTTTAGGGGCATCCGCATTAGTGCTAGAAACGCACAAGCCAGAAGAAAAAAACCGTGCTCAATCGTTTAGTGACTTTATAGTGTTTGGCTTAATGGCGGTAGGCTCTTTTTCATCAGGTGGGTTATTAAGAGCGTACGGTTGGCACACCGTTTTATGGGCGTCGTTTTTGCCTTTATTACTGGCCGTTATTGTTTTGATATTAACCAAAAAATACCAAGCCAATTTTAGCGAGCAAGCTTAAACACACTAACTGCCCTACAAGCCGCTTTTATTAGCAAGCTAAAGTTTATTAAGCTGCTGGCAAAATTGCCTTACTTTTAATTCTTGTAGCGAGGCTGTTTTATATGAAATATAAACTCAATTAAAATGACACCCATCTTAAATTCTTCACAAGAATATAATTTATTTAAGATGACACCCACTTTAACTATTTCAAAAAAACGACTTAATTAAATGCCTAATTTAAAAACACGTAAGCTCAAGGCATATTAAAAGGTATATACTGCGGTTATTTTAAAAATGTGCTGCTATTTATGTAGTTAACTAAATTTAGGGCACGCTGAAACCAGCATTTAGGCTGTTTTTTAAATGAAAGAAGGGTTTTTTAGGCTAGTAGCTTTTCGCAATTACTAAAATTAACTCGTCGCTTTTTATTTAAATGCTCGCAGTAACCTACATGTGATTGCGGCTTACCTACAGCGCCATGAAATACGCGTGTAAAGTCTTTAGTGAGTTTTAACCAATTCTCTGGTGCTACGTTTACTCTTTCTAATAAAGGGAGCTGTGTGTTTTCAATAAAACCTGGTTTGTCATCGCGAATAATACGGCCTGTCAGCTCAATTAATTCGAGGTAACATTTAAGCTCAAACGGTAAACCTTTAGGCATAAATTTACAGGGTTTACCTGCAAATTTTAAAAGTTGTTTGGGTTGTTTTGCGTTTTTAGCGCCCTGAATGCGCTTTTGCACGCTGGTGAAGTTTGAGCACTCGGGGGTTTTAGCTACTTTTGCTCTTATTGGGTTTAAATCAACGTAAGCCATGCAAGCTGCAAGGGCTGCTTCATCAAGGAGAGCTTGTGATTTAAATCGCCCTTCCCAAAATCGGCCAGTGCATTTATCTTCTTTATTTGCTTTACGAGCAATGTGTTCGTTTAAAACGCGCATAAACCAGCTAATGCTAGATAACCTTTCTCTGTATTGAATAATAGTTTGGCTTAAAAAGTATCGCTCTGTACTGCTAAGCTTCTCACCTTGTAAAAATTTTTGTGTAAGTGGTGTGCCTTTACATAGCTTATGCCAGCGTAGCAATATAGCTTTGTCATTTAACCTATTTGCTTTTTTATCATCAACATAAAGCACAATATGCGTGTGATTACTCATAACTGCATAAGCACATATATCAATACAAAATATTTTAGCGAGGCTAAATAGCTTTTGTTCTACCCAGCCCCTTCTGTGTTCGTAGGATTTACCCGTTAATGAATCCTCGCCGCATAAATAAGCATGACGTACACAGCGCGAAATACAGTGATAATATTTTGTATCTGCCAAACTGATTTGGCGTTTTCTTGCAATAGCCATGTAGCACCTAGTTTTTGATGAACCAATTAAAAAAGTAGATGCTTATTGCGTAAAGTGCAAAAATAAAGGTGGGTGTCATTGTAAGAGTAAAATTTCACTCGGGATTTTTTTCATACCTAGTTAAGCTTTAGCTTAGCTAAACATAATCATTAGCCTTAATTTAGGAGTTTATGTGTTAGAAGCGTTATTTGTTTATGGTACCTTGTGCCCAGGGCATCCGAACGAACATATTCTTGCCAATATTGGCGGTACGTTTGAGCAAGGCAGTGTAGTTGGCAATTTAATTAACGAGGGCTGGGGCGCCAAAATGGGCTTTCCTGCACTGGTATTAGACGAAACAGGCCAAGAGATAAAAGGCTATGTGTTTAGCTCAACTAATTTAAAAGATCACTGGCATGTGCTCGATGAATTTGAAGGCGATGCGTACTCACGCATTTTAACGCAAATAAAATTGTTAAACGGCGAATACGTTCAGGCAAATGTATATGCTCTTAACGTTAAGTAATTTATATAGCAGCGCTTTTTAAGCTAAAGCGCTGCTATAATTTTTTAATTAACTGCAAAATCGTGAGTTTCTAAATAGCTTGGTACGCTTTTAAAACAGGCCTTTAGCTTACTTGCAAGCGTTGTGGTTACTGGCGCATCACATTTTAACTGACCATTATATTTTCCGTTAGTTAGTGCTACTAAACTAAGTGAGTCATAGCTTGGTTTACTTTGTATTTTATGAATTACCACCCCCTGCTCTGCTGAAACCTTTATTAAATCAAACTCTTCTTTTTCAGGTTGTGTTATAGCGATCTTTTTTACATATAACGGATTTTTAAAGGTCAGCTTTGTCGAAAACAAAGCCTTACCTCCGCGCTCAAAATGGCCATTAAACACAGTAGTATTTAAAGTGGGTGTCAGCTTATTTATTAATAAATTTAAATCAAATTTGTTTGGTAAAATGGTGATCTGACTTTGTTTTTTTAGTGACTCGTTTAGTGCTTTTTTGATTATTTTAAGATGGGTGTCATTGGTAGTTACTTCATACACTATTTGGTAGTTGTGTGGGGGGGCGTATAAAGGCATGTGGCTGGCAAGTACTTTATCGCCGGCTAATATAAGCGCCATGCCATGAAAGCCATTATAGCTGTGGGTTTTGTGTGATTTGTGTTGAGGTGTATTTGAGTGCGCTGCACTCGATAATAAAATAAAAATTAGCAGTATGTGTTTCATGTTAATGCTCAAAAATAAATATAACGTCACTATAAGCTGATTTATATATATAAATAATCGATAATAAGTTGTTAGTTGTTTCCTTTTAATCAATACGGTTTGGCGCTATGCATTTAGATGACATTGAAAAAGTAATTCATATGGCGGGTTCGCAAAACCTGCACACAACCGCTAAGCATTTTAATATTACCCCAGGGGCGCTGTCTAAAACGCTAAAAAAGGTTGAGGCAAACTTAGCCACAGAGCTGTTTAATCGTGTGGGCAAAACCTTAGTACTTAATGATAAAGGCAAAGAGTTTGTTAAGCACAGTAGCGATTTAGTTCATAATTACCAGCAGCTTACTAGCCGCTTTAAAAGCGATAATCATAAATTTAATGCAGTTATTGCAGGCCCTGCAATTTTACTTAAAAGTGGCCTTAAAAAGTTACTTACCCCCCTGAGCAACCTGCCCTGTTCGGTACGTATTAATAATGTATTTGAAGGTGAAGCCATAAGCCAAGTTGCATCAGGCGCGGCGCATATTGCGCTAGTAACTCGCGAGGCATTAAATAACAGCTCACATACTAATTTAGTAGCGGTTGATGTATTTAATACTGGGTTTAGTGTGGCTGCGGCCGCCGGGCATCAGCTAGTACAAACTGGCTCTTTAACGCTTAATAAAAATCAATTACTAGAGCTTGCTTTTGCATGCCCATTGTTTTCACCCCTGTGCGGCCTTGAGCAAGGTATAGGTTCCGACGGCTGGCAAGATGATATTGCACCGCGCAATATTGTATTTAGATGTAGCGATTACAGTGCATTAATAGAGGTGGTACAAAGTGGCTTGGCCTTGGCGTATTTACCTAACTTTGTGATTGACGATTTAGGGCTTACAAAATTAACTGTAAAGGGGGTTAACAGTCACTACAGTGAAAGCATTGTAATGATATACAAACCTTCAAAGGCCGATGGTTGGCTTAATAAACTTATGCATTCTTTATAAAAAAGCGCTTAAAAATATAAAGCGCCTTAACCACTACATTAAGACGCTTTAGGATGAAAACTTTAATTTGCTAGCTATTAAAAGTTATACGCTAGCGACATTTTAAATTGAGTTGGCGCGCCTGGGTAAACCCATAAAGCGTTGTAGCTGCTTTCGGCGTAATCTTCATCAAAAATGTTATTAACACTTATATTAAGCTCGGTTTGCTCGGTTAAGTTAACGTTGCCAAACACGCCTACTAATTGGTAGCTCGGTAACCTAAAGCTTAAATCGGCGGCATCACCTAAACGGCTGCTGGTGTATTGGTAGCTTGCACCAAACTCAAGCTCTTTACCCATTAACGCTGTTTGGTGGCTAAGCGTAAGGTTTAAGTTATTTTTTGGTACATTAACCAGCGGGCTGCCTTTTTCAATTGGCACGCCCCAATCGGCATTAATAATGTCGTTTGCTGTGGTGGCGTCTATGTAGGCGTACGATAAGTTAAACGCCGTTGCATCAGTAATATAGGTATTTAAATCAAGCTCAAACCCTTTACTATCGGCTTTACCAATAGGCGCTGAAAAACCAACGTTTACAGGGTCTGCCACTAACATATTACTTTTAGACGCATCAAAAAATGCCACAGTACCGTTTATCCCTAAGTATTCAAACTTAGCGCCAACTTCAAACGAGTCGCTGTATTCAAAACCAAACGGGTCGCCGCTTGCATCTGTGCCGCTCAGTGGTAAAAAGCCTTCTGAGTAACTGCTGTAAAAAGTGATTGCGTTATTTAGCTCGTACACTACGCCAACACGAGGGCTTACTTGGCTTTCAGAGCTGGTCGAAAACACGCCGCTGTTGGTTTCTAAAATATCTTGGTCTACGCTGTCAAACCTTAGGCCCACTAATAGCTTAAATTTGTCGGTAATATCCATTTGGTCTTGAACATAAATACCGTACGCCTTTTGCTCTTCGTCGTTTTCGTAAAGCAGGCTTACTGCTGGGCGTTCTACATCGTAATTTGGCTCAAAAATATCAACGGTATAAGTGCCGTTACCGCCTCGATAGCGAGAAAGCGCTGTACGTAAATCGTACTTGTATGCATCGGCACCTATTAATAAATGATGCGTAATACCGGCTGTGTCTACACTGCCGCTTAGCTCAAACTTTACACTTAAATCTTCTACTTCGTAGTCGCGATAACGCTGCTGGCGAGTAAGTGTGCGGCCATCATCAAATAGCGATTGGCGCGATGGCGAAAGCTCTGCATCTGACGAAAACCCCGTTAACGTAGAGCTGCGGTAGTTTGCACCGGCCACTAACGACCATTCATCGTTAATATCGTGATTTAAAGTAATTTGGTGCCCGCGTGAATACACCTGCGTGTCGCCATCGTTTGGGTTACCTAAATAACGCGAGCTTGGTACGGTGTCAAAATCGTTATCAAGTACGACAACACCACGGTCAAATAACTGCGCTAAATCTACGTATTCAAACTCATAAGTCACACTGGTTGATGCGTTTATTTGATGATAAATAGACGGCGTAATTACCTTTTTATTGGTGTACACCTCATCGCGGTAGCTGTCGCTATCTTGCCACGCGCCATTTATTCTAAACGCGGTGGTGTCGTTTATGCCGTTTGTGTAATCGCTTTCAACGCGATTAAAACTGTCGCTGCCTAAGCTTAGTTTTAGCTCACCTTGCGGCTCAAACTGAGGTTTTTTAGTCACAATATTTACAGTACCGCCGGGCTCTGAGCGCCCATAAAGTGCTGAGCCAGGGCCTTTTAATACTTCAATGTAATCAATGTTAGATACATCACGCGGGCCGCTAAAACCACGCCCACCGCTAAAGCCATTAATTAAATAGCCTGATGGCATGTTTTCGTTACCCGAAAGGCCCCGAATAGAAAAGCTATCCCATAGTGCGCCACTGTTATTTTTGCGCGAAATACTGGCCGAAAAATCGAGCGCGTCTTGTAATTTAGTAATGCCTTTTTGATCAAGCGCAGCACTGCTAACACTTACAATAGATTGCGGCATTTGCTTTTGAGGAATATCGCCACGGTATGCTTGTTTATAAGTAACCGATATTTTTTCAATTTCGTCGTTTTGCTCTTGCGCCACTGTTTGCGCACTTATGCCTAAGCAGGCTAAATAAACTAAAGAATACTTCATGATAATAGGGAAATCGAAGGTGTTATATTATAACAATAAGTTTAACATGTGTTACTTTATAACAAAACAACTTTTTAAAAAATCACAGAGCGATTAATTAATGCACTAGCGACTGCCGAGCCATCACGTTAGTATGGAGATCTCTTTAGGTTACATAACGATAATTACATGAGTATAAAAACAAACGCGTTAATCTATTTTTTAGCCTTTTGCAGTGGCTTTTGCATTATGGGTATTGAGCTATTAGGCGGGCGTATTTTAGCGCCTTTTTTTGGCAGTAGTGTACACATTTGGGGCAGCATAATTACCGTATTTATGCTTAGCCTTTCTTTTGGGTATTTACTCGGCGGTAAGCTAAGTACTAAAAATGCATCGCTTACAAAATATGGCTTAATATTTTTAACTGCCAGTATTATGGTGGTGCCTATTGCGCTTTTTTCGCAGCCAATAATGGAGTTTATTTTTACCCACATCGAAGATACACGCTACGGCTCGTTACTTGCCTCTACGGCTTTGTTTTTTATTCCTACCGTTATTTTAGGCATGATCTCGCCTTACTCGGTGCGTTTATTAGTCACCGACAGCCATAAAAGTGGCCAAGTTGCGGGTATTTTATATTTTGTAAGCACGTTGGGTAGCGCCTTAGGGACTATTATTACCTCGTTTTACTTTGTACTGGCGTTTGATGTAAACACCATTATAAGTGCCTTTGCGTTAACCTTGGGCCTGTTAGGTGTGCTGGCAATTACTGTTAATAGCCTTGCTGGTAATAAGGAGCTTGCCCATGCGTAACTATTTATTATTTTTAGCGGTACTGTTTTCGGTTGCGGCGCACAGTAATGTAGTGCACGAGGAGCGTTCTTTATATCGCAATATTATTGTTGATGAAACACATGACCTTCGCTGCTTAAAATTTAATACAAAAAGTAGCCAAACCAGCCAAAGCTGTATGTACAAAAACAACCCCGACAAACTGGTTTTTAACTACACAAAACTTACGTTTGCCAGCCTTTTAGTAACCGATAACCCTAAAAATGTGCTTATTATTGGCCTAGGTGGCGGTACGCTTTCTAATGTCATTCATGCGCTTTACCCTGCAGCTAAAATTCATAATGTTGAAATAGATCCCGCTGTTTTAAAAGTAGCCCGTAACTATTTTAACTTTATAGAAAACGATGCGGTCACCTCAAGCGTGCAAGACGGGCGTATATTTATAAAGCGCGCAGCCATTAAAAAGCAAAAGTACGATTGGATTATTCTTGATGCGTTTAACGGCGATTATATTCCTGAGCACTTACTCACCAAAGAGTTTTTTGAAGAGGTAAAAAGCGTATTGGCCGAGGGCGGTGTTATTGCCGCTAATACGTTTTCGAGCAGTAAATTATACGAACATGAGTCGGCAACTTACCACGCCGTGTTTAGCGATTTTATTAACGTAAGCCGTGCTAATCGCTCTAACCGTATTATTTTAGCGGGTGTAAACTCTATGCCTACTGAGGCGCAAATTAATCAGCGTATTAAAGCACTTAACCCGCGTTTAAAAAAATACGATGTAGATTTAAAAGCAATTAGTACCTATATGCAAAGTACCAAAAACAAGCAAGATTGGCCTGCCAATACAAAAGTGCTTACCGATCAGTACTCCCCTGCTAACCTCCTTAATTTTTAAATCCACAAGTTTATTTAGCCCCAGCTTTGGGGCTTTTTTATTTGCAACCCCTCTCAATATTTACTTAGCACGCTAACTAATGCTAAAATACTTAGCATGCTAACTAATTTGAGGTGATTATGACTACTCAAAAACCTTTTCACGAAACGCTCGATTTAACCATTATTGGTAACATGGGGCGGGTTCATAGGCTGTGTCGCGAGGCCATCACTTTAGCTGTAGAACCTTTAGGGCTTACGCAATCGCGCTGGACGGCGCTAACCCATATAAATATGTTGGGCGAGGGCATAACGCAGCTTGAGCTTGCGCAGAGTTTAGGAATAGAAATGCCCTCGCTTACTCGCACATTAAAGCAATTAGAAGAGCAGCTATTAATTACCCGTAAAGTTGATGAGCACGATAAACGCAGTAAAAAAATTTACTTTACCGATCAAGGTGGCGCAATTTTACAGTCGCTAAACGAAAAACTCATTGATATTAAAAGCCAGCTATACAGCGGGCTAAGCACACAGCAACTCGATGCGCTTGCATATGGCATCGTCAATATGGAAAAAAACGCACTAAACTGTATTAAAAATCAAAGTAAAGAGTAAGAGAGACAATGACACCAGATCAAAAATTTACTCGTTATGTCAGGCTTTCGTTAGCGGGTTTTGTTGTTATATTTATTTACTATTTAATTGCCGACATGTTTATGCCGGTAACGCCGCAAGCGCGGGTTTATCATCCTGTGGTGCAAATTGCCCCGCAAATAAGTGGCCGTGTTACTAAGGTATTGGTTAATAATAATCAAACCGTAAAAGCTGGCGATGTATTGTTTGAAATAGACTCAGGCCCGTATAAATTAGCGCTAGAGCAGGCACAGCTTGCCCTTGACGACGCCAAATTACAAAACAAACGTTTAGATACCAATGTAAAAGCACTGGAGGCGCAAATTTCGGCGGCCAAGGCAAAGCTGCACGAACAGCAATTACTTAATAACCGTGGCGAAGCATTATTTAAGCAGCGCTCTATTTCAGAGCAAGAGCTTGAAAGCATTAAAGCTAACTTTGAAGCAAGTAAATCAAATGTCGCCTCATTAGAAGCGCAATTGGCAGAAGCCATACTTGCCCGCGGCGAAAGCGGCGCGCAAAACTTAGCGCTTCGCCATGCTGCAAACCAATTAGCACAAGCCGAGCTTAACTTATCGTACACCCAAGTGCGTGCGCTAAGCGCTGGTGTGGTTTCTAACTTACAACTACTAGATGGCGCATATGCGGTAACGGGTAGCCCGCTTTTAGCTATGGTGGCTAATAAGGCCGACCTTGTTGCCGATTTTAGAGAAAAATCATTACTAAATATGAAACCAGGTAGTTTGGCGCAAGTGGTATTTGATAGCCGCCCAGGTGAGGTTTACAACGCGCATATAAGCACGTTTGAGGCAGGCGTAAGCGATGGGCAACTCAGTGCAAATGGCTCGCTTAGTAGTACCGAAACTAGTAATCGTTGGGTGCGCGATGCTCAGCGCCAGCGTATTCATTTAGTGATGCCAGATAACGCTAAATTAATTGCTAATATGCCAAGTGGTGCCCGTGCCACTGTGCAACTATTGCCAGAGTCAACAATTGGGCAATGGTTAGCGTCGGCTCAAATTAGGTTTATTAGTTGGCTACACTACATTTATTAATGGAGGCCGTATGACTCAAGTTGTTAGCCAAGCACCGCAATTAGACTCAAACGGTTTACGCCAAGCGCTGCGCATAGCCGGTGGTTGCACCATAGGGTTTACTATTAGTAAATTAATGAACTGGCCATACGGTATATTTTTTACTGTTTACCCTATGTTGCTACTTGGTTTAGTACCGGTGTTAAATAAAAGCATTGTGCGCCAGTTTTTAGCCAGTGCCGCTATTAGTATTCCAATGGTTTTAATTATGCAGGGCTTGTTTTCGCACCTTCCGGTACTGATGACCATTATTGTATTTTTAGCGTTTTGCTTTTTGTTTTATCAAATGAGCTCAGGCGCAGCTTTTTTATTTGGCGCACTAGGCGTGGTTGGGTTGTCGATTCAGCTGCACTTTTCAAGCTATGTAACCGGTACAAGTAGTGTATACCCGCTTATTTTAAGTAATGGTTTGGCTACTGTTCTCTCTATTGTTATAGCGTTTGTTATGCATGGTGTTTTTCCTGATGTAACCGCGCGTGCCGTAAGGGCGGTACCCGCTAAAGCCAAAGAAAGCATTCGCCATGAGGTATTATTATGCGCAACGGTTGCTACGCTTTCGTTTGTGGCGTTTCAAGTTCTCGATTTACAAGATTCAATATCGGCGCAAGCCTCATCGGTATTAATTTTGTTTTCGCTGTGCTGGAAAGCCGCAGGTATGGCCGGTTGGCAGCGCGCTATTGGTACATTAATTGGCTGTAATGCTGCGTTGTTGGCGCAAGTGTTATTGTATAATCACTCTGACTTTTTATTGTTTCCGGTGCTTATACTGTGGACGTTATCGTTTGTATTTAGCCGTTTTCATATTATTGGCGGCGGCGCTCCGGGCATAGGGTTTGGTGTGTTAACCACGTTTGGTATTTTGTTTGGCAACTCACTAGGCCCCGGGCAAGACCTTGTTTATAGCGCCATGTATCGCTTTAGCTCTGTTGCGGTGGCTATTGTGGCAAGTTTATCTGCGGTGTATGTAATGCACCATATATTAAACCGCTTTAGTGCCACCCGCCATCATACCTACGAATAACCCACTCACGCCTACGGTTAACTATTAGCTGTAGGCGTAAATTAAGCATACTTTACTGTAAAGCCATATAAACTTAGTGAGTTATAACTTAATGTTACCGCGCAGGGCTTTGGTTTGCCCATGTTTGGTTTTTTTATCCATGCGCTTGCGCTGCGAGTTACGGCTTGGCTTGGTTGCGCGGCGGGCTTTATTTACCTTGGTTGCACTTAAAATTAAATCTTTTAAACGTTTTAGTGCATCTTCTCGGTTAAGCTCTTGGGTGCGAAAGCTTTGGGCTTTAATTACCACCACGCCCTCTTTGGTGATCCGAGAGTCGTTTAGCTTTAATAAACGTTCTTTGTAAAAATCGGGTAACTTTGAGCGGTTAATATCAAAGCGTAAATGAATGGCGCTGGCTACTTTGTTAACGTTTTGGCCACCGGCACCTTGCGAACGTATAGCAGTTAGCTCTAGTTCCCATTCATCTATAGTGACAGTATTTGAAATAGTTAACATTACGTTCAGCTCTTATCGACAAAAATGCAGTATAACATTTGTAACTATATTTGTGCTGAATCAGCTTAAGTTATAGAACTTTAAAGTATTTATACTACTTTATAGCCTAAATACACCTAATACTTTAGTTATGTATTGGCAAGCGCTTACATTTAGTTTTTAATGGCTTTAATTAAATAATAGGAAACGCCCAATGAAAAAAATAATTTTATCACTTAGCTTATTAGCAATGAGTTTTTCAAGCCTTGCTGAAGATATTAGCGAAGGCCAATTACAAAGCTACATGAAAGCACTGCCGGCTGTTTCTAGCTGGGCTAGCAGCCAAGATTCGTTAAAAAACCTAGATTTAGCAAGCATGCTAGGTGGCTCTGCTGATCAAAATGTTGAAGAGCAAAGCTCTCTTGCTAATAGCGCATTAAGCATGATTAAAGAGCAAGGTTTATATAAAAGCTTTGCCGATATTACTAACCGTTACGGTTTTTCGCCGGAAGAGTTAGTATCTGTTGGCTCAGAAGTATCTATGGCTTACATCGAAAACCTTAAGTCGGGTCTTTCAGCAGAAAACCAAGAAACAGCAAATAAAGTAATGGGTGGCCTGCAAAGCCTTAAAAGTGCTAAAAGCAGTGACGCTAGCTCGTTAATGGGCTCGTTTGGTAAGGCTTCAAGCGCGGCTGAAGAATCTACAGACCCACTAGTAAGCGAAAACAACCTTGAGCTTGTGAGCGAGTACATGCCACAGCTGCAAAAGATTTTTGCACTACTATAATTTTACAAATAACCTAAACCTAGGTTAAGTAAACACGTACATAAAGGGTGGCATTTGCCACCTTTTTTAATGCCTAAAATTTAAAAACCTTACGACATTTTACGAATTGTACTCAGCGGTGCTATTCGTAAAATCCAATGCAGGAATGCCCACGGCCAGCTTGGCACAAAGCTGTTGGCTTTTTCTTTATTTATTGCTTTTACCAGTGCTTTGCAGCCAGTTTCGGTATCAACAATAAACGGCACTGTTTTTACTTTTTCGTTTATTTCGCTTCTTATAAAACCTGGATGTACACAGCTTACTTTTATAGGCGTGTGCATTACATCTATGCGTATGCCTTCACTTAATGAGGTAATAGCCGCTTTAGTGGCGGCGTAAACGGTCATGGCGCGCCTAAAACCACGTACAGCACTAATAGATGAAATAGTCACTAAATGACCATGGTTTTGCGCTCTAAAAATTTCCATTGCGGCCTCAGCTTGCGCAAGTGCGGCCACAAAGTTAGTTTGTGCGGTTTGTTTGTTGGCATTAAAATAACCCGTACCAATAGAAGCCCCTTTGCCCATACCAGCGTTTATAATCACTCTATCAAGGCCGTTAAGCTCATCTTTAAAGGCGTTAAATACGCTAAATACTTGCTCGTGGTCGTTAACATCAAGCACTTTTATGCTAATGGTTATATTTGGGTTTATTTGTTCAAGCTCACTTTTTAGCTGCTCTAATAGCTCAAAGCGCCGAGCACATAAAGCAAGATTACAACCTTGTTTTGCAAACTCTTTTGCCATGCCTTTGCCTAAGCCTGAACTTGCACCTGTTATTAGTATGTTTTTGCGCATAATTAGATCCTTAGGTGTATGTAATTAATTTTTGTTGTGGGTGGCACTCTAAAAAGTGATGCTCGTTTAAACTACTTATCGTTAATTTTTGATTTTTTCCTTTGCCGCGCGCCACTACTTTGGTTACGCCTGCGTTTACTAAGCTCCAATTAATATCAATAAAGCGCTCGAGCTTTAGCCCCATTAAATGGCTGGTTATAATGCTAATAGGCCCGCCAGAGGTATAAATAAGTACCTTTTTACCGTGGTTTTCATTGGCTATTTGTTCAAGCGCGCCAAGTACACGCGCAGTAAATGCATTAAAGCTTTCGTTATATTGAGTGCTGTCGGGATTGAGCACCCATTGCTGTATGGCGCTAATAAATACCGTTTTAAAGTATTCCATAGGCTCGGCTTGCTTGCTAAGTGCCGCGCGAACTTGGCTTGGGGTGGCAAGCTGTGGGTTATAAACGGCTAAAATATGTTCGTGATCGTATTCGTTTAATCGCGCATCGTTTATTACCACTGGCGTATTATTAGCACTTGCTAAACTAAGCTCTGCGGTTTGATTATGGCGCAGCATACTGCCTGCAAATACAGCATCGGGCGTAAGCTGCTTTTGTGCTAAATATTCACCCAGTAGTGTGGCTTGCTGTTGCCCTTTTGTTGAGAGCGTATCGTAATTATCAGCCGAAAAGCTGGCCTGCCCGTGGCGTACTAAATATAAAATACACATTAGACTTTACCTTGGTTGTTAATGGCTTTTTTACAGCGCCATAAAAGGTAATGTACAAACACCCAAAAGTGTTTAAAGGCGGGGTTTTTAGTTTGCCCATGGTGGTAGCGGTAATAAATTTGCTGCACAATGCCGGCAAGTCTAAATAGCCCGTACACTTCGTAAAAGGTAAAGTCATCTACGGTTATATTCATTTTTTTACAGTAGTAGGCCACCACTTCTTTGCGCGTTAGCATACCCTCTAAGTGAGTGGGTTGGCGGCGCGTGGCTTGGGCTAAAAAGTCATCTCCTGGCTCTACCCAGTAAGCCAATGTATTGCCCAAATCCATAAGTGGGTCGCCAAGTGTGGCAAGTTCCCAATCTAAAATACCCAGTACGTTGGTGTAGTCGTTTGCATCAAGCACAACGTTATCAAACCTAAAATCGTTATGTGTTATGCAAATACGCTCGTTACTTGGCATGTTGTTTTCAAGCCACTTAATGACTTTTTTACCGCTGGGTACATTCCAGGTTTTGGCTTTAGTAAAGCGCTCGCTCCAGCCGCTAATTTGACGCTGGGTGTAGCCTTCGCCTTTGCCTAAATGGCTTAAATTGGCCTGTTTGTAATCTACTTTGTGTAGCTCTACTAGGCAGTCGAGTACGTTTTCGCACAGCTTTTTGGTGCG
>CERR01052625.1_pt1 | contig 30351 bp, 36 predicted proteins | sample 530841 | NCBI WGS metagenome assembly CERR01 (sample SAMEA2621021, study PRJEB7988) | marine metagenome | biome: marine biome (ENVO:00000447); feature: surface water layer (ENVO:00002042); material: "saline water (ENVO:00002010), including plankton (ENVO:xxxxxxxx)" | depth 5 m | reverse complement strand
TTGTCGGTTTATAAAACGACAAATGTCGTAGACAAAATTGTTATATGGCTAAGGAGTCAGCCTTTGAAACATCTCGCAGTATCGATACTTTTATTCTTCATGTTTTTTTTGTTAAATGGCACTAATGATCTACTGAATAGTTATGAGTTTTCCCAAAAACAATAGTAATTGCAAACCTTATAGGCTTTTTGTTTTTACTAACGAGTTTTATTCTAGCTTTTTCATTTGCGATAATGTGGAAAAATGATCGAGATACCAAAGCATTTATCCTTATCTTTGTTGGTTTGGCTTTTGGTTTTTTAATTCCTGAAGTATTGCTGCCTCTATTTAAAAATGTAAATCCTGCAATTCCATTTTACGTAGAAATCCTAAAGAACATTGCATTGTTTTCATCCGCTGGTTGTGCTGGAAGTCTATTTGCAATATCTGCAGAGCGCTATACAACAGATGAAAAAAACACATCGCAAGTAAGTAAATGTGAGTGTGTAAGCTCCAGAAAAGAAACGATAAAATTATCCGGCCAGGTATCTAAGCTAACAAAATTGATATACATTGCTTTTGTACTTCAATTTATTCTAGTTGTTGCTCTTATCGCCATATAACAAGTCGTTTAAAAGGACAAAAAACAGTTGGCTTTTGCTCCTTCGTCGCTAATTTTAGCCAACTATTTTATTGCCTCTTAACGGGGCGTTATAAGGCATAGTCGAAGAATGTTGAAAACGGAAAGATTACTGCTTCGTCAATGGACAGAGGATGATTTTCTTCCATTCGCTGAAATGTGTAACGATAAAGAAGTAATGGAATTTTTTCCAAAACTTCAGACCCAAGAAGAAAGTTTTGAGATGGGGAGAAAAATCCTATCCCTTATCAATGAGCGAGGATGGGGTTTATGGGCAATAGAAATTCCTAATCAGCATAAATTTATTGGCTTTGTGGGTTTGCATACTCCTACAAATAAAATGCCGTTTTCACCTTGTGTAGAAATTGGGTGGCGATTATCAAAACATTACTGGGGTAAAGGCTACGCAACCGAGGCTGCCGAAGAAGCTCTAAAATATGCGTTCAATACGCTAAATCTAAATGAGGTGGTCTCATTTACCACATTAGCCAATGATCGTTCTAAAGCTATTATGCAAAAAATTGGTATGCATAACAGCAACCAAAATTTTATGCACCCAGACATTGAAGTTTCACATCCTCAATGTGAGCATGTGCTATACAAAATTAGTAAATTAGCGTGGCAGAGAAATGCCTTATAACAAGTTACTTAAGTACGTTCCGCTTCGCTCCACAGGACGCGCTAACGCGCGCCTCTTAGCAAGGCGTTATATAGCAAAGGAAAGCCTGTGCAAATTGAAACCCAAAGGCTCATTTTAAAGCCAATTTGTAAAGATGACAGGGAGCTTTTTGAGCAGCTTCATCAATCAAGCGATGTACTCAAGTATGTTAGTGATCCATTTACCGAATCTGAAATAAATGAACGTTTTAATTGTCGCTTAGGCGAATGGAAAAAAACTTCTAATCATTGGTTAACTTTAACAATCATTGAAAAAGCTACTGGGATTAAAGTAGGCGTAACTGGTTTTTATCCCGAATGGGAGCCATATCAACAAGCTGAACTTGGCTTTTTACTAAGTCCTGAGTTTCAGGGCAAAGGGTATGGTAAAGAGTCAACTATTGCCGTTATTGAATATGCCTTTAATCAATGTAACTTCCATAAAGTGATCGCAACTGTCACTGAAGGTAATTCCCCATCATTTAATTTACTAAAAGCGTTGGGTTTTACTCATGAAGGTACAATTCGAGATAACTTTAAATTAGGTGGTAGTTGGTGTAATGATTTAAAGTTAGGGTTACTTAATCATGAGTACAATGCTATATAACAAGTCATTAAAGAAAGACTCGTCACGGCTTGCTCGAGTTCCTTCGTCACTCAGTATAGCAAGCCTAAACTCGCTTCTTAATGAAGCGTTAGCAGTCAAAAGGAATTTTATGCTTTATTTGTTTTTAGGAAATGTAATTGTTGGCTTGTTCATTCTTCTTGGCATACCAATTGAAGATAAGCTTTCTACTGGCCAATACATATTTCTCATCGCCTTTTCTATATGCTTAGATTTTCCACCAACCTTGGGCTATGTGCTTGGAAGGCGTTTATCTAAAACTACGAAAATTCATTGGGAAACTTTGCTTTTTCTAGGTGTTGTTGTGGGTTTGTTTACGCAAGTTGTACTACCTGAACTAGGCTTTGGCGTATCCGAAGATAGTTCACTTTGGTACGTTTCTGCCCTTTTGTTTTTTGCAGTCGCTTTCATACCTCCAAAAATTGAAAAATGGCGGTTTAAAACGGCATGACTGCTAACAAGTCAATAAACTCGCTCACTTCGTTCGCTGGGACGCATACACGCAGGGCGGCTTCGCCATTATGCCCTACGTGCCTGCGCCCGTTATTGAAAAGTTAGCTGATAAGGAGATTCAGTGAGTTTTTTTGTAAGAGCTTTAGTAAAGCAGGCGCACCTGATTTGGATCGCTTCGATTATCAACATTGGCCTTGGCTTTGTTATCCCTGGATTCGATGTTTTTGCCAAGAGCATCAGTCATGTCGCACTTGAAGCGCCTGTATTTGCATATACACACAGGGTTGGGGATATCGTGATCGGCATCTCCATGTGCCTTTTTGCCCTTGGAATACAGCTGACCACACCTAGTCGTGTTTCTTTTTCCATGGCATCTGTTTTATTGCTTGGTCTTAGCATGATCAGTGCGGGAGTTTGGACGTTAGAGACGCCCCTGCACTTGCTCTACAACCTGTCAATCTTCATGATTATCGCACCTCTTGCGTATTCGCTTGAGTTTAAAAATATCATCAAGTCGCCTTCGTTTGAACTTTTTTCAGCAGCGTCGTTCCTGCATGTGTTCATGTTTTGGCTGATCTATGCTGGCTTCATCCCGTCAGAAATTAATGGGTTGGTACAGCGTGTATGGGCCATCCCGACAATGGGTTGGTTCGGTATTGCTGCTTACATGCTAGGTTCGCGGCAGTTTTCGGCTAACAATTCAATGCAAGCGACAAGCGCGTGATTGAGGCGTTAGGTAGCTATGGATAGTACGGCAATAGAATTCAGGGATTTGTGTCTAGGAATACTAAAGTTCATATCATCTACCTCTGAACAAAAAGAGTTTGCCCGAAAAGTTGAATATATCGACTATAAAAGTGAATTCGTTTGTTGGTGGTTTGACGATTTGGTAATGGAGTCACTGCCAAAAGGTACTGGCTTAATTTTCCAGAGTTTCAACGAAAGGAAAGAATAAACGGAATAAACAGGACACCCATCTTAATTTTGCAGTTTAGCAAACGTAGTACTAGGCTTTCATCAGTATAAAAAACAAGTAGGGTGTCTTATGGCAATTGCAAGAAAGCGACAAGTAAGTTTGGTTGATACAAAATATTACCACTGTGTCTCGCGCTGTGTTCGACGTGCTTTTCTGTGTGGCGAAGACCACATTACAGGTCAATCTTACGAGCATCGACGAGGGTGGGTTGAAGATAAGTTGCTTGAATTAGCCAAGATATTTTGTATTGACGTCTGTGCTTATGCAGTCATGAGCAATCATACGCACTTAGTGTTATATGTTGATAATAAAAAAGCGAATAGGCTTAATGATAAAGCGATTGTTATTCGGTGGCACAAGCTGTGCAAAGGCACCGTACTTACGCAAAAGTACATACAGGGCGAAAAGCTAGGTAAAGCAGAGCTTATCTTTTTTAATCAAACAGTAAAAGAATATCGAGAGCGCCTATCAAGCATTAGCTGGTTTATGCGCTTATTGAATGAAAATATAGCGCGTAGAGCAAATAAAGAAGATAACTGCACAGGTAGATTTTGGGAAGGTCGGTTTAAATCTCAAGCACTCCTTGATGAAGCCGCACTTGCCGCCTGTATGGCGTATGTAGATTTAAACCCCATCAGAGCAAAAGTAGCAAATACACCAGAAGACTCTGACCATACAAGTGCTCAAAGGCGCTTAAAAAGCGCAACAGAAGGTAAGCAACCTAAACAGTTACTTCGCTTTGCAGGCATGTCACGTCAAATTATGCCAAAAGGGTTACCGTTTGAGCTTAAATCGTACCTTAAACTTGTAGAGTTAACAGGGCGTTGTATAAGAGAAGATAAGCGAGGGTATATTAAAAATAATCACTTACCCTTACTCGAAAGAGTGAATATTTCCCCCGAAAACTGGTTAAAACTCACGACCCGATTTACACGCGTATTTCATGGTGCAGTAGGCAGGCCCACTTCACAAATAGGTTACTGCGAAAATTTAAATCGAAAACGGCGCGCGAATATTGGTAACTGTGTAAAGTTGCTTGCATAGATTAAAAACCACAAAGAAAAAAATTTAAATTGCAGTTATGCAATCATTTTCATGCTTATAATTTAGGGTTTAAGGGTAAAATGGCTCATTTACTACATGAAAGGAAGTAACGCAGTCGTGAAAAATCAATTATTGACCTAAAAAAATAAATCTAGTGACTCAGCTTTGCTTGCTAAATTATAGTGGGTGTCTGTTTAATTTGTTTTTATAGTGGGTGTCTGTTTAATTTGTTTTTGAGATAGGTACTCTTGACACTAAAATCTTTGAAAAGTATATTGGACTATTTAGAGGAACTAATAGAATTGTTAAACGAAAAACATCTTAGCAATGATTACTAACTATAATGGAATATAAAATGGATTCAACAGCTGCGAACCCTCAAAAACACTCTCTTACGCTCGATATTTTTGAAGAGCATCTTCATAAAGCAATTGATAAACCCACTGTTAATTATCGTATGGTACGGGTAGGGCCCTCCCGAAATGGGCGAGGTAGCAAGCTAAAAGTTCACAACGGGGCTCATAAGGCAACTTGGGCTAAAACGACCATTAATAGCCGCTTAAGAACCATCAATATTGATGTTTACCTTAATTTTAAACAAAACAGTTTGCAACAAGGCGATTACCTTAAATTAAAAACGTTGGCTATAGCTGGTATTAAACAATATTGGTCAAATACAATTACAGTGGCGGGTGTGCGTTTTAATGTAATAGTTAATCCTTTACATAAAAGTAGTTCTGATGCCATTCCTGTAGACCTAGAGATAGAAGAAAGTGAAAGTTATGGTCGTTCAATGAATCCAGCTATATTAGGTATTGATGCGAGTTTTATTTATCAAAGAGGATCTGTAACAGCTGGAATACCATCAAAATTGATCGATGATGAATTTAAGTTGGTTTCAGCGCATGAGTTTGGCCATTCTGTACTTATTTATGTAGGAGGTATTAATTTATCTTGGGGTCATAAAGGTAGTACAAATATTCTCCTTCAAAATGTTAAAGCGTCTTCTCCAGGTTATCCAAATCAAGGAAAGATTGATCTTATGAAGTACTACAATGACACAAAAAATACGGCTAATCTAAAGCAACGCATTACACGCAGTGAAGCGCTTGAAGTTGATATAAAAAGATTAATTTGGAGTTCTGAGGTCCTATGGAAAGATTAAAGGTATTAATTTTTGGATTACTAATAATTTTTGTATTGAGCTCATGTTCAAGCATTTACTGGGCTAGTGTTAAAAACTCTACAGCTGAAGAGTTAATGGTTAAATTGGTCTTTAAAACTGAGTACGGTACTCAGGTAATGGACATGCCATTAAAAGCAGGTGAAGTAAATGTTTGGCAATATGAGCAGTCATCAAGTGAATCAAAAATAATGGATAAATATTTATCTTCAATTGAGATAAGTGACGACAGTGGCTGTTACATAGCTTTTAATAGAGAAGAGGTAAAAAAGAAGGTTAAAAATACAACGCGGCAAATCGTAATTTCTCCTGATGATTTTCAAAAAGCATGCGAGAGGAAATTTAATTTAAACACACCATAAAAATCTTTTGTAAAGCTCCCCAAAAGGTCTGAGTTAAGTATAAATTGTTTAGCCTTGTAAGATTTATTTTCAAAGTTAAACATTAAAATAAATCTTACAAGGCAATCATCATTCATTTAAGTGAGTATCACTTTGGCGTTACCATCATCAGCTTTGCATCTTTCCCATCCATTAATACTGCTACATTACCCTCAGTGGTTACATACACATCCCTTAATCGTCCTGTTGCTTGTGGGAATACGTGTGACTGGGTGAATTCGCCAGTAGTCAGATTAACGCTGTAGAGCTTTTTATCAACGAGGGTGGTGATGAGTCCATGTTTTTGAAGTGAAGGGAAAGCTGTATGTTTAGTGCCGTAATACGCCATGCCTGACGGGGCGATTGATGGCGTCCAATCTACGCTTGGCTTTTGCATGCCGGGGTAATCTCTAAAAGGAGATATGCGCGCTTGCGAGTAATCGTCACCGTAGGTGATCACCGGCCAGCCGTAGTTGGTAGCTGGCGTTAAGTAATTTAGCTCATCGCCACCTGCGGGGCCGTGCTCGTGGCTAATAATTTGCTCGGTATCGTAATCATACACTAAGCCCTGTGGGTTTCGGTGACCGAGCGAGTAAACAGCGTGTGCATTGGGGTTTTTGTGATTAATAAATGGGTTATCTTTTGGAATAGTGCCATCTAGGTTTATGCGTAATAGTTTGCCGAGTTGGCTGGTTACAACTTGTGCTTGCTCTCTAAAATCAAAGCCATCACCAGTTGAAAACAGTAGAGTGTTGTCGGGTAAAAAGAGGGCGCGGCCAGCGTAGTGTTGTGGGGTATTTTTATCAGTCGCTACTGTGTAAATAATAACAGGCGTTGAAAAGCCGGTGCCATTAAAGGTGGCTTTTGCAATTACTAGGCGATTAGCCTCAGCTGTGCCTTGTGCGTAGGTAAAAATGACTTCTTTGCTGGTGTTAAAATTAGGCGAGAGCACTATATCAAGTAAGCCGCCTTGGCCTGCAACGTATAAGTCTTCAAGGTTTAAATTCACTCTAGTTTGCTGATTGTTTTTTACAATAATAACGTGGCCGTCGCGCTCTGTAATTAGCCATGTATCATTTGGCAGTTTAACCATGCTCCACGGCGAATTTAATTGTGCTGCGAGTGTGTGGGTGCTGTATTGCTCTTTAGGTAATTCAGCAGCACTGGCTGCAGAAGCAAATAGCCCTACAAACAGCCATAGCGCTAATTGAGAGAGTCGTTGTTTACATTGCAAGCCTTTGCTACTGTAAGAAAAAAGCTTTATTTTAAGTTGAGATAACCATGTCATTTTTAACACGTTTACTCCCTATATTTTTAGTTTCTTGGTTATTTACCTTTACGCTTGCTAGCTTGTTTCATAGCCAATACGTTGTCAATCAATTAGTTGATGTGGGCGTGATGGTCAGCTTAAGCGACCGTATTAACTTAACGCTAAATGATTGGTTAGGGCTATTACCTACCTATGGCGCCATTATTGCTATTGCTTTGGCTATCGCTTTTTTTGCTGTTGTGTTACTTGTTAAAAAGTTTAAAAAATACAGCATGGTGCTATTTGTAGCATCGGGTATCACTGCTTTTGCCGTGGTGTTAGTGGCCATTGAGTCGATTATGAATATTCATATTATAGCAGGCGCACGTGGATGGGGATTTTATTTGCAGTTACTAGCAGGTGCTTTAGGTGGCTTGCTGTTTGCTCTGTTAACCAAGGCGTTAGCCCTTAAACAGTACGTTAAATAAAAATACAGTGGCTAACGCTAAGCGTTAACCACCACGTTGAAATACGATGTAAAGCGTTAATTAAAGCGCTACATAATAAGCGCTTTAATAGCCTCTAAGCCTTTTCTGAGAGTAGCTTCATCGTTAGCGTAGTTAATGCGTACGCACTGGTGTTTATGCTCCCAGCTATCTTCAATGCCAATAAAAAAGTTATGCCCAGGAATTATATATACATCTTGCTCTTTGAGTTTTTGATAAAGCATTTCGCAGGTTATTTTTGAGTCTTTAAACCATAGCCACATAAAAAACGCGCCTTCGAGTTTATGTAAATAAACAGGCAAGTCGGCGAAAATTTCATCAAACAGGTTTATGGCTATCTCTGCTTTATTTTTATAAAAAGGCAATACAGTATTTTTACACAAAGGCAGTAATTCGCCTTCGTTAATTAAGCGGGTTACTAAGCTTGGCCCAATAGCGTTAGGCGATAACACCATAGAGCCGTTAACACGGCCAATGGCTTTAATTATTTCGCTATTGGCAACCACAATACCAGTGCGCAGGCCTGGCAAGCCCAATTTTGAAAGCGACATACACAATATAATGTTTGAGTTCCACGTAAGGTTTGCATCGGTGTAAATACAGCCCGGGAAGGGGTCGCCGTAGGCGTTATCAATAATTAGGGGAATATTGTACTTGTGTGCAAGGGCGTCTAGATGGCGTACTTCATCATCGGTAATGACATTACCAGTTGGGTTGGTAGGGCGCGATACGCACAGTGCACTAATACTGGTATCGTTGGCTAATACGTTTTCTACCGCGTCAAAGTCAATGACATATTTAAACTGCTTAGAGCCACTGGGTGTATTTAAAATTTCGATGTCGGGTTTTATTGCCACAAACATATCATCAGATAAACCTTGGTCGGCGTAACCTACGTATTCAGGCGCAAGCGGAAACAAAATACGCTTATTAGTGCCATCGCTCATTTTGCCCGCAAGCATATTAAACAATACAAAAAAGTTAGCTTGGCTGCCGTTACCCAGTGCTATGTTTTGTGGTGTTAAGCCCCAGTCAAACTCGCTATTGAGCTGTTTAGCAAGGGCCGCTCTAAATTCGTCATTGCCAGTTGGCCCGTCATACAAACCAAATACTTGCGATACTTTATTACTGGCTACTAGCTTTTGTAATTCATCTAAAAATACGGCATTAACCTGTGGTACGTGTGCGGGGTTACCGCCACCTAGCATAACAATATTTGGATTATTGCTTGCGTTAGCGCTGCCTAAATCTTCCATAAGCTGCGTTATTCCGTTGGGTTGTGTAAATTTAGTACCAAAATTTGAGTAGTTCATAATACCTATGTGTGCGCTAATAACGAGGAGGGCAGTATAGCCTAAATAAAGGGCTTTATTTGCATGTTGAGAATAATTCACGGTTTAGAACTTTAAACCCTTTAGGGTATAATTAACGCACTTTTATTCGCTAGGCTATTGTTATCAGTAATTTTGAATCGACTTTACATCACACTACGCTTGAGGTTGAACCTGCCGCTGATTTAAACGAGCCAGTGGTAAAAAACACGCAATTTAAAATAGCCACGTTTAATTTATTTAACTACCTTGAGCCGCCTAATGCGTATTACGATTTTGAAAAAATTTATACCGCAGAGCAATGGGCACGCAAACAGCGCTGGATTGTGGATTATTTAAATGAGTACGCGCCTGATGTAGTAGGTTTTCAAGAAGTGTTTAGTATTGAATCGCTAAAGGCGTTAATGGCGCAGCAAGGCTATACATATTTTGCTGTGGTTGATACGCCAGAGGTGATTGATGATTTTATTTTTAAGCGTCCGGTAGTGGCTATAGCGTCTAAATTTGAGATTGTTGATATAGCTGCGGTTAAGCACAATACCGAGCTTGTTGAAATGCTTGGCCTAAATAGTAATTTTACCTTTAGCCGTAAGGTGTTAAGAGCCACCATTAAATTACCCCATGTAGGTAATACCGACTGTTATGTAGTGCATTTTAAGTCAAAACGAGCCATGATTGAGAGTGATGAAAGTACTACTAGCTCAGCCAAAACCGAACCATCCTCAAGCGAAAAAAACATAATAGACACTCTTAAAGCAAATGTGGCCGGCTCGTGGGGCTCAACCATTCAGCGCGGCAGTGAAGCCACTTTACTAATGATAGAAATGATTGCCCGACGCGAAGCTACACAACAGCCTATGGTGTTAATGGGCGATTTTAATAACGACTTAGCCGATGGTGTGTTGAGTCATTTACTAACGAATACATTGCGATTTGCCCCAGCGTTTGATGTTAAAACATACCTTGCAAAATATTGTTTAAATGACGCGTGGCAGTTATTTAAAACACTAAAAATGAGCCAATTTACGGCGCACAACACACAGCAAAACGCTGGCAGCCATGCAGATGCTCAACAAAGTAATGGCCCCTCGGCGCCGTTATTAAATCGCAGCCCTACCCATTACTATGGAACAAGTAGTACGGTACTTGATTATATTTTACTCTCGTGTGAATTTGACCCAAGTTACGATGATAGCTTTTATGAAGTGAGTGATTATCATACATACGACAGGCATTTAATAAACCCAGAATACGAACGAGACGATTTAACAACCGATCACGCAGTGGTATCAATTACGCTAACGTTAAGGAGTTAATACGTGGGTAACATTTATAAATAGCTTTGCAGCTTTTACATTATTATTGAACCTATAAATTATAAGTTATTAATTATAATAAACTTATTTTAGGCTTGAAACTTGCTATTACTACTGAGTTAAAACAATTTTAAGGACATAAAAATGACTGAAGTTGCGCTTTCTGCCTATATGGCGTTTTACGTTTACTTAATAATGTTAGTGGTACAATGGTCGGTAGCTACCTTTAGCAAAGCTAAACAGCCTAATGCTGTACCAGGTAAAATTAGCGATGATTTATCGCACGACAGTTTTATATTTAGAGCCCATCGTACTTTTCATAACACACTAGAAAACAGCGCGTTGTTTATTGGTACTGTGCTGTTCGCATTTGTTATAAATTACCAAAGCACTATATTTGCCATGTGTGTTTGGGTGTATGTAATAGCGCGATTAATTCATATGGCGCTGTATTACGTTATAGCCACAGAGAAAAATCCAAGCCCACGCACGTACTTCTTTTTAATCAGTTTTATAGCCAATATTGTTATGCTAATTTTAATTGGCTTGAGGTTAATAGCTTAAACAAGTTAAACGGAAAATAAAGTTAACAACCACTATTATTTTAGGCTTTTGGCTGGCGAGGGTATGTTAGTCAGTAGCTTATCATCTAGCATAGAGATTGCGTATAGTATGTATAGTTCAAAAGAGCGAATACTTTTGATTGAAGCGGCATTTTCATTTGTAAAGCAACAAGATGAAATTGATTACAATTTTCTGTATAGAAGTTTAGTTTTGACTGAAAGTGAAATAACCCATTTAGAAAATAACTATAATGATTAGTTGTTAGGTGAGAGAATTTAAAGCTTAGTGAGTGCATCAGCTTATAAGTACTTTTCTTTAAGTCTCAACGAATGTGTTTTAAAACTTATTAAATGCGGTGAGTATACCGCAAACATTAGAGGGTTTGTAAACACAAGTTCCGCAATTAATAAGTTAAGTTTTTAATATATTACTGGGCTTTATAAACTCGTATCCAATCTACCCAAAATATACTTTTCTTGGGATCTGCAAGCTCAGATGCATTAGGCTTAACCTCTCGCCATGGCTGATGTTCCATATCCAGTATTATGTGCATAGGCTTGTTTAAGCCTGTTCCGTTAGTATAGTTTTCAGGATCAATAATATTAGGGCCAGGGACACTTCGGACCAAAACACCATCTATATAGTAATCCAAATTCCACGCATCCTTCCAATGTACTCCATATCTACGAAATTTATTGCGGTATGTTTCTCCGTTGTTGTAAACCCAAGAGCCAGCGTCCTTAGGCTGATAGTCTTGAAATGGGTCTCGAATAAATTCGTGATGACTCACATGCATACGCTGGTCAAACCACTCTTGGCCAATTAAGTCGCTACCATATGACTCCATAGCATCAATTCTTGGGTAGAATCAGTACTAAGCATCCATACAACATTTGCCATAGTGTTGTTTGTTGGTTTTACCATCGCCTCTAGGTATAGGGGGTAAGTAAAGGTTGCTTTAGAAAAAATAATACCTGAGAGTACTTTGTTCGTTCTTGCTTTTTTGGTTGCTTGTAGACCAAGCGACAAACCTGTACAGAGAAAGAGAGTAGAAAGGATAAAGTGAAGGCCTAGTAAATTAAGACCTTCGTTCTGAGCTATTTGCTTGACGTATTTAACTATTTTTTATTCAATATTGATTTGTGTACTTGTTACTATCCCAGCGTAATTGACAGAAACGATAACTGTACCGTTACTATTTGAATTACTCGTTAATCTATATCTAGCCTGATTGGTTCCAATATTAATTAATTCAGCATTTGCAATTGTGCTGCCATTTACACTCCAATTCGCAAACTCTGAAACATTCAAGCTAGAAGAGGTATCACTATAGTTAGCGGTTAATGTTAAATCTAAAGTACCCAGAGGGCTCAAAGTTAATGGATTTTCAGCGTCATTAATTTGAATACTTTCTAGGGTTGCGTCGCCTTCAACTTGCACGGCTATTGTTTTATACACTCCACCACAGCTCGCAACAAGCTCTGTAACGCCTGGTTTTAATGCGAGTAAAGTACCTTTATTTTCGCCCTGTTTTGTAACACCGACAGTATATGAATCTAACGTAGACCACTTTATAGTATTGTCTATATCGAAAGGAGAAGGATTGTTTATTAGATTGGCTTGCGCAGCTACGCTTATACGAGAACCTAAGTTTAATTTGATAATATCCTTAGATGTATCATCAGAAAGAATATCAATACTCTCTAGGTTAACTGGGTTGGCTGTGACAATTAAGGTATCCGATATGTTACCTATATTCGCAGTAATTGAAGTGTTCTCAATTTCACTTGATGAGGTATATAGTGTACCGTTGTTATCGATTAACGCGCTTGTTTCATCATCAAGAGTAAAACTAATATCTTTTATTGTATTTAAAGATATATAGCCATCTGAATAAGTAATATCTGCACTAATACTTGCTTCTATACACGTATTAATGTCACCTATTTCTGGTGAGGCTTGTTTTAGTTCTATGTTCGAAACGGCTTCATCACTAATTGACATTTGTCCTTCACCGGATATTTCATTTATTGTAGTGCCAGTAACCGTAATCAAACCTCTATCCAGTGGAGAATTAGTAATGGCTGTCACTAAGCCACGACTATTGACAGTGGCTACTTCGGGGTCGCTTGTACTCCAAGTAAGCTCATCGGTTACATCTCTCGTTTCTCCGTTACTATCTATACCCATGGCTTTAAGCTGAAATTGTTCTCCAGGTCTAATGCGTGTTTGATTATTGATAATAGTAACGGATTCTATAATTGTACCTTCAGTGCGAAGCTCTTCGAGAGTTACTGCTTTTTTTAGGTCGGTTGACTCAGTATCAGAGCCACAGCCAGTAACTGCTATTAATAATATCGAAATAATAGAGAGTTTGTGAGAGGTGTGTTTTATTGCCATTTTAGGATTGTACCTTTTAAAATGAGAGAATGACTAAAATTGGTAAGTAAAACCAAGAGAAATAGCTGTTATCTCGATATCGTCTTTGTCATAAAGTGATTGATAGCCAAGCCTTACTTGGGTGTTGTTTAAGTATGGAATATCTTGGTGCATTGCCACACCCCAAGCAAAACCTTTATATTGAAATTCATCATTTATAGTTTCTTCAGGGCCATTAACTGTAATATCTGTTTGCGCATAGCCGACTGAAACATCTAAACCGAAACCATTAACAACATCAGACTGCATTACGAAAAATAACGCGGCACTTTTTTCTATATCGAATTCAATGCGATAAAGGTTATCTTTCTCATTTGCGGTTAGGTATTGGGCTTCAAAAGCCATATTATTGTTACTGACCCCTAAACGAAGTGCAGTTGATTTTGGCTTAACATCTTCGTTACTAATTGCCATTTCAGGTAATACATAGTCAACACCAATATATGCGGTGTCTGCAAAGCATTGCGTTGAGGCACAGAATAGGAGTAGATAAAGAGTTTTTTCCATGTGAAAGTAAACTATCCGTAAATTATTATAAGTAAGGATGGTATATAATTGACTTAACTTAATCAAGGGAAGAGATTCGCTTGGATAAAATTAGGGACAAATTATAAATATTTGATTTAATAGCGTAATGCGCAATAAAAATCGCGCTATTTTCGGCTTATAATCTTATCTTGGCTAATCTACACCAATAAACCCACCGGTTTGATGTGCCCAAAGGCCAGCATAAATACCATTTTGCGCAATGAGCGCTTCGTGGCTGCCTTGCTCTACAACGCGCCCTCCATCAAGTACAATAAGTCTGTCCATTTGCGCAATGGTCGATAGCCTGTGAGCAATGGCAATCACAGTTTTACCTGTCATTAAATCATCTAGGCTTGCTTGTATTGCAGCTTCTACTTCTGAGTCGAGCGCGCTGGTGGCTTCATCGAGTATTAAAATAGGTGCATTTTTCAGTAATACCCGCGCTATAGCGATACGCTGGCGTTGCCCACCAGAGAGGGTTACACCGCGCTCGCCTACTTGAGCATCAAACCCTTTATTGCCTTTGCTATCTTCTAAATCGCTTATAAACTCGAGTGCTTTAGCTTGCTTGGCAGCGCTGAGCATTTCGGCTTCTGAGGCATCGGGCCGGCCGTATAAAATATTATCTTTTACAGAGCGGTGAAGCAGGGAAGTGTCTTGCGTAACCATGGCTATATAGCGGCGAAGGCTTTCTTGGCTTACATCGGTAATGTTTTGGCCATCAATTTTAATCGTCCCCGAATCGGTATCGTAAAAGCGCAGGAGTAAATTAACTAACGTTGATTTACCAGCGCCAGAGCGACCCACTAAGCCAATTTTTTCACCGGGTTTGATATGTAGGTTTAGGCCGTTCATTACCGGGCCGCGATTAGTTTCGTTAGCGGCTTTGCCGTAGTTAAAGTGAACATTTGAAAACGCGATATCGCCCTTAGAAACGGCAAGCGGTTTTGCATCGGGTTTGTCATCTACTTTAATTGGCGTAGATAAGGTTTTCATGCCATCGGTTGCGGTACCAATGTTTTCAAACAAGCTGCTTATTTCCCACATGATCCACTGCGCCATGCCATTTAATCTAAGCGATAAACTAACCGCAACAGCAATGGCGCCTGCGCTAATTGCACTTAGCGACCATAAATAAAGGGATAGTGCGGCCACACTAAATACTAATAAGTAATTTAGGCTATTAATGGCAAAGTTAAGGCTGGTTACTAAACGCATTTGCTTATAAACAGGCTGTAAAAATACATCCATACTTTGTTTAGCGTATTGTTCTTCACGTTGTGTGTACGAAAAAAGCTTAATGGTTGATATATTTGTATAGCTGTCGACTATACGGCCGGTCATTTCAGAGCGCGCATCGGCCTGCGAGCTGGCAATTTTTTTAAGTTTTGGCACAAAGTACATTTGAATGGCGGCATAAATAATTACCCACACTAAAAGCGGTAGCATTAAACGCCAATCAGCTTCTGCAACTAAAAACACCATAGCGCCAAAATAAACCACAATATACATTAGTACATCGAGCAGTTTCATTACGGCTTCTCGTACGGCCAGTGATGTTTGCATTACTTTTGTGGCAATACGCCCTGCAAACTCGTTTTGATAAAAGCTAACACTTTGGCGTAATAAGTATCTATGCGCCGACCAACGAATCGACATAGGGTAATTACCCAGTAATGCTTGGTGCAAAATAGCCGAGTGAAAAAACACCACAATAGGCAATATCACTAAAAGCACTACCGCCATTTTTATAAGTTCGGCTTTTTGCTCTTCAAATAGGGTTTGCGGTGTGTAGGTGCCCAACCAATCAACCAGTTGGCCCATATAGCTAAATAACGATACTTCTAAAATGGCAAGCAGGGCAGCACTAACAGACATTAAAACTAATGACAGCTCCATACCTTTAGTGTAATGACGACAAAACGCAAATAAGGTAGAGGGCGGCTGCGTTGGCTTTTGCTCAGGAAATGCGTTGGTCATTTTTTCGAATAATCGATACATTTTATAAACTTAAATGACAAAAAATAGAAAAGGATCATACCATTTAAGTGGCGCGCTGTAGATCTTTAGCGACTAATTTACACTGCTACTTTTATCGAATAGGGTTTGTGAGGTTTACGCCTTTAATCATATAAATGTCGTCATAGCGTAAACCGCCATTTCCGTAGGGCTTTTTATGTGGGCCCGTATTACAGTTAGCTAAAAAATAGCTAAGTGGGCGCTCGCGTTTCATTCTAAAGGTGGCATTTTTATACACTAAGGTTTGGTTTTTAAATTCGCCGCCTTGTACATATACATTGTATTGCTGGCCTTGCATTTTTACCGATGCATTATTAACAACGTACCAAATGTTGTACCAACTGTTTGTATCAAGTGGTTTAGCCGATTGCGCTTGTGCATAGTTTTGGATATTACTATAGCCTTTATCAGTTTTGACCATTAGCGCCCCGGTATTAACTAAGCCGTTTGATTCGGTTTTATCGGTAACTCGTAAAGTGGCTTCAAAGGCGTCGTAGCCATGAACGTTTATTTGCTCTGGCTCTAAGTTACTTAATCCAAAAGCATGGTTATTTGGAAAAGAGGCGACGTTAATACGGGTAAAAAAAGTGTAGGTTTCGCCAACGGGCACTGTTTTTGGAAGCTTTTTATAGCTTAGGGCTTTGCGGTTGCCGACAATACCATTTTCGGCAGGCTTTTTAATTAAAAAATGGTTAATCCCTTTGGCTGTGTCCTCAACTTCTATTTTAGTTACTTGTGGGTTAGCGACATAAGGTTGAGTTTGGTTGTCTGTGTCAGCCTTTGTCCAGCCTTTTAGCGGTTGTTCAAAGTTATCTACTAATAGCCATTTTGCAGAGGGGGCATTTTGATTGTTTTGGCAACAGGCTAATAATCCTGAGCAGGCCACTAACAGTAAGCTGTATTTAACGCGCATAATCCCTCTTTTACTAATGTAAGTATAAGCATATAAATTGGTAAACCAATATATGACTTTTAACTTTTCAAACTTAAAATTTATATAACCAATCTGGTGTAAATTAGTCAACCAATATTGTGTTTTATCTATTCTACTGACGTTTTTATTTTAAACGCGTAAAATACCTAACAACACGCAATTAAAAATAATAAAAGGGATTATATGTATACTGGAACGTGCTTATGTAAAGCGGTAAGTGTTGAAATTAAAGGGACTATTTCTCAAATTATTCATTGTCACTGCTCACTATGCAGAAAAAACAGCGGAACTGCTTTTGCCACGAATGGTTTTGTAAACACTCACGAATTTACACTTACCAAAGGTGAAGATAATTTAACTGAATTTAATTTCAAACTTGGGCGTGCGCGCTTTTTTTGTAAAACATGTGGCTCACCTATTTACAGTGCTAATGCAGAGGATAAATCTCGCTTGCGAATACGCCTAGGGTTGATAGATGACGATATTGCTGAACAGGTAATGTCGCATAATTTTGTTACCTCTAAAGCCAATTGGGAGCAATTAGAAACCCATTTGCCGTGCTATGAAAAACACGAACCAGGTCGCTAAATTACTCTATGTGGTAAATGCTGTTTATGTCGCTGTGAAGGCTGGGCGCCCACGTTTTAAATAATGGCGAATGGGCTATTTCTTCTTTATTAATGTGCACTAAGCTTTGCTGAGAAAGCATCACGACAATATTTTTGTATTCGTTAAACTCTATAAGGGCAATACAGCTAAAGTGTTGCCTAAACAAGACGAGTAAAGCTTGGAGCTCTTTTCCTGTTTTAGGGTTTAAATTTATAATAATTTGCGCATTTAGCCCGCTGCAGCGACGTATGTTTTGCCAAAATACGCTGTTAGATAAAAAGTCTTGATGTACATCGCCACTAAAAATATCAATTGTAATGACATTGTATGTGCGCGTGCACGTTGCAACAAACTGCTCTGCATTTTGTAAGTGCACTGTATGATTAGCGGGCAAGTTAAAATGGTGCTTAGCAACGCTTATCATCGCGGGGTTTATTTCTACACTGTCAAACACAGCTAAGTTATTTATATAAGCCGTTTTGTTATGTAAATAATGAATGGCTCGTTCAATGCCCGCAGTACCTAAACCTAAATTTAAAACACTTAGTGGCTCAGCTGCTTTAAGTAAAAATAACAGCATACATTGATTAACCGCAATCAGTAATTGTTCATTCTTATTAAGGCTCATCACCCCTTGAATAGTGATATCGCTTTGCGCATTTTGGGCAAGTGTTAACCAGCGATAGGCCGTATTTTGATAAACACAAATAGGCCCATATTGGTTGTTACTAGAAGCTATTAAATTGGCAGAGACAGTGTCGGCTTTAAGCTGGCGCATAGGTTACAAATACAAATAAAACACCCCATTAGTTTGCCACGAAAACACGCTATGTATATAGCGTATTTATGTAACAAGGTTTGTAATACGCTCGGTTTCTTAAAAGAGGGGAGTACTTAAGTGTGGTTAATTTTTACAGTTGAGCTTACTTGTATAAAGCTTTAACTCAAAATAGTTGCACTAAATAGGGTGTTGAGTAATGGTAAGGAAAAAAATAAGGAGCTTATAATGCGCAAAACCCCTTTTTCTATTACAACTAAACTTATTAAATTGAGTACGTTAGCCTTTGCTTGTACGGCAGGCTTATCAACACAGGCTCATGCCAGCATAAAATATGAAGAACAACAAAAGCTACATGATATTGCAGCGCAGGTATCAGCTAAACGTATTGAGAGCGACATACAAACGCTGGTGGATTTTGGTACCCGCCATACGCTTTCTGAAACTGAGTCAGATACACGGGGCATAGGTGCTGCACGGCGTTGGATCAAAAAAGAGTTTGAAAAAATATCAGCGCAATGTGGTGGTTGCCTAGAAGTTATTGAAGTTAAAGACACTATATCAGGTGAAAAACGAATTCCTAATCCTGTTGAAGTGGTGAATATAGTGGCCATTCAGCGTGGTAGTACTGAGCCAAACCGAATGGTTATTATGTCGGGCGATATTGATTCGCGGGTGAGTGATGTAATGGACTTTACCAGTGATTCACCGGGTGCTAATGATAACGCTTCAGGCGTGGCAGGGGTTATTGAAGCTGCACGTGTACTAAGCAAGCATAAATTTAATGGCTCAGTTGTGTATGCAGCGTTGTCTGGCGAAGAGCAGGGTTTATTTGGCGGTAAAATACTCACAGCGTATGCGCAAGAGCACAATTGGCAAGTACATGGCGTTTTAAATAACGACATGATTGGCAACATTACCGGTATTAATGGTGTTACCGACAATACAACGGCTCGTATTTTCTCAGAAGGCACGCGTGTAGTAGAAACGAAACAACAAGCAAGAACGCGCCGTTTTACAGGTGGTGAAGTCGATTCGGCGAGCCGTAATTTAGCGCGCTATATAGATACAATTGCCGATAGGTACATTCCAAATTTAGATACGATGTTAGTTTACAGGTTAGATAGGTTTGGCCGGGGCGGGCACCATAGACCGTTTAACGATGCAGGTTTTGCAGCAGTCAGAATTATGGAAACTAATGAGCATTACGACCGACAACATCAAGATTTACGTACAGAAAATGGTGTGGTCTATGGCGATACCATAGATGGCGTTGATTTTGACTACACAGCAAAGCTTACGTCACTGAACGCAGTAACAATGGCTTCAATGGCTTGGGCGCCAGCTCCCCCTAAACAGGTAAAAATTGAAGGCGCGGTTAAGGCTGACACTACGCTTTCGTGGCAAAGTTCAGATGATGATAATATTGCCGGTTATCGTATTTATTGGCGCTATACCAGTGAGCCACAATGGCAATTTAGTCACGATGTGGGCAATGTAAGTAAAGCTACACTTAAAAACGTTGTTATAGATAATTACTATTTTGGTGTTGCAGCGATAAGCAAAGACGGGATTGAATCGCCAGTGGTGTTCCCAGGTGATGTAGGCTCGTTTGATCACAATATAAAATAACAGCGATTTACTATTGCTTAAGTGCAATTGTGATTAAAAACAAATCAAATGGTGTATTTAAGGTGCAAAGCAGGTGTTTTATGCTTGCACCTTATTTGTTATGCACTTAGAGTGTAGAAAAAAAGCAGTAAAGGTTAATAAAATGCAGCAAGAAGAAAAAAAACCATTAACAGCGCAAGAGCAAGCACAAATAGAGCAACAACGGGTTGCTTGGCAACGCGAGTGTTTTCAAAACGCCCAAAAATACTTAGCAGAAAAAGGCATTATGCCTAAATCAGTAATAGACAAAGATAGCCGCTTTTTAGCGCCATTGTGTGCTATGTGGAAATTTAAAGCGCAAAACGGTAAGAGCTACTGGGTAATAACAGGGCGCTTACCTACTGATCATGCAGAAGTAAGTGCAGCAAAAGATGCGCGCGATGCTATGCGTTATTTTTCATTACAATGGCAGTTAAAAGCAGATCAAATAATGAGTGTTGGCGCGCGTGATAAAACCCAGGTCGACTTTGCTAACTTACTTATAAACCGTGCACACGGCTTATACGAAATGCATGAAAACGAGCAACTTTGGGCTAATGAACCAAAATAAGGTATTGCTTGTATAAACGTAAAAAAGGGCTATTAATGGCCCTTTTTTAATGTACTAATGTAAATGGTTTAGTGACAAACTCAGACACTTGGCATTGCATTCGCTGCCTAGGTATACCTGCTTCCATAAAAACACCGCCTTGTTGTATAAAGCCGTTTCGTTTAAAACGTTCAACTTCGTTTAAAATACAATTAATACTAATAACTTGGTGCCCATCGTTAGCGGCAAGATTAACAATAAAAGTAAGTAATGAAGTATAAACGTGGCGATTACGGTGTGCGGGTAAAACGGCTATTCGGCCTATTAAACCATCTGTACACAGCCTACCTGTGGCTACGGGTGCGTTACTGTTGTGAGTAACTAGCACATGGTGTGCTAGTTTGTCTTGGCTATCAAATTCTATTCGTTTGGGTAAGTGTAACTCATACACAAATACTTTTTCACGTATTTGTTGTAGCTGGTCTTTTTGCCTATCCCACTCGACCTTATTAATTTGATAGCCCATAGCGCACCTCTAATTAAACCACAACCCCTCATTAACTAGTGTAGTAAAGGTTTGAATAAAAACTAGGCTGGGCTGCGCTGCGTTTAAATCGTCGGTATTAACATAATCATGATCTGTTAATAGTTTAACGGCATTTAAGTCGCAAAGTGGTAACGGGTAGTTTTCGCCATTAATACTTAATAATAGGGTGTCTTCTAGCTGCTGATAGATAGCACGTACGCCGCCTAAACGCTCAAATTCTTCTGCATTGTTTGCTATTAACTCACTCATTTGCTCGCAGGTTATAGGCTCTTCAAGCGGTGCTAAGTCCATTTCGTGCTTGGCTTGGCTTAAGGTATTCCCAAGCCAATGCTTAAATAGCTCATCGTTATTAAGTAGCGCTTGCATAAGGGTTTTAACTTTATCGGTTTCGCTCTGTAAAAGCTCACCTTTAGAGTCCCTAAGGGCTAAAGTATGATCGGTATAGCGTTTTTGGCCGCTGTCGGTATCAATAACATGATCGGCAAAACTAGAAAATAAGTCTTGTTGATTAGGCGCTCTAAATCCAACCGAGTAGTTAAGGGCGTTTTCTATTGCATAGCCTTCGTGAGGGCACCCAGGTGGTATGTATAAAATATCGCCGGGCTCTAAAATACAATCTATAACGGCTTCAAATTGCTCAACTTGCAGTAGTTTTTTATTTTGCGCAAATTGTTTAACTGTTGGATCAGGCAAGCCAACACGCCAATGACGCTTACCCTCGCCTTGTATAATAAATACATCGTACTGATCTAGGTGTGGACCAACGCCACCTTTAGGGGTTGAGTAGCTGATCATTAAATCATCTATTCGCCAGTTAGGTATAAACCGAAATGGCTGAAGCAGTTGTGCTGCATCGCTATGCCAATGATCAACCGCTTGTACCAATAAAGTAGCGTGTTGCTCAGTTAATTTTTCAAAGTCTTCAAATGGGCCTTGGTATGCTTGCCAATCGTTATTGTGGTTGGTAACAATTCGCGACTCTATACTTTCTTCCATAGCAAGACCGGCAAGCTCTTCTGCCTCTATTGGGTCTTGAAAGTCTGTAAAGCCTTGTTTAATTAATAGCGGTTTTTTTTGCCAGTATTGGTTTAAAAATTCTTGCTCACAGAGGTTGTTTATTTTTAATTGGTACATAGAGTTGGCCTATAATTTTTAGTACAAAAAAAGCGAAAGGGATTATCCTTTCGCTTTTTATATGCGCAATTTAGTATTTAAACTAAATCGTCAATAAACTCAACAGCGCGGCCAATGTAGTTGGCAGGTGTTAGTTTTTTCATTTCTACTTTAGCGTGCTCTGGCAGGTCTAAACCATCGATAAAGTCGGCCATTATCTCTTGATTTACACGTTTACCACGCGTTAAATCTTTAAGTTTTTCGTATGGTTTTTCAATACCGTATTTACGCATAACCGTTTGAATTGGCTCAGCAAGTAATTCCCAGTTTTGATCAAGCTCATCAAGTAAACGTTGCTCATTTACTTCAAGCTTGCTTACGCCTTTAAGTGTAGATTGATACGCGATAAGCGTGTAGCCCATACCCACACCTAAGTTACGTAAAACGGTTGAGTCGGTAAGGTCACGCTGCCAACGAGAAACAGGCAGTTTTTGTGCAAGGTGAGCAAATATAGCATTTGCTAAACCTAGGTTACCTTCTGAGTTTTCAAAGTCGATAGGGTTTACTTTATGCGGCATTGTTGAAGAGCCGATTTCGCCAGCAATGGTTTTTTGCTTAAAGTGGTTAAGGGCAATGTAACCCCAAACGTCACGATCAAAATCAAGTAAAATAGTGTTAAAGCGAGCAATAGCATCAAATAGCTCGGCAATGTAGTCATGCGGCTCTATTTGTGTAGTGAACGGGTTAAAGGTTAAACCAAGGCTAGTTACAAAGTTGCTTGCGTGGGTATGCCAATCGTAATCTGGGTAAGCACTCAAGTGAGCATTGTAGTTACCTACAGCACCGTTAATTTTACCTAGCATTTCTACCTGTGCGATTTGGTCGCGTTGGCGTTTTAAACGCATGTATACGTTAGCAAACTCTTTACCCATTGTTGAAGGCGTAGCTGGTTGGCCGTGGGTACGCGTCATCATAGGTACTGCTTTGTACTCAATGGCTTTTTCTTTTATAGCGTTAAGTAATTGGTCGCAGTATGGAAGGAGCACTTTATCACGAGCTTCGCTTAGCATTAAACCATGAGATAGGTTATTAATATCTTCTGATGTACAGGCAAAATGGATGAACTCGTTAATAGCGTTAATTTCGCTGTTATCGGCTACTTTTTCTTTTAGTAAATATTCTACCGCTTTAACATCGTGGTTTGTGGTGCGTTCAATGTCTTTAACACGCTGTGCGTCTGCTTCGCTGAAGTTATCAACTATGGCATTTAAAAGTGCATTGGCTTGTTCGCTAAATGCAGGTACTTCTTTAATATCGCTTGCTGCAGCTAAGGCTTGCAACCAACGCACTTCAACGGTTACGCGGTATTTGATTAAGCCAAATTCGCTGAAAATACTGCGTAGTTCAGTGGTTTTGCTGCCGTAGCGACCATCCACTGGAGAGATAGCGGTTAACGCTGAAAGCTCCATAATAACTCCTAAATTTTAGTTTTGAACGATAATTAAATGTTTGTTTTTGCAATAGCGAGAATTTTTCTTTTTGCAAAGAAAAAGTGACGGCGTTTACCGCCCATTTGTCGCCATAATACAGCACTGCGAATTCCTGCTAATAAAAGGGCACGAATTTTATTTTGCGTTTGCTGCTGTTTTAATAACTCGGGTTTACCATAAACCTGAATTCGGTGCCCAAGGGGGCTCAGCACCGACGAGTATATATCTGCTAAACCGGCAACTACTGTGTCATCGGTTATAGCAAAGTGATCTAAGCGACGATGAATGTCGTCGATACGACGGCCAAGTTCAGCTAAGCTTTTTGGCTCGTTATTTAAAATACGTTCAAGCTGCATTAAACCACCTACGTACTTAACTATTTCCACATCTTTTTGAGCGCCAGCAGTAAGCTGCGCCATTAATGTTTTATAGCCGTCGCGCAAGTTATGCGTACCTTGATAAACATCAACCGGCGATGCGGGTGATGTTTGTACAATACTTGTAAATAGCACGTCTAAGTCTGAATCGTTTGCGCTGCCGTATTGCGCAATTTTTTGTACTTGTTTAGCCACTTGGCACATGGCGGCAAGCGCCATGACTTGGTGTTGATTCATTACTTAATCACCGAATCTATAATACCGCCACCTAAACACACATCATCGGCATAAAATACAGCTGATTGACCTGGTGTAACGGCTTTTTGTGGTTCATCAAACAATACACGTGCCATACCATCTTCCCCAACGAGAAGAGTACAATTAATATCTTCTTGGCGGTAACGGGTTTTAACGGTGCAGCGCGTTGTACCTTGAGGACCAACACGGTCTACCCAATGTAATTGATTGGCGTTTAGGCCATTGCTGTAAAGGCGAGGGTGGTCTTTACCTTGTCCGACAACGAGCACATTGCGCTCAACGTCTTTATCTACAACGTACCATGGCTCGCCAGAGCCTTCTTTCATGCCACCAATTAACAAGCCTTTACGTTGGCCAAGTGTATGATACATAAGCCCTTCGTGCTCACCTACGTTGTTGCCGTCAGTATCTTCAATCACACCTGGTTGAGCAGGTAAAAACTTTTGTAAAAAGTCTTTAAATTTACGCTCACCAATAAAACAAATACCGGTGCTGTCTTTTTTATCGTGAGTGATTAAGTCTTGTTCTTCTGCAATGCGGCGTACGTCTGGTTTAGCTATATCGCCTACTGGGAAAAGAGTTTGGCCTATGTGTTCATGGCTTAAGGTATATAAGAAATAGCTTTGATCTTTGTTATCGTCTAAGCCTCGGCACATAACGTATTTGTCGTCTCGTAGTTCACGACGAACATAATGGCCTGTTGCAATATAATCGGCGCCAAGTGCTTGTGCTGCAAATTCTAAAAATGCTTTAAATTTAATTTCTTTGTTACACATAATATCTGGGTTTGGCGTACGGCCCGCTTTGTACTCTTCTAAAAAGTACTCAAAAACGTTATCCCAGTATTCGGCTGCAAAGTTAACGGTATGAAGCTCGATGCCTAATTTGTCACACACTGCTTGTGCATCTTTTAAATCTTCAGCGGCTGCACAGTATTCGTCATTGTCGTCTTCTTCCCAGTTCTTCATAAACAGGCCTTCTACTTGGTAGCCCTGTTGTTGTAATAAATATGCAGATACAGAAGAATCAACACCGCCGGACATACCAACGATGACTTTAATGTGACTATTTTCGCTCATGAATAATTTCGCTTATACAGATTGCTGTTAACTTGGAAAGGCCGCGATTATAGCACGCATTTTGTTTTTGCTTAAAGGGAGGAGTGGCGCAAACACACGATTTTGTAGTTATTTTATTCATATAATAAATAGCAAATAAGACTGAATCGTATTTAACATAAAAAATGATGAAAAATTTAAATAATCGATTGTAAAAAGATATTTCGGTGCCATTCTTACGTTATTAAATGATAATAATGCTTTTATTGCCTTGTTCTTGCTTGTAAATTCAGCTGCCAGTAAGATTTTGCTTATTAGACTCACTTTTTTATAAAAAATATTTTCAACGGAATGAATATATGAATTACGCCTTCCAGGTAAAAAAGCTTTCAACGTTAATACAATATTATGCTGCAAACTCACGCGATGAACTAAATGAGTTACTCATAATGCCTACTAGTGACTTAAAACGTGATACGTATACGCTTTTTCATGAAATTTTTGAGTACACTTAACCCTCAGATGCCAAGCAAAACAGTCCTATTGATGAGATTTTCAATGCTGTCTCAAGTTCTATTGAATTAGTTGACGAGCCAGAAACCGCCTTGTTTGAGGCTATGAAACGCTGGTGGGATGAATGGTATTTTGCATTAAGTATGGATAATTCGCTTTCTCAAGAAAAAGAAGATGTGCCATACAGTTTCCTTTCTAAAAAAATGCATCATCCTATGAAGCGCCACGAGATGAGCCACTACGCCCATTTATTTACTATTTTGCCTATGCCTATCTCTAATGTGTGTGCTAAAACCGGTGATATTATTAGAGTTAATCAGCGGTTTATAGATGTATTTGGTTATACCGTTGATGACTTACCTAACTTAGAGCAGTGGTGGGTTAATACATACCCAGATCCTCACTATCGAGAGGCCGTGAAAAAAACGTGGCAATCGGCGTTAGAAATTGGCAATGAAACAGGACAAGACATTCCCGCGCATGATTACCATGTTACTTGTAAAAACGGTAATACAATTACTATGGAAGTATCTGGAATCAATTTGGGCGATGAATATATTGCTGTATTTAATGATGCGACCAAGCGTTTAGAAGATCAAAATATTTTACGCGACATGGCATTTTTAGATTCGCTAACACAAATAGCAAATAGACGTCGTTTTGATGAAAAGCTAAGTAAAGAGTTTGAAAAAGCCGTTGAGTGTGGTGACGATTTGGCGATTATATTAATCGATATTGATCACTTTAAACTCTTTAACGACCGCTACGGGCATGTTGAAGGTGATTTATGTTTGTATAACGTGGCGCAAGCAATAGCGTGCACGGTAAGCCGCACCGAGGACTTTGTGGCGCGTTATGGCGGAGAAGAATTTGTTGTATTGCTGCCTCAAACCGATAAACAAGGGGCTTTATTTATTGCTGAGCATATTCAAAAAGCAATCGAAGAGCTGCACATCCCTCATGAAGACAGCTTTACCGGCTACTTAACCCTGAGCATGGGTATTCACGCAATTAATAAAGATGATAGTTGCGATCAAAAAGAGTTTATTAAGGCCGCCGATAGCGCACTTTATTATTCAAAAAGGCAAGGACGAAATTGTTTAGCATTAAGTTAATTTATAGCCTTGGACTATTTATATAGCTTTGAGAATTATATAAAGCGCAGATGTTTAATTATCCTCGTAAATAAAGTCTACGTCTTGAATAGGGCGGTTTAGGCTGTCTTCAATACATTTTAAAACTAAATGGCTTCTTAGAGGCAGTGCTTTTATGTCTTCTAAACTGTGCCAGTTGGCACTAATTATATCTGCATCTTTTGGGCAGGGCTCAGTGGTGATTTGAGTGCCATCAAACATAAAACAAAAGCGTAAGTAATGCACCCCATTAGCCGCATGTAAGTTATAAATACCGATTAAGCCAGTGGGCGTTAGGGACAAACCTGCTTCTTCAAAAAGCTCTCTGCTGGCTGCTTGAGCCAGTGTTTCGTTTACTTCTAAATGGCCAGCAGGTTGGTTATAACAAATATTAGAAGTAAATTTATCTCGCTCTTTTACCAGTAAAAAACGCTCTCCTTTTTTTACTACAGCAGCTACCGTTACATGGGGTTTATGCATTTACCTCACCTTTTATAACACTGTACTGTGCGCTGTGTATGCCATCTAGCGTGTAATTGCCAATACTGTAGCGAATAAGCCTTAATGTAGGGTGCCCAACATGGGCGGTCATACGGCGAACTTGCCTATTACGTCCTTCATTAATTGTAATACTTAACCACGTTGTAGGAATCGATTTTCGCTCTCTTACCGGCGGCACACGAGGCCAAAGTTTTGGCTCTTCAATAATTTTTACGTTTGCAGGTAAGGTCGTCCCATCTTTTAGTTCAACACCTTTACACAGGGCATTAATGGCCTCTTCACTAGGCTCGCCTTCAACTTGCACCCAATAGGTTTTATTAGTTTTTTTATTCGGTGCGGTAAGGGTATTTTGAAGCTTTCCGCAGTTTGTTAAAAGTAACAAGCCTTCACTGTCACGGTCGAGTCTGCCCGCAGCGTATACATCTTTAATGGGAATAAATTCAGCCAAGGTTTTTCTATTGGCATCGTCTGTAAATTGGCAAAGCACATCGTAAGGTTTATTAAATAAAACAATTTTTCTATCTTTAGGCGCTATAGCGGGTTGAATTTCACGCGAAGTTGTGCTTTTTTTAGTGAGCGCGCTGCGTGAGTAAGTTCTACCCGTAGTGCGTTTAGTGGTACTTTTACTTGCGCGATTATGCATTGGTTTGTTCGCCATTAAATACACCTAGCGGGCTTGGGTAAGCCGGCAATTTTTGTGGCTTGTTTTGCAGGCCCCTTGGGAAATAATTTATACAAATAAATACTATTGCCTTTGTCCTCGCCAAGCGCTTTAGCCATGGCTTTAACAAGCATTCTTATTGCTGGGCTGGTGTTATATTCTAAGTAAAAATTGCGCACAAAATTAATCACTTCCCAGTGTTGTTCACTCAAGATAATGTTTTCTTGCTCGGCGATAATGGGGGCTAACTCTTTTGTCCACAAAGTGTAATCTAGCAAGTAGCCTTGTTTATCAGTGTCGATTTGTTGATTATTAAATTCAAGCATGGATTACCAGGTAATAGATTGGTTAGTAGATAGAGTAAGGGCAACAAACTCATCGTAATTAATAAGTGTTTGGCCTGGGCTTAGTTTAACTGCGCGTGCCTGCGCATCCTCTAAAAGCAACAATAGCGAATCGTTTAATTGAAAATACTGCTTAGCGGCATAACAGGCATCACCAACAAGGAGTACTTTATCGGTGTCTTTAATTAAGTTTTCCAGCTGAGTAGAGTCGTAATAAGCCAGTGGCTTTGAAAAAATGTGTAATGTACTCATAGGTTCACCACAAAATCTTGCTGGCCGATCAGCTGTTGTTGCTCAGTGTAATTGAGGCTGGTTGAATCAATAATTAATTGAGATTTGTTTACGTTATAATCTAGTAACGATTTTTCACATACATATATGTTTTCTACTTCATAGATTTCAAGCGTTTTGATGTTTTTAAAAAAATCTTTTACACCAAGTTGCTGTGTTGATTGATTATGTTTTAAAGCAAGCACTGCAGGGCCGCTAAATAGCCAGCTAATATTTTGATCAACTGCGGCAAATATTAGTGCCATGTCTAGGGCATCGCGGGTATTAAGCTCATCAAAAGGGCTGGATTGGCTCATTACTAAAACGTTTTTCATTTAAACTGTATCCATTTATCTGCATCACTCACTAGCATGGCAAATTCTGCAAGCCCGGCTACAGTAAACACACCTGTTTGGCTTGTGTTTAAGCCGCGTTTTTCTGCTGCGGTAATACATAGCATTAAGTTAACGTTTTTATCTGCAAGTTGTTGCCATTGCGTAGGAATTTGCAGCTCGTCAGAGGCTAGCTCAAAGTGAGCTGATGCGTGATAAATCCCATTTTGATACAAAAATATCGCATCTATGGTGTGGCCTTGTGCTAAACATGCATTCGCAAACTTTATAATACGTTGCGTTGAGTCATGATCTGAAGGAGGAGTATGTAAAGAAAGAACAAATCGCGCCAAAACAATTCCAATAAAAAAGCCCCAATAAAGGGGCTATTTTAACAGAACTATTTAATTAGTCATCACTTGCGCCAAGAAGGTGCAGTAAAGAAGTAAATAGGTTATATACGTTTAAGTATAGAGCGACCGTCGCGCGAATATAGTTAGTTTCGCCACCATTAATAATACGGCTAGTATCAAATAAGATTAAGCCAGACATAATTAACACAACAGCAGCGTTAAGCACCATAAACATCAGCGAGCTGCCAATGAAGATGTTAACTATGCTTGCAACAATAACCACTAGTAAGCCTACTGTTAAAAAACCACCCATAAATGAGAAGTCTTTTTTAGTGTTTAATGCATAAGCCGATAGACCAAAAAATATTAATGCAGTAGAACCAAGCGCCTGCATAATAAGCATAGGGCCATTAGGCATAGCCGCATAATAGTTAAGTAGTGGGCCAAGGCCTGCGCCCATACAGCCTGTAAAAGCAAACACCCAAAACACGCCTGAGGCTGAGTCTGCTTTTTTGTTTACAACAAATAATAAACCAAACGAAACCAGTGTGAACACAATTCCCATAAAGTAAGGTAATTGTAATGCCATTGAAATACCCGCCGTAACAGCACTAAATGCTAATGTCATGGCCAGTAAGAAATAGGTGTTTTTAAGTACCTTGTTTGTTTCAATGGTCGACATTACCGGTTTAGCGGTATTGTACGAATGATTAAATGCCATTGTAGAGCTCCTTTAAGTGAAACATGTTTGTTTCGATAATTTAACTAAAATTAGATTACCAACTCTTATATGTTTGGGCAAACCTTTGTAGATCAATAGAGTGTTATTTTTTAATTAAAGTTCATTTAAGCATCAAAAAGAAATTATTTGTTTCATCTTTAAACAAATTAATTGTTTTTTAAGCACTTAAACAATTTTTTTAAAAAAAAGCTTCACAAAGCCAATGGGTTTCCCTATTATGCAGGCCGTGCGGAGAGATGGCAGAGTGGT
>CERR01019248.1_pt1 | contig 30572 bp, 27 predicted proteins | sample 530841 | NCBI WGS metagenome assembly CERR01 (sample SAMEA2621021, study PRJEB7988) | marine metagenome | biome: marine biome (ENVO:00000447); feature: surface water layer (ENVO:00002042); material: "saline water (ENVO:00002010), including plankton (ENVO:xxxxxxxx)" | depth 5 m | reverse complement strand
GAACAAACTCAAATTAGTACATCAGCGCTAACGCGCAGCATTCAAACCCTAGAAGACGAAATGGGGTACGAACTGGTGAAACGCTCAACACGTTCAGTAAAGTTAACACCCGAAGGCGAGCTATTCCTTGATTACGCCAAAAACACCCTTGCCGAACTTGAGCATACAAAAAAACGAATTTCTCAATCGGTTAACGGCAATACTGACGAAAAGTTAGTCATTGGCTATACCAACAAAGCCAGCAGTGTAGTACCTATCTCATGCGGGCAATTTTTAGCACAATACCCCCATGTTAAAATAGAAATGCAATTGCAAGAGCAGCACGAACTTGCACGCAAACTACAAGAGGGCGAGATTGATATTAGTGTTTATTCGCAGGCAATTAACAGCATCGGCAGCGACATACACCTGCCAGACCAATTGGTATTGTTTGTTTCTAAACACCATCCGTTAGCAAATAAAAGCGATATCAGCAAACACGATTTAGATAGCTACCCTATGTACGGCTGTTTTTCTCAGTCTAAACAAGTACAAAGCATGCTTAACGAAGCCATCGATATGCTCAATAAATCGGCTAGCATTAAGGTAGGCAGCATTGAGCAAGTAATGTCAGGGCTGGTTAAATCAGATCACTTTGCTATTGCAAGTATTGAACACGCGAGCACTCTTGCAGAGCACACAGAGCTTGTACAGCTAAAAACAAATAAAGACTTAAGTCACGAACAACTTGTTATACAAACAAGCCAACAAGCAGCAGTTGGCGAACACATTGACCATTTATTATCTCTTATCAAAAAAGCATCTACGACTATTACTTAAGCCAATATAAAAATAGCATACCGCATTGCCCTTAAACCTTTTAAGGGCAACCAATTTAGATAGCCCTTACTGATTTACTCTTCTTGTTACCAAAACCTGCAGCACAGCAGCTTAACCTAAAAAGCCCTTTTAGTTTTTATGCTTACGCGTTAGGTTTTTATTTGCTTAAATAGCGGAGCAAAAACCACTAGCTATTAAATTTTTTTAGGCTACACTGTCGCACCTTTTTTAATCAACAGACATAAATGAACACACTTTTTAGTTCTGATGTTTATTTAGATGCAATAGAAACCCATGGTTATGTTGTTATTCCTAACGCACTTATTAGCGAGCTAGTAGAGAGTTTAATCACCGATTGCCACCGTATTAACCCGCATTTTAGCGCTGCAGGTATTGGCCGTTTAAATGACTTACAAATAGATAAAACCATTCGTAAAGATAAAACCTATTGGTTTGATGGCAGCTCACAAGCACAGCTAACTTATCAAGCAACAATGGAAAGTATAAAAACCACACTTAATCGGCAGTTTTTTATGGGCTTATTTGATTATGAGTGCCACTACGCTAAATACACCCAAGGCGACTTTTATAAAAAGCATTTTGATGCATTTAAAGGGCGATCTAACCGCGTATTTACAACAATCCTTTATTTAAATACGCCCGAGCAAGGCGGCGAGCTTGTTATTTACAAGCCAAAAAGTAAGCAAGTAGAGATAATAATCAAACCCACCGCGGGGACACTCGTTATGTTTGAAAGCGAGCGTTTTGCACATGAGGTATTACCTGCCATTAATGAGCGCTACTCTATTGCTGGCTGGTTTAGAAAAAACGCCTCAATAAGTGGAGTAATTGACCCACCACGATAAAACCAACATAGCCACAACAACTAGTGGCTATGTTGAGGTTAAATTTATAACGTTGAGATGAAATTAACGCGCAAATACAAATGACAAGAACAAGCCAACAAAAATAGCTAACCCCACATAGTGATTATTTAAAAACGCTTTAAAACATGCATCACGCGCACGTTTATGAATAAGCACTTGCTGATAAATAAGTAACCCAGCGGCAGTACATAAACCTGCAACAAACGCCAAGCCTAGCTGGTTAATTAAGCCAATAAGCGCCAACAACGCTATAAAATTAGCGTTTAATAAAAATATAATATGACGGTCGTATTTACCAAATAAAATAGCAGTAGATTTAACCCCTATTTTTAAATCGTCATCTCTGTCGACCATGGCATACATAGTGTCGTACGCTACCGTCCAACAAATATTTGCAACAAATAACAGCCACGCCTGCAGCGGTAATGAGTCTATTGATGCCATATATGCCATAGGTATTGCCCAACCAAATGCAGCGCCTAAGACTACCTGCGGAAGATGTGTATAGCGTTTCATAAACGGGTAGCAAAATGCCAGTGCCAACGCCCCAAATGACAATAAAATAGTGTTGAAGCTAAGTAGCAATACCAATACAAAAGCAATGACTATCAGTAATATGAATAAACTCAGTGCTTCACCTGCACTTACTTGTCCGGTGGCCAAAGGCCGCCCTGCTGTACGCTTAACTGAGCCGTCTATTTTTCTATCTGCAAAATCATTAATAACGCAGCCAGCACTGCGCATAACAATTACGCCTAAGGTAAATACAATAAAGTTAACTAGGCTTGGCATACCAGCGTTTGCAAGCCATAGAGCCCAATAAGTAGGCCACAGTAATAGTAATGTACCGATAGGTTTGTCAATGCGCATGAGCTGAATATAAAAAGGGCTATGCTGTAATTGCAAAGGGGCTAATTTCATGAGTACAAATAGGCTCCGGGTAAAAATACTTCGCACACTAAAAAGTGATAATCATTAATAGAAAACACACTACGACGACCTAATAAAGGGTGCGTAGTTAAATTCAACTCTTTAACAAGTGACTGCAGCGCATGTTCTGAGTCAAAGCGCCCTACTTCAATATTACTTCGGGTAAGTTCAGGGTGCTGAAAAATAACATCACCTAAAGGGCGCGCGCCCATATTATGCAGTGTTGTTTGCGTTTGTGTACTGGGCAGCCAACTTTGGGCATACACCATGGGTGTATTGTCACACAATAAAAGCACCTCGCGATTAAGTGCTTTATTTGTATTTGAGCCAAGTAGTTGTTGCTGTGCATCGCTTAGGGTAAAAGTTTGCTCATTAAGCACTTTTACACTAAAAGTTTGTGCATTACTTTTTAATTTAGCGGTTAATGAATGTGGCTCAAATAGCCACTCTTGCTCTAACGCAGATAAGTTATTTACCAAAGAAGCACATTGCCAATTGGCAGATATAGAAAGCGGAAATGTAATCACAATAGCTCAATAAAATTAAAACCGAGACGATGATAACATTGCCAAAGCATTTGAAAAAGTGATGTTTTACTGCCGATAAATAATTGCAGGAGCTGTTTATTAGGCGCTATTAAGTATAAACTATTTGTATTAAGAAAATGGAAACACACTAAAGATGAAAAAAATAGTATACGCAGGTTTTTTAGCACTGATCCTAAACTGTTTTAGCTTTTCGGCAAAAGCGGAATCGACAGTGGGCTATTTTGGTTTTGAGCCAGACATTATTACCAATTACATAGGCGCTTCAAGTAAAAAAATGGGCTATGTACGCGTGACTATAGATTTAATGCTTAGCAATAATGCAGATATTGCTATTGTAGAGCACCATACCCCGCTTTTACGCGATGCGTTAGTAGAAATACTATCTAAAGAACCTGAAGAAAAAATAAAGTCGCTTACTGGGCGTGAAGAAATTAGAGCAAAGTGTGCCGAAAAATTAAAAAGCCTGTTAAAAGAAGAAACAGGCCAAGAGATTATTCGTGAAGTATTATTTACTAAGTATTTATACCACTAAGCTTACGCTTTTTTAGCATTAAATAAATTAGCGGTTACGGCATAAGCCATGCCGCTTAAAAGCCCACCTAAATGCGCCCAATTAGCCATACCAACAAACAACACATCAGCAAAACCAAGTACCAGCCAAATTAACATAAAGCCAATAATGGCAGTGCTTACTAGCGCAGGCTGCTTAGGATTTAAATAGCTGTGGATCCAACAAAAACCCAATAAACCATACACAACACCACTTAAGCCGCCAAAGTTAGGCCCCACAATTAAAAACTGAGCCCAGTTACTAATAAGTGCAGTAACCACAAATAGCCCAACTAAACTCAGCTTGCCGCATTGCTTTTCAATATTATCACCTAACGACATCCACCAAATTAGGTTAAATACAATGTGCATTGCGCTAAAATGAACAAGTGCTGGCGTTAACCAGTTAAGTGGTTGGGTCGGGTTAAACTGCAAAGCAGTATAAATTTGCTCAAAGCCACCCAATAAAAATGCAAAGTAAATAGCAACGCTTACAATACTTACGGTTTGATTTAGCCAGCTTAGTGCTTTAAAGCGCGCCACTAAATTAAGCGACTGTCCCTGATACGTTAAGCCAGATTGTGTACTGCCAACATCCCAAGAGGCTTGTTGATAACGCTCATGATTGGGGTTTTGTACAAATTCAGCCCACAGAGGTTGCACTTGATGAAAGTGCTCGCCCGCGACACAAATAATAACATTACTGCCATCAGCACTGCGCAGTTGCCCTTCTAAGCCTTGGCTTTTTAAATAATCTATAAAGCCCTGTGCGGCACGAGGATTATTTAAACTACCTAGCTCAATCATCGTTCCACTTTCTCGCTGTAAGCCGCTTCCCAAGCTGTAAAGCCACCATCCATGCTATATACATCTTCAAAGCCCTGCTCTACTAAATAACTAGCCGCACCTTGTGAGCTCATGCCGTGGTAGCAAACAATAATAATAGGCTGATCGAACTCTTTTTCCATCATAAACTGAGCTATATTGGCATTTGAAAGCGCTTCTGAGCCAGGAATATGCCCTGCTTGGTACGAGTTAGGATCGCGTATATCTGCGATCACTACATCTTCTTTATCAAGCAGTTCGTGCGTTTGTGCTATAGATATATGTTTAAATGCCATTGAAATCTCTTTTAAAAATATAATAAAAAGGCGGCTAAAGCCGCCTCTGTATGCAAACTTTAAACTATTCCCAGTTTAAAATTACTTTACCAGATTGACCTGAAATCATCATATCAAAGCCAGCTTGGAAGTCATCTACCGAATATTGATGCGTAATAATAGGGTCTAAATTAAGGCCCGATTGAATCAAGCTTGCCATTTTGTACCACGTTTCGAACATCTCGCGACCATATATACCTTTGATCACTAAGCCTTTAAATATAACTTTATTCCAATCTACGGCCATATCTGATGGCGGAATACCCAGCATGGCAATTTTTCCACCATGGTTCATGTTATTTAACATAGAATTAAAGGCGCTTGGCACACCTGACATTTCAAGGCCAATATCAAAACCTTCAGTCATACCTAGCTCATTCATTACATCTTCAAGCTTATCGTTCGCAACGTTTACGGCACGTGTAGCGCCCATTTTACGCGCAAGCTCCAAACGGTATTCGTTAACATCGGTAATCACAACATGGCGAGCACCCACATGCTTAGCAACGGCCGCCGCCATAATACCAATTGGTCCTGCCCCTGTAATAAGCACATCTTCGCCCACTAAATCAAACGATAAAGCGGTGTGCACAGCATTACCAAACGGGTCAAAAATAGACGCAAGCTCGTCAGAAATATTGTCAGGAATTTTAAACGCATTAAAGGCCGGAATAACTAAATATTCTGCAAATGCGCCTTCGCGGTTAACGCCTACACCCGTTGTATTTCGGCACAAATGCACACGACCAGCACGACAGTTACGACAATGCCCACACGTAATATGTCCCTCGCCAGATACGCGGTCACCTACTGCAAAGCCACGTACTTCTTGGCCCATATCAACCACTTCACCCACGTACTCATGGCCTACGACCATAGGGGTTGGAATGGTTTTTTGTGACCACTCATCCCATTTATAAATATGAACGTCGGTGCCACAAATCGCGGTTTTACGAATTTTAATAAGTAGATCGTTATGACCTACTTCAGGCTTGGGTACGTCGGTCATCCAGATGCCGGTTTCGGCTTTTAATTTTGATAAGGCTTTCATAGTTAACACTCAACTAAAAAACCGAAGCAATACTTCGGTTTATAAAAAATTAAATAACGCCCATTTCTTTACCAATACGGGTAAAGGCAGCAATTGCGGTGTCTAGTTGTTCAATACTGTGCGCAGCTGAAATTTGTGTACGAATACGCGCTTGGCCTTTTGGCACAACAGGGAACGAAAAGCCGGTTACATAAATGCCTTCAGCGAGTAGCTTGTCTGCCATTAATGAAGCAACTTTAGCATCGCCAAGCATTACAGGAATAATGGCATGATCTTTACCCGCACACGTAAAGCCTGCAGCTTCCATTTGCTCACGGAAATATTTAGCATTTGACCAAAGTTTAGCGCGTAACTCACTACCATTTTCAAGCATTTCGAGTACTTTAATTGACGCAGTTACAATTGAAGGCGCTAATGAATTTGAGAATAAGTAAGGGCGCGAACGCTGACGTAGCCATTCAACAATTTCTTTTTTACCTGATGTATAACCGCCTGATGCACCGCCCAGCGCTTTACCTAGCGTGCCGGTAATAATGTCTACACGGTCAAGCACATTACAGTACTCAGGCGTGCCTTTACCGTTTTCGCCAACAAAGCCTACCGCATGTGAGTCATCAACCATCACTAATGCATCATACTTATCGGCAAGGTCACACACAGCTTCAAGGTTACAAATTACGCCATCCATCGAAAACACGCCATCGGTGGCAATTAATTTTGTTTTAGCGCCCGCTTCATCAGCTGCAATAAGTTGCTTTTCAAGATCCTCCATATCGTTATTAGCATAACGAAAACGCTTAGCTTTACATAAGCGTACGCCATCAATAATTGATGCGTGATTTAGAGAGTCAGAAATAATAGCATCTTCAGCGCCTAAAATAGTTTCAAATAGGCCCGTGTTAGCATCAAAACAAGACGAGTATAAAATTGTATCTTCGGTTTCTAAAAACGCACTAATTTTTTGCTCAAGTGTTTTATGAATATCTTGCGTGCCACAAATAAAACGCACTGAGGCAACACCAAAGCCATGGTCATCTAAACCACCTTGCGCTGCTTTAATTAGCTCAGGGCTATTTGCTAAGCCTAAGTAATTGTTAGCACAAAAATTAATAACTTTATCGCCAGATGCAACTTCTATTTGAGCTTGTTGCTGCGAGGTAATAATACGCTCACTTTTATACAAACCTTGCGCTTTAACGTCTTCAATTTGCTCTTGTAGTTGGCTAAAAAAAGCAGATGCTCTCATCTGTAGTCTCCAATTAAATGAACGGGTAAACAACAACATTAAAGCCACTGTTTATGTTGGGGTGTATTGTAAAAGTTTAACAAGTAAAATGCACTGTTTGCAGCTCGTCGCTAATACAGGTAATGGCAGCAATACTTAACACTTTAGTTGCGAAAATATAAACGCACTTTATGCCAAGTAGTGTGCTGGTAAATCGTTAATAGAGTCAATCACTAAATCGGCGTATTGTTTAGCGGTTTCGTCAAATTGTTGGCCAGAGCGAACTAGCACTCGCGTGCTAATAGCCGCTTTTTGTGCTGCTTGCATATCGCTAAGTTTATCACCCACCATAACACTGCTCGAAGGGTCAATATTATGCTCTTGCATAGCTTGTAACAGCATACCTGGAGCTGGCTTTCTACACTGGCACTGTTTTAAATATTGCGCTATCGCTTTTTTGGGATGGTGCGGGCAAAAATACACATCTGTAATTTTAATATTGTGCTTACTAAATTGTGTTTTCATCCACTGAGTTAAAGCTAAAAAGTCATCTTCAGTGTAGTAACCTCGCCCTATTCCCGATTGATTAGTTACTATGATAATTTTATAACCTGCATCATAAAATGTTTTACAGGTACTAAACACACCGTCTATAAATTCAAATTTTTCACTTTGATACACATAGCCATGATCAATATTTACCACGCCATCTCGGTCTAAAAAAAGTGCTTTGGTTTTTTCTGTTACACTCATTTTATAGACTCTTTTTGTACCACATGATCAAACATAGCTTTAACACTGTCTAAGCTTATTTGGCTCATAAGGTCATCTCCCTTAACGCGCGTACCCCAAGGCAATTGTTGAGCTGTTTTACCCGTTTGCTTTAGCAGATTTTGATGATACACCTCAACTACGTAGTCTTGATATAAATAAGGCCCTGTACGTGCAGGATTAGAATGCGCATATAAACCAATAACCGGCGTACCTACCGTTACCGCCATATGTGCAGGGCCGGTATCGGGGGCTAAAACTAAATCAGCGCGCTTAAGTACACATAGCAGCTCTTTAAGTTTTGTTTTACCGACTAAGTTTAAAATAGTGCAGTGACTGTGTTTTATAATTTGATTAGCTAAATTAATCTCAAGCTCAGTTGGGCCGCCCGTTAGTACCACGTTAAAGCCTTGCTCATGCGCGTAATCAGCAAGGGCAGCGTAGCGCTCTGGCAACCAGTTTCGCTGTGCTTTACTGGCCGCAGGAGATATTACCAATAACTTATTTGCCAAATATGCAGGCCCTAATAATGCATCTGCTTTGTTCTCATCCGCTAAGGTATAAGGCATATCCCAGGTAGGTGAATAGTCTTTAACTCCAATGGCGCCCGCAAAGCCTTTAAATCCCTCTAGCACATGCGCTTCTTTTTGTGGGGCTATTCGTTTATTTATAAACAAGCTATGTAATTCTTTTGAACGTGCCCAATCAAAGCCTATTTTTACTTTAGCCGGAATACAGCGCGCAACAAAGCCAGCTCTTAATGCGACTTGCATATTAAGCAGCACATCAAACTGCTGCCCTTTAAAAGAATGTGTTAACTTTTTAAGTGCATCCTTACCTTGTTTTTTATCAAAAACCACCAGCTCAACCCCAGGTAAATCGGCAAGTAACATGGCTTCTATTTTACCCATTACCCACGTTATTTTTGCATTGGGGTGTGCTTTTTGAATGGCTTGTACAGCACTAACGGCATGACACACATCACCAATGGCAGAGAGTCTTAAAATACAAATTGAGGAGTAATTAGGCACTTGAGTCACGCGTTCCACTTTGGCTTTAAATAATAGACTGCGATCTTAAATTATACTCGCACTAATGCAAGCACTTATGCTGCGCTATAAAACACGTTAATATACACGCATTATTGAATTATTTTAACGAGCTATGTTTAAAACACTAACGCAAGGTAAGCACACTATTTTAAGCCACCCAGATTATTTTAACGAGGTTGATTTAAACTGGTTTGATGCAGATTATTGGCAACAGCAAAATAAAATAGTCGGTGCTAAAAAAGGCCGCGCCACAGCCTGGTTTTTTAAACACGATGATTTAACCGCTGTACTTAGGCACTATTGGCGTGGCGGTTTAGTTGGCAAGTTGTTAAGCGATCAGTACCTCTACCCTGGGCTTAAAAACACCCGTGTGTATAAAGAGTTCAGCTTAATGATAAGGCTTATTGAGCTTGGCTTAAATGTGCCAAAACCCATTGCCGCCAAGGTAACAACCGCTGGCTTAATTTATCGTGGCGATATAATTACAGAGGCTGTAAAAGGGGCTAAAAGCCTGCTTGATATTTTAATTGAACGCCCACTAACAGAAGATGAGCTCAAGCGCATTGCCAATACTGTTGCGCTATTTCACTCAAAAGGTGTGTACCACGCTGATTTGAATATAAATAATATTTTATTTAATGAAACGGGCGAGGTTTATATTATCGACTTTGATCGCGGCGAAATAAAACCACCTAACAAGCAATGGCAACAAAGTAATATGGCACGTTTAGAGCGCTCATTTTTAAAAGAGCAAGGACGTAACAACGCTTTTTATTGGCAAAGTAATGACTGGCAAACTTTATTGGCTATTTATAAAGGGCAATTAACATCACAAAGCTAGGTATTGCTTAGCAACCTGTTCAGCCGTTACCTTTTGTAAAATGTCGGCATTATCTACATTAGGCTTAGTGTTTAAAACCAGCTCAATTTTAGCCGCTAGCTCATCGCTATGCCCTACAGGCGCTAAATATTTAGCCAAGTTGTTTGTTAAAATTTCGCTCGGTCCAAACGTACAGTTAGTACTTACTACAGGCGTCCCAACAGCTAATGCTTCAATTAACACTGTAGGGAGCCCTTCAAAATCAGAGCTTAATACTAATGCCTCAGCCTGCTTAATCCAGTTATACGGATTTTGTTCAAACCCTGGCACTATAAGTTGTCCCTCAATGCCATACGTTTTTGCAAGCTTAAATGCTTTGCTAGGCTTATTGCATAAAAGGACTAATTTGTATTTTTTATCAAGCTTTGCAAATGCCGCAAATAAAATATCGTGGCGCTTTTGTTTAGCTAACCGCCCTACATGAATAACATACGGCGATTGTGGAATTCGCGTATTAACCTCATTTGAGAGCCGCTTTATATCTGCTAAATTAAAGGGATTATAAATAGTTGTGATGGCGCTTGGGCTAATTAAATGCCCTTGGGTAATTTCTTGCTCTACCCCTTTAGACACGCACACCAAGGATTTTCCGTTTAAGTTTTGCTTTGACTTTTTAAGATAGTAATAAGAAAACGGGCCTAGCTTTTTTTGCCTAGCTAGCTCTGCATTAACAGAGTTATGCATAACAAAGTGAACATTTTTAATCTGGCTTTTAGCCAATAAGTTATTGCTTCTATCTAAATTGCTAAGTACTAAATCTATGGGGCCAGTTTGTTTTTGTTTGTTATTAAACCACGCCTCTAGTTTTGCTACACTTTTGTTTATTTTCCAAAAGCGATCCACTTTAGTGGCTTTATCACTGAATAAACTTTCAACCTTTATATTCGCAGGGATCGTGTACTCATATTTATTAGCCAACGATAAAATAGTAACGCTATGCGTTTTTACTAGCTGCTGAGCAAGGGTTAGCATCACTTTTTCGGCGCCGCCACCCGCTAACGAGTCTATTACAATCACTATATTCATCTATCGGCAACCATCAGCATGCTTTTAACCCCTTGCGTTATTTCTTCATAGCTATGTGCGCTTTCAAGCAAAGAATATTTTTCTAGTAGCTGGTTAAAATGCGGCTCTATTAGTAAAGCGCTGGCTTTATTTACTATGTCTTCAATCTCAAAGTTTGCTTTAATTACCACGCCAGTTGTGGCGCAACTTGCTAGGCGCTGTATTTGATCTTTTGAAATAGCACATGCCACAGCAGGCGTTTTAACAGCAACCGCCTGCAATAGCGTGTCGCCAGCACTTAACAACGCAAATTTAGCTTGCTCCATAAGCGACAAAAACTCACTATTTTCTAACGTATCCAAATTTATAACCGTATTTGATACTGGCAACGCTTTATTATAATTAGGGCCAAATACCACCACCGCCTTTAACCCTGTTTGCAATGAAATTTGCTCTGCGGCAGCAAAAAATACATCTGCACAGTTTTGATTATCTAGTACATGACCGCCAGAGCCTGCACTCACAATAAAGTAGCCTTGTTCATCAAGCTGATACTTTTTTAATACCTGTTTGGTATCGCACGCTGATGAAAACGCTATGTAAGGGCCCACATTTTTAGGCATAGCCAAAGAAAACATATCTATTTTAGCTTTTTCAGCCCAGCTCAGCGGTTCAATGCAGTAATCGGGCTGTACCACCCAATGGCTATCAATTAGGTTGATACGGTTAAGTTTTAAACCTTTCGCTCGCTTTTTCGCATGCTGAGAAATAAATACCACTTTGGCACCCACTTTTTTTGCAGCTTTCATGTGAGCAGCGCGCCCTGCACAATCAAATATTACAATGTCAGGTTTAAAATCGGCTATAACTTCACACACTTTATCGCGCTCTTTAGTCGCAGAGCGCTCAAGCAAGGTGGTATCATATGGGCAGTTTTTAGCGTAGTTCGCGTGCTTATTTAAAACAAAATGGATGGTCAGTGAATCTAGACATTCACTTTCAAGGCTTTGGGCTAGCAGCAACGAGCGCATGTATTCACCTATTCCTTGTGGCGATGATACGGGTATAAATAAAAGTCGTTTGTTGCTCATTGCATTCTCTATTTCCTATTTGCGCAGCAGTATATCAATCCCATTGTTTTTACGATAGCTAGGTTACATTTTTATACACAAATTTAACGCCATAAAATAGATTATTTACTGCAATAGCCATGTTATATTGGTAAACTTAGCCGCAATCTTAATCACAAGGATCTGAACTTTGCGAAACAGAATCTTTCTACTTTCTTCTCTTTTTTGCGCTATGAGCGCATCAGTAACTGCAGAGCCCTGGGTAAAGCCAGACGATTACAGTCTACGTGCCGACATTCAACAACTGGCTGATGCCGGTGTTATTTTAGCGCCTGTAACCACCTACCCGCTAATGTGGAAAAGCTTTATTGGCGAGCTAGAATCGAGCAAGCTTGAACTTTTATCTCCCAGCCTGCAAGATGCACTGCTTCGTGTAAAACATCGTTATAAGTCAGAAAACAGCAGCTCGCACAGTGTACAACTCTCAGCGTTTGCCGCATCAGACCCAATTATAGCCACCAGCTTTGGGGCAACCAACACACAAGAATCTGAGCTTTCTGCGGCCTACGCCTACCTTGGCGATAACTTTGCGGCGAAGGTAGCCATTAATTACCGTAACGATGGTAAGCAATGCTTAGTTGATGGCAAAACAACCGATGATATAGCCACTAACGAACAAGCACTTGAAGATTGTAACGATACCTCATTTGACGATAGCTACTTAGCCTACCGCTTGGGCAATTGGATTTTTAGAGCCGGTGCCGTAGAGCAGTTTTGGGGCCCAGGTGTTGATAACAGTTTAATTATGTCGGGTAATGCAAAGCCACTGCCGGCACTAAGTGTAACCCGTGAACAAAGCACAGCGTTTGAAACGCCTTGGTTAAGTTGGCTTGGGCAATGGAGCTTTACCGCGCAAATGGCAAAGTTAGAATCGACCCGTGTTATTCCTGATGCGCTGCTTTGGAGCAGCCGTGTTAACTTTCGCCCGATGCAACAGCTTGAAATTGCTTTAAGTTGGTCTGCGCAGTGGGCCGGTGAAGGCCAACCAAGCTCAGCAGGTGATTTTATTGATGTTATTACTGGGCAAACTAATTGTATTGATGGCAATGAAAGTTGTGATAGCTCACTAGAGACTAAAATTGGTAATCAGCTTGCTGGCATAGATGTGCGTTGGTCTGACACTTTATTTAGTCACCCCTATGCAATCTACGCAAGTACAATTGGCGAAGATGCCAGCTCGCAATTCAAACCTGCCGACAGAGCGTACTTATTTGGCGTACAAACTACGCAGCGCATTTACAATCAAAATGTACTCGTTAACGTTGAATACATAGATACAGGTGTATCGTGCTCGGCCGAATCAACCAGTGAAAACTGCTACTACGAACACTCCGATTATAAATCGGGCTATCGTTACCACGGCCGCACTATTGGCTCAACCTTTGATAATGATGCACAGTCAGTGGTATTAACACTTTTAGGTCAGCTTTCAAATGGCGATGACTGGCAAGTAAAACTACGTAGTGTGGATTACAACAGCGATAATCTCGACCGTTACCCTAGTAACCCCGATTTAGGTAATACAATTACCAAAACCGGTTATAACTCAAAACAAGTTGAGCTACGCTACAGGCAGCTGGCTATGGGTGGGCGCTTAACGCTCGGCGCTTTTGCATCAAACAACGATGGCGCAGAAAACGACACATCAGCGTTTGCTAAGTACGAATATAATTTTTAAACCGTATATTTAAAAATAGCATTTTAAAGCCAGCTATTTATAACAAAAAAAGGGTTGAAAACTGCGTTTTCAACCCTTTTTATTTAATCAGCAAATATTACTGCTTTATTTTGCTAATCACCTTAGAGGTTGAACAACCATCTAAAAATGTCAGCACTTCTACTTTGCCACCATGGCGTAGCACATGATCGGCGCCAGCTATTTGCTCTACGGTGTAATCACCACCTTTAACTAAAATATCGGGGCTTATTTGCTCGATTAATTTAGCGGGAGTGTCGTTTTCGTCCGCGCTGCCAAAGGGAATTACCCAATCTACAGAGGCGAGTGCACTTAATACCATTGCGCGCTCATCAAGTGGATTTATAGGGCGCTCAGGGCCTTTTAAACGCGTAATTGAATCATCATTATTTAAACCAACAACGAGTCTATCTCCACGCGCTTTGGCTTGGGCTAAATAGCGTACGTGGCCTGCGTGTAAAATATCAAAACAGCCATTGGTAAACACTATCGTTTCGCCATTTTGCTTAGCAAACTCAATGTGTTGCAGCACATCGTCAAACGGAGTTTGGTAGTGCTCGCCATTGGTGTGTAAGTATTGGCCAAGCTTTTGGCTAAGCTCTTCTGGTGAAACCGTTGCCGCCCCCAACTTACTTACTACAATGCCTGCGGCTAAATTAGCAATTTCTACCGAATCTTTAGGCTCCATACCTGCCCCGAGCATCACCGCAAGCGTAGCTATAACAGTATCGCCTGCGCCAGTTACATCACTTACTTCTAGCTGCTGCGCTGCAAAGTCGTGTTTTTCATCGGCGTTAATTAATGACATACCTTGCTCAGAGCGTGTAAGTAGCATGGCTTTAATACCATTTTTACTAATTAGCTCACGCGCGCTTTGTGCTAATATTTCTTCAGAGCCTGTTTTCCCCCCAGCCAAATTAAATTCATGTAAATTAGGGGTAATGTAGTCTGCGCCTTCGTATAAGTGTAAATCGGGCGATTTAGGATCTATAAGCACGGTTTTACCCGCCGCTTTAGCAACGCTAACCATTTCTTTAATTAAGCTCAGCGAGCCTTTGCTGTAATCAGAAAATACCACAAAGTCGTAATCATCAAGCACCAGCTCTAAACGGTTTAATAACAACTGGCTATGCTGCTCGCTAAAGGTCTCTTCTAAATCTAGGCGCACAAGTTGTTGATGGCGGCTAATTACACGCATTTTAGAAATAGTGGGCAAATCGCATACACTAACAAGCTGTGAATGTATTTTTTCACCCTTTAAAATGGTTTCTAAGATTTGCCCGCTTTCATCTTCACCAATTAAACCAAGTAAGCCCACTTTGGCATCAAGCCTAGCAATGTTTTTTGCAACATTTGCAGCACCACCCGCTTTATCTTCAAACTTGCTTACTTTAACAACGGGTACTGGGGCCTCAGGCGAAATACGCCCTGTATCGCCGTACCAGTATCGGTCTAGCATGACATCGCCCACAACTAAAATACGCGCTTTAGATAAGTTTTTTAATAGCGATAAATCCATTACTGCTGCTCCGCAACAACCATATCGATAGCTTCACATAGCCAGTGGCCAATAAACATATGTGCCTCTTGGATACGAGCTGTTTCATCATTTTTTATAATAATGGGCAACTTAGCAATGTCTTTTACTTTACCGCCCTCGCGACCGGTTAAGGCAACCGTAAACGCGCCAATTTTGTTAGCTGCTTCCAGTGCTAAATTAATATTGGCGCTGGTACCTGAGGTTGTTAAACCAATCACTAAATCTTCTGGTTTACATAAAGCCTGAACTTGGCGTTCAAATACCGTATCAAAGTGGTAGTCGTTACTGTGCGCAGTTAATATTGAGGTATCTGTGGTCAGCGCCATTGAGGCAAGAGGGCCACGCTCTAACTTATAACGCACGACAAATTCGGCAGCTAAATGCTGTGCATCGGCAGCACTTCCGCCGTTGCCAAACCAAATAACCTTACCACCAGCTTGCAATGCACTGTGGCACGCTTCTAATAATTGCATAGACTCTTGATGATAAGCCTCCATCGTTTCAAATAAGGCTTGATGACGGTTTAAACTTTCAACGTAGCTTGTTGCCACAGAATCGATAATTGACATGAAAAATTCCTCTAGGAACTGAAATGGCAGGAAAAAATTAAATCCATTATTCCATAGTTTTATTTAGTTGTGTGTATTTTATGGGAATATAGCTGAACTGAATTATAATTTAGTGCTTCACATGTTCAGAAATTATCACTTTCGCGTTAAACTAGCGCCACTTACCTTAATAAAAGTTCAGTATGGCACGCATTTTTTACTCACTCGCTTTAATTTTAATTAGCCCACTGATTGTATTTTACTTGTATGTACTAAGAGGTAAAAAAAATAAAGGCTACCGCGCGCACTTTAAAGAGCGCTTTGGTTTTATTAGCAAACACTTATTTAATAATAGCGCTAAACCGGTTGTGTTCCACTGCGCTTCTGTAGGTGAGGTCCTTGCTGCAGCGCCACTGATTAAAGCTCTGCAAAAACAACACCCGCAGCTTAATATACTTATTACCTGCAATACTCCTACCGGGCGTGCGCAAATTAGTGAACAATTTAAAAATACCGTGGCGTGTTGTTATTTACCTATAGACTTTGCAGGTTCGAGCGCTCGATTTTTAAAGCGCGTAAATCCACAGGCACTGTGTATTTTAGAAACTGAGCTGTGGCCTAATTTAATGGCAATAAGCCATAAAAAGAATATTCCGGTATTAGTGCTTAATGCTCGCCTAAGCGAAAAATCGCAACAGGGGTATCAAAAGGTGGCAGGGTTAACGCATATAATTATGCGTTCAATTTCAGTGCTTGCAAGTCATAATAAAAATGATGCTAAGCGCTTTATTGAACTTGGTTTACCCCCTTCAAAAAGCCATGTTACAGGCTCAATAAAGTTCGACATTACGCCAAGCAATGAGCAACTAACTAAAGTTGCAAATCTTAAAGCCGAATATAAAACCAAAGAACGTTTTGTATGGGTGGCAGGCTCCACTCACCCGCTTGAACACGAAATGATATTAAACGCCCATCAGCAGCTATTAAAAAAATACCCTAATGCACTTTTAGTTATAGCACCGCGCCACCCAGAGCAATTTGATAAAGTAGCCGATACGATAACTCAAAGCCCACTTAGCTTTAGTCGTCGCAGCAACAATAACTATCAAAACGAGCAGGTACTATTAGCTGATACACTGGGCGAACTACAGTGTTTATATGGCGCAGCGAATGTAAGTTACATAGGCGGCAGTTTAATTCACCGAGGTGGGCACAACCCACTTGAAGCTGCTGCTTTTTCGGTTGGTGTTATTACAGGCCCACATACGTATAATTTTGATCATATCTACCCTGAGCTAATTAAACTTAAAGGGGCTGTCGTTGTTGAAAATACCGATGAGCTTGCTAAACAATTAATTAATTTAAGCCAAAACACCAAAGCGTGCCAAAGCTTGGGTATTAAAGCGCAGCAATGTGTAGTTAAAAACCAAGGCGCCATTGAAAAAACATTAACCATTATAAATCAGTATTTAGAGCTAAAAGCATGACTCATCAAGCAATTGCCCAAACCCGCGAGTGGGTATCATCCGTTATTGTAAAATATAACTTTTGCCCATTTGCCCGTAAAGAAGTAGAAAATAACTGTATTCATTATGTGCTTAGCCCTGCAACAAAAATTGATGACGCTGTAATGGACATGCTAGAGCAGTGTGTGCAGCTTGATCAAAATCCAGAGCGCGAAACCACATTAATACTGTTTGATAACGGCTTTAGCGATTTTGAAGACTTTTTAGATTTAGTCGATTTAGCCAATGCCTTACTGGTAGCACAAGGGTTTGAAGGTAAATACCAAATTGCTAATTTTCATCCCGATTACGTGTTTGCCGACAGCGATGAAGATGATGCGGCAAATTACACTAACCGAGCCCCCTACCCTACACTGCATTTAATTCGCGAACTGAGTATGAGCGAAGCGCTTGATAACTATAACGAGCCTGAATCTATACCAGAGCACAATATAAAGCTTGCAAGGCGCAAAGGATTCGACTTTTGGCAGCAACTTTTAGCAAATATAAAAAAACCGAGCGCCTAAACGCTCGGTTTTAAGTAATATGTTTAGCTGCTGTATTACTTTTTAATCCAGTTACCATTCACTTCAATATAGTGGCCACTTTTGGTCTTTTCGATTGTTTTAGCTGCTGCGAGTGCTTCTACTTGTGCCAGCGATAAATCGTTCTTTTTAGCCAGCTTTAAATACTGTGCTTTACGTTTAGCGTTAATTTCTTCAACCACGGCTTTTGCCTCGCTGTTTTGTACCACAAGCCCTAAGTAACCTGAGCTATCTTCACCCACTAAGCCTTGGTTTTTAGCATCATCTAGACTAATAGCCCACGCCGAAAACGACAAACATACTGCACTTACTAGAGTAGCAATACTTAATTTATTTTTTATAGTCATCATTTAGCTCCTAAAATAATTCACTGTCGTCACTGAATAAGTTATCGAGTTCTTTATCTACTTTTACTCGAATTTCGTGATCTACTTTTACATTTAGATTGATCGTTATCGGCTCTTTCGCTGCCACCTCTACTCTGTGGGTACATGCGCTTAAAGCGCTAATAGCAGCAAGTGCAATAACGGCCTTAATGCTCAACAAATTTTTCATCATTAGTTTCCTTTTTAGAGTATTGCTGCTCAACTTTTTGCGTTATTTCGTCGCTCAGTCTAAGCGCTCTTAGCAACGTAAACACGTTTTCTTCGTGATTATAATTAAAGTTAACTTGTTGCTGCTCTGGCTCATTAAAGCCTTGTAAGTTAACACCTAAGTTTAACCAGCCATCACTTTTAAGCGCTACTGTACTATTAAGTTTTTGTATATCAAGGTTTTTGAGCAACCCAAGCACAGGTTGTAACTCTTGTTGCTGGCGCATAACAGCGTCAAATGCTTCGTTATTACTAATAATAAGCTTCCCTTGGCCTTGATTGGCTAGGCTGCCATTTTTTACCACAACCCCTGTTTCATCAAAATAAAATGGCAACGACCCTTTTAGCCTACCTGTTAGGGTAATACCCGACTTATCGTCAAGCGTTATTAATTTACTGGCATCAACATTTTCAAACGTAACATTAGCTGTTTGCTGTTGCTTTAAAAGCGTGTATTTATCTAAAGAAAATTTACCACCAAAAATATCGCCTTCAATATCAATGGCCTGCGCGCTATTATTAATCACTTTAATATTACCCGTGATACTTTTAACTACAGCGCCTGCACGTAATTCATTAAGATTAAAGGTAGTAGGGGCAACATTAAGCTGCCCTGAATCGTACTGCCCACCTAGCTGCATACTAAATTGATTAGCTAAGTAGTCGTTATACAGTGCACTGGTATCAGTCATCGTTAAAGTAAAATTTGCTTTTTGTAAATTCACATCACCACTTATACGCCCACCCAATTTTCCTTGGGTTAGCTGAGCTAACGGTTCAAATTGGCTAACGATTGAATTTAACGAAAGCACACTTTGCTCTGGTATAATCACTTCAAACGGATGCGCTACCTTTGAAACATGGTGATTGGCCACCAGCTCAACACCATTTACAAATACATGATGAGACGCTTTAAGCGCGCGACTTTGCAGCCCAGTTGACGTTACGTTTATTGTATTTAAATCGACATTTGGCCTAGTCAGTGTATTTATTTGGGTGCTTGCATTTAAGTGAGCAAATAACTCTCCCACACCTAAGCTTGCCCTTGCACTAAGGGTGTTATTAATACCACTGAGTTTATACTCGTTGTATTGCACGCTTTTAAGCTTACTTTTAAGCGTTACTTTTGCATCGAGCTTTTCATTCATACTTGCTTCAAGGTTACCTGTGTAGCCGTTAAGAGCGCTGCCATAAGCAGCTGCGCTATCAACGCTTAACTCAATACGTGCGCTACCTTCTGGCTTAAAGTCAATAAGTTGAGTAACTGCAAAGTCCCCTTTAGCTTTAATATTGTTAGCCTCAGCCGGTAAAAATTCAGGCAAAGAGGTAAGCGCAATATCGTAATTACCGCTTAATTGAGCGTTTTTAAGCTGCGTACTTAGCGTTATAGCGTCTATTTCATCTGTATGTAGTTGTACTTTTAGCTGTGTGCGTGCACTTTGTAACGGTGCTGCAGTATTTAAAAACGTATCTGTAAACGTTATATCTATATTTTGCTTGGCTTGCTCTGCGCTTTTGAGCGTTATTAACGGTAAGGTAAGGTTGTTATGTGCAAAATTAATTGGTTTAACTAAAGCCCATTGCCAATTAAGTGGAAGCTGCTTTACAGCAAATGACTTGTAGGCACTTTCAGGAATAAGAGATTGGCAGTTATTACTAAGTTTTACATTGTTTTTAAGCTTGCTTGGGTCAAGCTCAAGGTTTTGGCTATTTAAATTATAGGTAGCACTTAGCACACCTTTGGAGCTGTTTGTTATATCGCAGCTTTGTATTTTATAGTCATACTGGGCTTGTAAATCACCAGTAAGGCTTGCCTCTACTCCGTTAAAGCTAAATGCCTGCGCTGCATTAAAGCTAAGTCCACTTAATAACTCATTATCTGTTTTAAGTAGCAGCTTCAATAATCCATCATTAACTTTAAGCTGCCCTTGTACCTTATTATTGTAAAGCGTTGCGCTTGCGTTTAAATCACCATTGACTACAAACTGGTTAAGCGTGGGCTCGGTGATATTTAGCATTAGCGGGCGCTTTAAAAGCGCACTGTGTATAGTTAAATGCTCAACTGTAATTGTTGGCCTTTTTTCAGGAAGCGCTAAATCTAAAATTGTGGCAGCAGTGCTTGTTTTACTACTTTGAGGAAATGGATTTACATTAAGTACTGCGTGTTTAACTTTAACATGCTTAGTATTAGCAGTAATACCTGTAAGAGCAAGCTCTTGATTTTGGTAACTTAGACAGGCTTTTTGTACGTGCACATTTAACTTACTCGTAAGCGAAAAATCTAAGCAGTTTAAAGTAACACCTGCTTTTTCAAGCTCAGGCGCTACAGCCCATTGTAATAGTGGCAAACGAAATACATAGCCAAGCAAAACTATACTTAGCAACACAGCACCCATAATTAAACCAATGCGCTTTAACATACTATCCTTATAAGCTTTTATTCATACCTTACAAACTATCGTAATTTTAAATCTACGCAATCAAAAAAGGCTGCACAGTGCAGCCTTTTTTATTTTACAGCTAGATTATGAATCTAACTTGTATATGTCGTTTTTAACCTACATTTTTACGTGCGTTGCGGAACATACGCATCCATGGGCTATCCTCTTTCCACTCATCTGGGTGCCACGAGTTAGCAACAGCGCGGAACACACGCTCAGGGTGCGGCATCATTACAGTGGCACGGCCATCAGTAGAGGTAATACCGGTAATACCCTCTGGTGAACCATTTGGGTTAGCCGGGTATTGCGTTGTTGGATTACCGTAGTTATCTACAAATTTAACCGCAACAGTGCCGCTTTCAAGCGCAGCTTTAGTGGCAGCATCGTTTGCAAATTCTGCATGGCCTTCACCATGAGATACAGCAATTGGCATACGCGACCCAGCCATTCCATTAAAGAATACAGACGGGTTTTCTTGTATTTCAACTAAGCTAAAGCGTGCTTCAAAACGCTCTGACTTATTTGTTACAAAACGTGGCCAATGCTCAGTACCCGGAATTAACTCTTTCAATGTTGATAACATTTGACAACCATTACACACACCTAAGCTAAAGGTGTCTTCACGGTGGAAGAAGTTGTGGAACTGATCGCGTGCCATATCGTTAAACAATATAGACTTAGCCCAGCCTTCACCGGCGCCTAATACGTCACCATAAGAGAAACCACCACATGCCACTAAGCCTTTAAATTGCTCAAGGGTTAAACGCCCTTCGAGGATATCGCTCATGTGTACATCAACAGCGGCAAAACCAGCACGGTTAAACGCAGCAGCCATTTCTAAATGCGAGTTAACGCCTTGCTCACGTAAAATAGCCATTTGCGGCTTAGCGCCCGTTGCGATGTACGGTGCGGCTATATCTTCGTTTAAGTCAAAGTTAAGTTTTACGTTTAAGCCTGGATCTTTTGCATCAAACTTGGCATCAAACTCTTGCTTAGCACAATCAGGGTTATCACGACGTGCTTGCATTTGGTACGTTGTTTCGGCCCAAATAGTACGTAATTCAGTACGAGTATGATTAAGTACTGTTTGCTCACCGCGGTTAAATACAATGCTATCGTCGCTATTAAGCGAGCCAATCACGTGGCTAATTGCAGCAACACCGTGTTGTTCAAATACAGCATTTACGGCATCTAAATCGCTGTTAGCAACTTGAATTACCGCGCCAAGCTCTTCGTTATAAAGTGCTTCTAGGTCTGTCCCGGTTAAACCAGCTAAATCAACTGTCACACCGTTGTGCCCAGCAAATGCCATTTCAGTTACAGTAGTAAATAAACCACCGTCTGAGCGGTCATGATAAGCAAGTAGCTTGCTATCAGCGACAAGTGCTTGCATGGCATTGTAAAAGCCTTTAAGTAACTCAGGGCTGTCAACATCTGGAGTAACATCACCAAGCTGCTTGTAAACCTGTGCAAGGCTTGATGCGCCCAGTCGGTTTTTACCCGCACCTAAGTCAACTAAAATAAGTGATGTATCGCCTTTATCAGTACGTAACTGCGGAGTCACTGTTTTACGCACGTCGTCAACACGGCCAAAGGCAGTAATAATAAGAGATAACGGAGAAGTAACTGATTGCTCAGCACTATCATCCTCGTTTTTCCATGTCGTTTTCATCGACATAGAATCCTTACCTACAGGGATAGTTAAACCAAGCGCAGGACAAAGCTCTTCGCCTACCGCTTTTACAGCTTCGTAAAGGCCGGCATCTTCACCAGGGTGACCTGCTGCAGCCATCCAGTTAGCCGATAGCTTAATGTTCTCTAGGCTACCAATATTTGCACAGGCAATATTGGTTAGTGACTCTGCCACAGCTAAACGCGCCGATGCACCGTAATTTAATAGTGCTGCCGGCGTGCGCTCACCCAGTGACATAGCTTCACCGTGATAAGTGTCGTACGTTGCTGCGGTAACTGCACAGTTAGCCACAGGTACTTGCCAAGGGCCCACCATTTGATCTCGTGCTACTAAACCGGTAACCGAGCGATCGCCAATGGTAATTAAGAATGTTTTTTCTGCAATGGTAGGTAAGCGCAGTAAACGCTGAGCAGCCTCGGCTATATCAATCGACTCTGCATCAATTGCCTTGCCGGTAACTTGCTTTGAAGTTACATCGCGATGCATTTTAGGTGCTTTACCTAATAATACATCAAGCGGCAAATCAACAGGGCTGTTATCAAAGTGGCTGTCGGCAACAGTTAAGTGGCGCTCTTCTGTGGCTTCACCTATTACTGCGTACTGCGCACGTTCGCGCTTACAAATGGCTTCAAAACGATCAAAGTCTTCAACAGCAACAGCCAGTACATAACGTTCTTGTGATTCGTTACACCAAATTTCGTGTGGGGCCATGCCCGGCTCATCGTTAGGAATATCACGTAGTTGGAATTTACCACCACGGCCACCATCATCTACAAGCTCAGGAAACGCATTAGATAAACCACCGGCGCCTACATCGTGTATAAACGCAATTGGGTTTTCATCCCCTAGTTGCCAACACTTATCGATCACTTCTTGGCAACGGCGTTCCATTTCTGGGTTTTCACGCTGTACAGAAGCAAAATCTAAATCTTCGTTTGATTGGCCCGATGCCATGCTTGACGCTGCACCGCCGCCTAAACCAATGTTCATTGCAGGGCCACCTAGTGCAATAAGTTTTGCACCGACTGGAATATCCCCTTTTTGAACATGATCAGCACGAATATTACCTAAACCACCGGCAAGCATAATAGGCTTGTGGTAACCACGCACCTCTTCACCATTGTGACTTGTTACTTTTTCTTCGTAAGTACGGAAGTAACCTAATAAGTTAGGACGTCCAAACTCATTATTAAATGCCGCGCCACCTAAAGGGCCGTCCATCATAATATCAAGCGCATTTACGATACGATTAGGTTTGCCAAAGTCGCTTTCCCACGGTTGCTCGTAACCCGGAATACGTAAGTTAGAAACAGTAAAACCAACTAAACCCGCTTTTGGCTTAGAGCCGCGGCCTGTTGCGCCTTCATCGCGAATTTCACCACCTGAGCCTGTAGCCGCACCTGAAAATGGTGCTATAGCTGTTGGGTGGTTATGGGTTTCTACCTTCATTAAAATTTCTATGTCTTCTTGATGATACGCATATTCACCTTGCGCATTCGGGAAGAAACGACCCGCTTTTGAGCCCTTCATTACTGCTGCGTTATCTTTGTACGCCGACAGCACATTTTCAGGATTGTGCTCAAATGTATTTTTGATCATTTTAAACAGTGATTTAGGCTGCTCAATACCATCAATTGTCCAATCAGCATTAAATATTTTATGACGGCAATGCTCTGAGTTTGCTTGCGCAAACATAAATAACTCTATGTCGTTAGGGTTACGGCCTAACTTTTTAAAGTTTTCTACTAAGTAGTCTATCTCGTCATCAGCAAGCGCAAAACCTTGTTCAACGTTTGCCGCAGCCAATGCTTCGCGCCCGCCACCTAAAATGTCAACTGATGACATTTCGCGAGGCGAATCATTGCGGAATAACTGCGCTGCAGAAGCAAGTTCGCTATGCGTTGCCTCAGTCATACGGTCGTGTAATAACGCCGTTACTTGAGCAAGCTGCTCTGCACTTAGTTCACCTTCTACGTAATAAGCAATACCACGCTCAACACGGTGAACCTGTTTAAGGCCACAGTTATGCGCTATGTCGGTTGCTTTAGATGCCCATGGTGAAATGGTGCCAGGGCGAGGGGTAACTAAAATAAGTGTGCCAGCTGGGGTATGCTCGGCAATAGTTGGACCGTAAGTAAGTAGTTTTTCAAGCTTAGTTTGCTCATCAACACTCAAAGGCGAGGTTAAATCGGCAAAATGTGCATACTCGGCATATACATTGGTGACTGGAAGTTGCGATAGTTTGCAACGCGCTAAAATTTTATTAACTCTGAACTCTGAAAGTGCTGGTGCACCACGAAGGATCAACATAGATAATTTCATCCGGGGTTAGGGATTGAACGATATTTTAGGCGGGCATTATAGTCTATGTAGCACCGAGTTTTAACTCCAAATTGCGCTTTTCAGAAAATTAACTTTTTATTTATATAAACAGCAGCAAAATTACCAATAAAAGCTAAACGCTAAGTGACGCCATAGTGAAGTTTTGGTATAACGGGGTATGAGCTTTATGGGGCGGTTAATGTTGAAAGAAAAGCTAATAATTATCATCACTTTAGTTATATTGTTGTGTGCGTGTAATATGCAGGAGCAACAAACTCAACTTGCCCAAATTAAAGCACAAAACAAAATACGTGTAGGTACCCTTGCCAGTGCCAGCAATTACTACCAAGCCGTGCAAGGCGAGCAAGGTTTTGAATACGAGCTATCTCAAGCTTTTGCCGACTACCTAGGTGTTGAACTAGAAATAGTGCCGTTTTTTAATTTATCCGATATGTTTGAGCGCCTTGAAAGTGGTGATTTAGACTTAATAGCCTCAGGACTTACCTACAACAAAGTGCGTGCACAGCAATACCGCTATGGCCCCACTTACAGAACAATTAGCCAAAAGTTGGTTTATAAACAAGGTCGAGTTCGCCCACGTGAATTTGACGACCTTGATGGAAACTTTACCGTTATAGCCAAAAGTAGCCACTCTTTAACCTTACAAAAAATAAAAAAGAGTAACCCAGATTTAACCTGGCAAGAAACCGAAGAACTCGATGAAGAGGAGCTTTTACAAGCCGTTATCGATGGCGAAATAGATTACACCCTCGCCGACTCACACACGCTTTCGCTGTTTCGACGTTACCACCCAAATTTAAGTATTGGCTTTTCAGTTACCCGAAATGACCCCATAGCTTGGATCCTTAATAAATCAAAAGATGATTCGCTTTATGCACTGCTAGTGCCCTTTTTTGGTGACGTAAAACAAAGTAACCAGCTGTATGTGCTCGAAGAAAAGTACTTTGGGCACGTACGCCAGTTTAACTACGTTAATACGCTTGCATACATAGAAGCTATAAAAGAAACACTCCCCACTTACAGGCCTTGGTTTGAGCAATATGCAGGTAGCCTTGACTGGCGCTTACTTGCTGCGCTTAGCTACCAAGAATCTATGTGGAACCCTCGCGCTAAATCGCCTACAGGTGTAAGAGGCATTATGATGCTGACACGCAGTACCGCTAAACAAGTGGGCGTAACAAATAGGTTAGAGCCAGAGCAAAACATCCGTGGCGGAGCTAAATACTTAGCTAAGCTCGTTAAACGCATCCCCGATAGAATCCCGCAGCCCGATAGAACTTGGCTTGCACTGGCAGCCTATAATGTAGGTTGGGGGCACGTTAACGACGCGCGCATTATTACCGAACAACAAGGGGCGAGCCCTGATAAATGGGCCGATGTTAAAAAGCGATTACCACTTTTAATCAAAAAACGTTATTACCGTAAAACCCGTTACGGCTATGCGCGTGGCGATGTTGCGGTAAAATATGTTGATAACATTCGCAGGTATTACGATGCACTTGTATGGCTTGATGAAAATAATGCCCTAGAGCCAGAACCTGAATCAGAACCTGAAGCACCTGAAGTTGAAAAAGCAGCTCAACCAAGCAAAGAGCGTATAAACAACGATAAAACCGAACCTACCCCTTCGCTTTCACCTGAAGAAAAAAGTAAGCAAGGTGAAAATAACACGCAGCAGTCTCAGTAAAGCGTTTATATTTACGTTTTTAAATGGGCTATTCAGGCCTGTGAAGCATTAAAATGTGGGCATTAAACGATTCTTTCCTCGTTTTAACAGGCGCTAATTTCCCCTTCAGGCCTAACCACTCTAGTAACTAAATTAAAAATCTGTTTACTTGTCATGAAATGATCACTAATGTGTGTTTATAGTATATTTACCTGATTTTTAATATATATCTTGTGCCTTTCTCACTCTCACGCATTAGGAGAACACATGCTAAAACGTAGACGCACGCAAAAACTAAAACGCAATATTATTCATTCAACAGCCACCAGACGTCGTATTATGCTACGTAACTTACATAAAAAAATTATTTGGCGTCGTCGCATGTTTGCGATGCAGCAAATGATAGAAGTAGATTCAGATAAGGCTAACTAGTCACTAATTTGACGAGCTGCTTTTTTAGCCGCTTTAATTTGTTCTCGGCGTTGTTTAAAAAACGCCGAAATAGTACTACCACAGGTTTGACCAAGCACCCCACCTAACACCTCTACCTGATGGTTCAGCCTCGGCTCTTGCAATAAGTTCATAATCGACCCAGCCGAGCCTGTTTTAGCATCAGGCGCACCGTACACGAGGCGCTTTATTCTGCTATGCACTAACAGCCCGGCACACATAGAGCATGGCTCTAACGTAACGTACAAAGTGCAATCAATTAAACGGTAATTATTTAAAGCTCTCCCTCCTTCACGCACTGCAATCATTTCGGCGTGCGCAGAGGGGTCGTTATCAGTAATTGAACGATTATAACCCGCTGCAATAAGCGTGTTATCTTTAACAAGGACAGCTCCTACCGGAATTTCGCCCAATTGCTGCGCCTTATTGGCATAAACTAATGCCTGCTCCATCCAATACTCATCGCTTTTAAGATCGTTCATAGTGCTTACTTTAAATAAATTTTCTTTCGGTATTATATCAACTTGCCTGTTTAAAATGCGTAATTGATTAAATTATTGCAAAAATAAAACAAAATAATGTGGTTTATCGTGGCTCATAGAGTGTGATTTACGCTATAATCTCACGCTTTTTTTATTTAGCTCACAACACAGGTAGCAAATGAAATTTCCTGGACGCCGCAGACATAAACATTATTTTCCAGTGGAAGCTAAAGATCCACTTACTAATCAGCTAAACGCAACTGAGCGATTACAACGTAGCTACATTACGGGTATCGATCAGATCGTTGTTGATATTGAGGCCAAAGTCGATCAGGCTTTTTTAGACGAGTTTCAACTTCGCCGAGGAATGTCGCAAGTTATTGATAGCGATATTACTAACGCACTTTACGACCGTTTAAAACTAAACGACATGGTTGATTACGAATTTGCCGGTGGCACCATTGGTAACACAATGCATAACTACTCTGTACTAGCAGATGACCGTTCAGTATTGCTCGGTGTTATGAGTGAAAACATAAAAATTGGCAGCTATGCCTACCGCTTTTTATGTAACACATCAAGCCGCGTTGATTTAGACTATTTACAACCTGTAGATGGCCCTATTGGCCGTTGTTTTACCTTAATTGATGAAACAGGCGAGCGTACATTCGCAATTAGCGCCGGTTTAATGAATCACTTAAAGCCTGAGTCTATCGATAAACACTTAATTGAGCAGTCATCAGCACTTGTGATCAGCGCCTACCTAATGCGTACACAGGGTGATGAAACAATGACTGAAGCAACCATGCAAGCAGTTAAATACGCTAACGATGCAGGTGTACCGGTAGTTTTAACACTCGGCACTAAGTTTTTAATTGAGCAAGATCCAACTTGGTGGGCTAACTTTGTAAACGAGCATGTCGATATACTTGCCATGAACGAAGAAGAAGGGCTAGCAATTACTGGCTTTGAAGACCCGTTATTAGCCGCAGACAAAGCACTTGACTGGGTAGACTTAGTTATTTGTACCGCTGGCGAAAAAGGCTTATTTATGGCAGGTTACGTTGATGAGAGCTTTAAACGTGCAACCGAGTACCCACTATTACCAGGTGCCATTGCCGATTTTAATCGCTATGAGTTTTCTCGTGCAATGAAAAAATCCGATTGCGAAAACCCGATAAAAGCGTATAGCCATACGGCACCATTCATGGGTGGGCCTGATTCAATCAAAAACACCAATGGTGCTGGCGATTGTGCGTTGGCTGCCGTGTTACACGATTTATCAGCAAACGTTTACCATAAGTTAAATGTTGCTAACTCAGCAAAACACGAACAAAAGGCCATTACCTACTCTTCTCTTGCACAAATTAGTAAGTACGCTAACCGTGCAAGTTACGAGGTATTAGTGCAGCACTCTCCACGTTTATCACGTGGGTTGCCAGAGCGCGAAGACTGCCTAGAGCAAGTGTACTGGGATCAATAAATAGGGAGCTGTGCGTGCTCCATATTGCGGTATTTTAGAAAATCGAAATATCGAGCTTTTTAGATAGCAGCTCTAATGCTGCTATCCCCGCCACCGAGTTACCAAATTCATTAAGCCCTGGTGAATATACTGCCACTGTAAACTTACCCGGTAATACCGCTAATATAGTGCCAGACACACCCGATTTACCCGGCATTCCCACTCTGTAGCCAAAGTCTCCTGCCGCATCATATAAGCCGCTGGTGAATAAAATCGAATTTAATTGTTTATTCTGGCGACTACTCAAAACGCGCTTACCCGAGCTGTAATCAACCCCTTTATTCGCTAAAAAGTTATACGCTCTAGCTAACTCAATACAGTTAAGCTCAATCGCACAAAAATTGAAGTAAGACCAAAGTACATCATCGACGTCATTCTCAAAATTACCAAACGACTTCATTAAATGCGCCATTGCTGCATTTCTATGCCTAAACTCATACTCAGAATTGGCCACTTTTTTATCAATCACTATTGCACTATTACCTGCAAGTAACCTAAACGTTTCAAGCATTGAGTGGCGAGGTGCGGATAATCGACTGTACAAAGCATCGCACGTCACAATCGCGCCAGCATTAATGAAAGGATTACGTGGCACGCCTTTTTCGAACTCTAACTGCGTAAGAGAATTAAACGCGGTTCCTGACGGCTCTTTGCCTACCCGATGCCATAGCTCGTCGCCATAGCGCTGTAGCGCCATTGTAAGCGTCATTACTTTAGAAACTGACTGAATAGTAAAACGTTTTGAGCAATCACCCGCACAAATGGTTTCGCCATCAGTGGTATAAATAGCAATAGAAAACTGCTCGCTAGAAACCTCAGCAAGTGCAGGTATATAATCCGCAACTTTACCTTGTGATAACAAAGGGCGCACTTCGTGTGCTATTTCATCTAGTACAGTTTGGTAGTCAGCAGTGGGCAATTGACACCTCTATTTTGGCATTTATAAAAATTTGATTTTAACACGCACAACTTCTGCACGCCTAGCTATGTTACATGAATAAAATAGCAGATAAGCATGAACTTAATGTTTATTTTCAAAGTGATATTTTCTATATCAAAGCAATACTAATCCGCAATAAGCCTTAATCATTTTGCGGGGCTATAAAAACTGATTACACTGAGCACGATGTGCGCCTTGACTTTGCCTATAATGGCTTAGCTTTCTATAAGGATATGAATGTTATGGCTCAAAGGATTTACAAGGGCGGGCATTACAAAGACTGAGTTAGCATGAGATCTTGGCTTTTTATTAAACTCCAGACAGCAAAAAACCCGTTACATCGCTGTAACGGGTTTCTTTAATTTGAATCCTGGTAATGTCGTAGTGCCCACAGCGGTGGAGAGTCAAATAGCAAATGGAATATTATCATTGCGTCGGGAGTCGCTACGCTCGCCCGACCTACATTCTAGAAGTAGATTAGTGTGTATTAATTGTACGTATTTAACTTTTCTTCAGACGTAAAAAAGCCCGGCTCTTTCGAGTCGGGCTTTCTCGTATTTGAATCCTGGCAATGTCCTACTTTCACATAGCAAATGCTACA
>CERR01021439.1_pt1 | contig 31190 bp, 37 predicted proteins | sample 530841 | NCBI WGS metagenome assembly CERR01 (sample SAMEA2621021, study PRJEB7988) | marine metagenome | biome: marine biome (ENVO:00000447); feature: surface water layer (ENVO:00002042); material: "saline water (ENVO:00002010), including plankton (ENVO:xxxxxxxx)" | depth 5 m | reverse complement strand
TGGAAGAAATCTAGAACATACTCTATGCAAAGCGGATATTCAGCACATAATGAAAGCACTTCTTTCATTGCAGCTTCAATTCTTTTTGCAATGCCAATTTCTCCTGTTTTGGTGAGCAAATCAACACTGCCCATCTCACGCATATACATTCTGACAGGATCAGTAGTACGTCCAGATTCAATCTCTGTTTGAGAAAGTGCAGCAACTGCATCTTCTGCAGCTAACTCATCTGTTTCCTCATCTTCTCCGAGCATGAGTTCATCTTGATCGGGCGTATCTTCAAACACCTTGATACCCATATCTCTTAGTACTTGTGTTATTTCCTCAAAATTATCTGCATCGGTGGAGCCATCAGGCAATGTATCAGTTATATCAGCGTGAGTTAAATAACCTTGCTCTCTACCTAATTGAATAAGTTGAGCGATATCATTTTTTTGTGTTTGTTTATCTGACATTGTTTTCTATATGTTTGTGAAAATTCAAAAATCAACTATATGTGTTGAGAAATTGAACAAGCTCCTCTTCCTGAACTGAGTTATTATCTCTCAAATTTAGCAGGTTTTGCAGATTTTCTTTTCTTTTTGCCGTTAATTCTTTCTTTTTGGCAAGATTTATTAAGTAATCAGTGAAAAATTCATCGTATTCGAGCCTAATTTGATCGGTAACCCTTATAAATTCGATCAATGCTTCTTCCTTTGTAAAATTTAAACCCAACATCATTGCTTTTGCATAAAGTGGAGTTTCCTTAACTGCAGAGTCTTGGTAGTCTTCAAATAATAGTACCTCTTTCAATGGTTCTATTTCTGATTGTTTGCTATTTTTAAGAAAACTCAAAAAATCATTCGATAAGCTATCTAGATCATCCTTAAAAGTTTGTAATAAATAAATCAGTAGAAGAAATTCATTTTCGAAATTTACTTTTTTTATTTTTACTTCTTTTTTAAAGCTAGGCTTTCTTTCTGGTGCATCATCTTTTAATAAGAGCTCTTTATTAATGTTTAATTCTGTTGAGAACTTTTGCAATAAAGTTTCCTTAAGTGTTTCTGAGGTAATTTGAGGTAAAAGTTTTTTAAACTCATAAATAATTTGCCTTATATCTTCAGGTGAATCTAATTTTTTTCCTCTTTTTAGGTATTGGAACGTAAAACTTTCTAGAACCATTGCCCTTTCAAGCTTTTTATAAAATTCTTTATTGCCCTTTTCTTTTACAAATGAATCTGGATCATATCCTTCAGGCAAAAAGAGGAACCTAACAGTTCTGTCATCAAAAACATTTTTTAGCGATATTTGTAATGCTCGCCATGCTGCTTTTAAGCCTGCCTCATCTGAGTCAAAACAAAAAGTAATTTTTCTGCGCATTTTAAACATAGCGTTCATATGGTTTTGAGAAAAAGCTGTACCTAGTGATGCAACAGCGTTATTAACCCCATGCTCGCTAAGCATTACGACATCCATATATCCTTCTGTGACTATGAAATCATCTGTTTTTTGATCTTTTTTTGCATTATTAAAACCATAAAGTTCTCTTGTTTTATTGAAGAATTTACTATCTTTTGAATTGAGGTATTTTGGTTGTGAATCATCAATTACCCTCCCACCAAATCCTATGATTTTTCCAGATGAGTTCTGAATAGGGAAAGTAACTCTATTTCTTTGAAAAGGGTAAAAGCCCTTTTCATTTCTCAGGAAATTTCCTGACTCTAGAATTTCTTTGTCTGAAAATTTATTTTGTAACTCAGCTAGAAGTTTTGTTTGATTGAAATCTGCGAAACCAATTTTAAAATTCTTTGCTGTTTCTCCACTTATTCCTCTTGTTTTCAAGTATTCAACAATATGCTTATTTTCAGAATTTTTCAGTGATTTAAAATAAGAATTAGCTGTGATTTCATTAATTTCATAGGTTTTTGAAAAATCATTTTGGATATAGGACTTTTCTCTAGGTACTGTTACATTATTAAGCTCAGCTAAGCGTTCAACCGCTTCTACAAATGTTAATCCTTCATGATCTTTGATGAATGTAAGAACGTTACCTCCAGCCCCACACCCAAAACAATGAAAAATAGCTTTTTGTGGGCTAACTACAAAAGATGGGGTTTTTTCTTCATGGAAAGGACAACAACAAGTGTAATTATTCCCTTTTTTTGATAGTGAAACATAATGATTTATCACAGATACAATATCTGAATCAGCAATTAAGTTATCAATAAAATCTTTTGGTATTGAATTAGCCATAATTATTATTAAACCAGTCTTGAAATATTAATTCAGCAGAAAAAGAATCTTTCATCTCATTTTTTTTGCTATTTTCTAAGGACTGACTGGTGAAGTCTTCGTTAACATCTATTGCTTCTAAACTATATTTATTTAAAAAGAATTCTTTTAACTGAGACAGACCCAAATTGAACTCTTCTGTCATCTTTGGAGGCATCCCTACTAGTAATAAATTGGGCTTCCATTCCTCGATTAGGGCATCTATTGAATCATATAGAGATTTATCATTTTTAACTATTGGGAGTGGTTTAGTTTGCCCTGTATAAGTTTCTGCAATACAGATTCCAATTTTTTTGGTTCCGTAATCTAGGCTTAAAACAACTTTAGCCTCTTTTTTCAATATAGAAACATAATTTTCATTTCTTTAAATTATCCCAAAAAACCTTAGCTGGATCTAAATCTGAATTCTTGTGAATTTCTTGTAAACATGTAGGTGAAGTAATGTTGATTTCAGATAACTGTCCGCCTAATAAGTCAGCACCTGCAAAATAGATGCCATTCTCCTTAAGATAAGGAATTATTTGTTCTGCAATCTCTTGATCTTTCTTTGTAACTGGCTCGATTTTTGATGATGCTCCAGCTGCTAGGTTTCCCCTAAAATCCTTATGAGAAGGAACTCGAACTACCTTGCGAGGCAATAACTCATAATTTATAAATACAAGCCTATGATCACCATGTTTTGCTTCTTCTATATATTCTTGAACAATAAAATGCTTTCTGCCCATTTGGCTAATTGTTTCCCATATAACGCTCAAATTCTTATCCCCTCTTTCAATAAAGAAAATTGACTTTCCGCCCATTCCATCAAGTGGCTTCAAAACAATTTTTTCAATTTGTTCGTTTTTGAATATATCCTCTATTTCTTCGAGAGAATTTGTAACTTTTGAGAATGGTATTAAGTTAGGAAAATTTAGAATTATAAGTTTCTCATTATTTTCTCTTAGTGCTTTAGCAGGGTTAATGCAGTCGACTCCTGATATTTCTAGTAATTGAGTTAGATATAGATATTCTTTATTGAATGGCGGATTAAGTCTATTAATGACATATTTAAATTCTTTTATATTAATGTGTTCAGTTTTACTTTTCTCGAAACTCAATTCTCCAGGATTTGGAAATTGTATTTTTGTGCAGTTTGCGTAGAGGTTTGAGTTCTTATGTGTTACATCAGTGGCATCAAATGCATATATTTCACTACCTCTCATAAATGCTTCTTTCATTAAGTAAATAGATGTATCTTTCTCAAGATTCATTGAGTGTAAGTCATTAACGATAAATCCAATTTTCATAATTAAATATTTATTTTTGATAGAGCTACTAAAGGTGCAGTTTCAGCTCTAAGTATATTTTCACCTAAATTCATATAAGATGCTTGGTTTTTGTTAAATATTTCTCTCTCATATTCATCAAAACCAAACTCTCCACCTGATATTAAAAGATCATATTTCTTATTAACAGTGATATTGCTTTCTGCAAACTGATCTAAAACACAAATTGAATTAAAACCAGTAAAATTGAAGCTTGCAATAGATTCAAATATTTCTAACTGAGGAAGATAAAAATTTTCTGACTGCAAGAAAGCTGATTTTATAATTTCCTGATATCTGCCGTATTTATTTATTTCTTTCTCAAAACTAAAAGTATCTTTAGTTTTTCTAGATATATAAACTTTTATATTTTTTACTCCAATTTCAACGCATTTTTGCAACATAAATTCAAATTGGTTCTTTTTTAATAATGGTATCAGAACAGTTATATGGAAATTCTTTGGTTTCATGACTTTTTCAATAATTCTTGTTGAGCTTTCACCATTAAAGACAGTTAGATACTTACTTCCCTCACCATCAAATATAAAAAGCTCTTCACCTGCTTTAAGTTTTAGTACTTTTTTCAAGTAATGTATTTGACTATTGTCTAAAAAATGATCAGTATTTTTATCTAGTTTTTTTTTAAGAAAAATTGACGCTATTTTCATTTTGAAAAGCAATTATATCATTTAGATGTCAACCAAGTTTAATACAAATAAAAGAAGTCTTCGTGGAGAAGTTAAAAGAGCTATCAAGAGATACTATCGCAATTTAGATGGTGAAAATCCTATTGAACTTTATAACTTAACTATTAGCCAAATAGAGCCACCCTTATTAGAAGTTGTTTTAAAGAAATGCAAAGGAAATCAATCTGAAGCAAGTAAGATACTAGGATTAAATAGAGGCACATTAAGAAAAAAAATGGCTAAATATGGGCTTTTATAATGATCAAAATTAAGACAGCATTATTAAGCGTTTTCAATAAAGAAGGTATTTTAGAGCTTGCAAATGAGCTAGCGAAACACAATGTAGAGATTTTATCTTCAGGAGGCACAGCAAAATATTTAAAAACAAATAATGTAGCTGTCACTGAAATTTCAGAATACACCGGCTTTAATGAGGTTTTTGATGGTCGTGTAAAGACATTGCATCCCAAAGTACATGCAGGCATTTTAGCAAGAGGAGCATTAGATCAAGAAGAACTAGAGAAGCTAGATGCAAAAAAAATAGATCTTGTTGTAGTAAATTTATATCCATTTGCAGATGAAGTAGCAAAAGATGATGCATCAGAGAATTCAATAATTGAGAAAATTGATATAGGTGGTCCAGCAATGCTTAGAGCTGCAGCAAAGAATTTTCATCACACCGTGGTGCTTTGCCAACCCAATCAGTACAACCAAATAGATGTAAATGGTGTATCAATTGACCAATCAAAAGAATTAGCATCAGAAGTTTTTAGCATCACAAGTGATTATGATTTAGACGTTTCAAATTGGTTCGATGGAAATGCTATGCAACAAGATTCAAAGAAACTAAGATACGGTGAAAACCCTCATCAAGAGGGCTTTTTATCCACAGGAGAAGATGCTCCCATAGACTTTATTAATCCTATACAAGGTAAAGAAATTTCATATAACAATGTTTCCGATGCTTTAGCAGCCTGGGCATGTGTAAATGAATTTCACGAACCAAGCGTCTGTATAGTTAAGCACACTAATCCTTGTGGAGTAGCATCAGCTAAAAATATTTTAGAAGCTTATAAAAAAGCATTTCAAACTGACCCAACATCTGCTTTTGGGGGTGTAATTGCATGTAATGCAAAAGTTGACGCAGAGTGTGCAGAAAAAATGATCAATAATCAGTTTATTGAGGTTTTGGTTGCTCCAGAATATGAAGATGAAGCCTTAAAAATTTTATTACAGAAACCAAATATAAGAGTTTTAAAAAGCAAGAATGTAAAAACTGATCCTTATGAAAATAAGATGATACATGGTATTGGGCTTATTCAGTCCACTGATTTAGAAGATTTTTCAAAGCTTAATCTTAATTTTGTGACTAAAAATACCCCAAGCAAAGATAATATTGAAGACTTAATTTTTGCTATGAAAGTTGCAAAGCATGCCAAATCTAACGCCATAGTCTTAGCAAAAAATAAAATGACATTAGGTGTTGGGGCCGGTCAAATGAGCAGGGTTGTCAGCACAAAAATTGCTTTTATGAAAGCAGAAGAAGAAGGTTTGAATGTTGAGGGTTGTGTACTAGCCTCTGATGCTTTTTTTCCCTTTAGAGACAATATTGATCTAGCTGCAAAGAAAGGAGTAGCACACATAATTCAACCAGGAGGCTCTAAGAAAGATGAAGAGGTTTTTAAAGCTGCGGATGAGAATAATTTGACCATGACACTGACTGGTGTAAGGCATTTTAAACACTGATGAATATTCTTGTTATAGGTCAAGGGGGAAGAGAGCATGCTCTTGCTTGGAAATTAGCACAATCTAACAATGCCGAAACTGTTTTCGTTTTGCCTGGTAATGGCGGCACAGAAAATGAACCAAAATGTGTGAATGTAGCTCTAGACATCAATGACTTCGAAGCAATTAAAAAATTAATAATTGAGAAGCATATTAAGTTGGTAGTAATTGGTCCAGAAGATCCATTGGTAAGTGGTCTTGTTGACTATCTTGAAGATCTAGAAACTTTGGTATTTGGACCTTGTGCAAAAGGAGCACAATTAGAAGGTTCTAAAATTTATTCCAAAGAGTTCATGTTTAAAAATGATATTCCAACAGGAGCTGCAAACTTTTTTTCCGACTCTGAAAAAGCAAAAAGTTTTTTAAACGAGTGTAAATACCCCATTGTTTTAAAAGCAGATGGGTTAGCAGCTGGCAAAGGTGTGTTGGTTGCAGAAGATTTAAATAGTGCAAAAAATTGGGTTGATGCAGTTATGCAAGACTCTTTATTTGGAAATGCAGGCAAAAATATATTAATAGAAGAATGTCTTTATGGTACTGAACTTAGTTTCATGGGGATTCTAACACCTAAAGAGTTTATACCCTTCGAAACAAGTGTAGATTATAAACCTCTATTAGACGGTAACAATGGACCAAATACCGGGGGCATGGGGTGTATATCGCCTTCACCATTTATGAATGATGAGTTAAAAAATACGGTGATGCAAAAAGTGGTAAAACCAACAATAGATGGTCTAAATAAACTTGGTATTAATTATTATGGTTTTATGTATTTTGGTTTAATGGTTAAGGATAACAATCCAAAAGTGCTTGAATTTAACTGCAGGCTTGGCGACCCAGAAACACAGTGCCTTATGATGCAAATGGAATCGGATTTAGTTGATTGTTTAACTAACGCTTTAAAAAATAATGAGGTCTCTATCAAATGGAAAACAGGTGCATCTATGGGAGTTGTAATTGCATCTGATGGCTACCCAGGAAGTTATAAAATTAATAGGCGTATTAGTTTTGGCAATACAGGAAATTTGAAAGTTTTTCATGCTGGCACGCGATCAACTAATGGCTTCTTAGAAACATCAGGTGGTAGAGTGTTCTCTGTGAACTATCATGATGAGTCACTAGATCTGTGCTCAGAATATATTTATAAAAATATTGAAGAAGTTCAATTTGATGGCAATATATATAGAAAGGATATAGGCAAAATTTATGAATCTTAGTGAAAAATTAGCAACAGAATTGAATCATTTTTTGAAAACAATAACTTATGAGAATAATGGAGAGCTAGACTCTACATTGAATGAAGAAGAGAGGCAAAAATCTATATCACTAATGAGAGTAAATGCTTCAGGTGAAGTTTCTGCTCAAGCTTTATATAGGGGACAAGCATTTTTTACTAAAACACCAGATGTGAGAAAGCATTTAATAAAAGCAGGTGATGAAGAGTTTGATCATCTAGTCTGGTGCAGTAAAAGACTGAATGAGCTTGGGGGTAAAAAATCTGTTTTAGATCCTTTCTACTACGCAGGCTCATTTACTCTTGGCTCGGTAGCTGCACTAATAGGTGACGGTACAAGCCTAGGTTTTGTTGAAGAAACTGAAAAGCAAGTTGTTGAACACTTGAAAAGACATTTAAAAGAAATGTCTCCCAGAGATGAAAAGAGCAGAGAAATTCTAGAAAAAATGCTGGAAGAAGAAGAAATTCATGGTCAAGAAGCTAAAGATCATGGAAGTGAGGAGCTACCACCACCTGTAAAAGGCATGATGACAGCAACTTCAAAAATAATGACTACACTTAGTCGCTATTTCTAAGGCAAAGCAATTCTAGAAAAAAGTTCTATTCGATTTTTGGCAAACCAGCCTTTATTCATTTCAACTGCTGCAATTATATCTCTGTTTACAGAACAAACTGAATCAAGACTTCCAGGTTCTAAATCAAATATTTCAACAATCTTCTTTTCACGATTGATGAAAGCTACTGATAATTCTATATAAGTATTTTTCATCCACATACATCTTCTAGCCGCTCCTGGCCAAATAAAAATCATCCCTTGGTTATCATCAAGTTCCTCGATTCCCATAAGCCCTTTAGATCTTAAAGCTTGAGTATTCGCCACTTCCAGTAGAATTGTTTTGTCACTAATGCTTGCTTCGATAAAGCTTTGATTTGCATTAACGGATATTGTTACGAAGATCAGTAATAGTACTCGCATAATCATCTGTATTAAAAATTGCTGAACCCAGAACAAAAGTATCTGCTCCAGCATCACAAACTGTTTTTATATTTTGAGGGTTTATTCCACCATCCACTTCTAATCTAACCTCTTTTGGACATTCATCTATTATTTTTCTCATATCAGTAATTTTTGGCAGAACAGATTCAATAAATTTTTGGCCACCAAATCCTGGATTAACAGACATTAATAAAGCCAAATCTAAATCATTTATATATTTCTTTACGTATGTAAGATCTTCTGCAGGGTTTACAGCAAAACCTACCTTGCAACCAAATTCTTTTATAAGAGCAATTGATTTATCTATATCTTCTGATGCTTCTGGATGAAAAGAAATTAAATCTGCCCCTGCTTCAGCAAACATTTGTATTAGTTTATCTACAGGCTTAACCATTAAATGAACATCAATAAAATCATTAATTCCGTAGTTTCTTAATGACTTACATACCATTGGGCCAATAGTAAGATTTGGCACGTAATGATTATCCATTACGTCAAAATGAATCCAATCTGCTCCTGATTTGAGTACATTTTCTACTTCTTCACCTAATTTGGAAAAATCAGCAGAAAGAATTGATGGGGCTATTATATTTTTCACTTTATTTATTCAAATTATGTAGTGTTTTAGGGTTACCGACATCATACCAATTTATATCTAATATTTCTGCGTGTAATTTTTTACTTGCAGCAATTTTTTTTAAACAGTCATGCCAATAATGGAAATTATTTTGCTTAATATCGCTGAAAATTGATCTATTAATTATGCTGAATCCGGTCCAAATATAATCTTTATCTTTTTCGATATCTATGTAACCATCAACAACAGAAAAATCTCCACTAAAGTTATCTTTTGATTTAGTTACAAAAAGGGTGTTTGATTTTTTATCAAGGAAATTTAGGTAATCAAAGTCTGAAAAAACATCTGAGTTTATTATCAGTATGTCTTCTTGACCAAAACTTGAGGTTCCCTGATTTACCCCTCCTCCTGTACCAAGAATATCTTCCTCATGACTAAAAATTAATTCTATTTTTCCAGAAAACTTTGATTGCACATGATCTACAATCTTGTTTGCTAAATAATGAACATTTATAGAAACAGAGCTAAAACCAGCTGATATTAATTTCTCTAGATGGTAATCGATTAAAGCTTTACCCTTTACTTCAATTAGTGGTTTAGGAGTATCTTTGGTTAAAGCTCCCAGCCTTTTTCCATAACCTGCTGCCAGTAACATTGCTTTCATAATATTTTTTCTATAATTTTTATCTGTGGTTTTTTTAAGTAATTTAATCCCAGATAAATCCTGGATAAAAATTTTTCAATATCTCTTTTTCTATTTAAAAGCTTTCCATCTTTAAAATATCTATTAAATGTTCCAACAATTCTCATAGACCTATGACTAAGTGCTGACATAATATGGTTCATTATCTCGTCCACTTCTATTTGTAAGCCAGTATTAATAATATGCAAATTTAGAACTTCTTCTAAAAGTTCTTCTGGATAATCTCTATCATGCTCAAAAAGCAAAGATGCTAAATCTATGCCTATTGGCCCAACATTTAAATCTTGAAAATCTATCACAAACAGCTGGTCTTCAAATAACATCAAATTTCTCCTTTCGAAGTCGTTATGAACCGGCATAAATTGTTGGTTCAATAGATTTTCTACAAGCTCTTTTCTTAACAATTCAAGTTCTTGTATTTCATTTGCATTGCAACCTTGTTCTGAACAAAATTCAGTAAAAGCTTCTGTTTGTTTAAGTAAACTGTCTTTTGTACAACTTTTTAAAATATCTTGATCACAGAAATATATTAAAGATAATTGCTCAAGAGCTTTTACCAATATTTCTTTATCATTAACTTGGGTGGCAGCATCTAATGTATGTTCTCCAAGATCTTGCATAAGCATAAATCTCAAATCTTCAGAAAATGCGTAAATTTCAGGGACATTGATAGATGAGTTTATAAGAAGTTTTGAAGAATATAGGAAATTTGCTGCTTGTTCTGTGTTTTCAGAATTATCAACAAGAACAAAAGATTTTTTATCTGTTTTGATGCGAAAATATTTTCTGTTACTTGCCTCTTCTCTTAATGGCTCTAAGTTAAAACTTTGTGTTCCAATAACACTGCTCAACCAGTCAGTTATTTCTTTTAGATTTTTATTCAACTCTCTTTGACTACTTTGGGCACTGGATAACCATCTGCTGGAACAAAAAAATCAGGCATCAACTGATCAAATGGATAGTCTGCATACTTGCTAAAATCAGTTTCACCATGCTCTGCCAAAAGCGTATCATCTATTAGGAAATTTCCACTGAAAGTTTTGTGATCTTTATTGAAAACAATGTAAGCTGCATCTGACATTATTTCTGGATTTCTAGATTTTTCAAACATTTCATTACCACCTAAAACATTTGATACAGCAGCAGTTTTAATAGCTGTTCTTGGCCACAAAGCATTCACACCAATTTTGCCTTGGTATTCTGCTGCCATCCCCAATACACACATGCTCATATTAAATTTTGCCATAGTGTACGCCAATGAGCCCTGGAACCAGATTGGATCCATATCTAATGGTGGAGATAAATTTAAAATATGTGGATTTTCAGACTTTAGTAAATGAGGAATACATAGTTTGCTTGTTAAAAACGTACCTCTACCATTGACGTTATGCATTAGATCATATCTTTTCATATCTGTCTGCAGAGTAGGAGTCAAACTTATTGCAGAAGCATTATTAACACAAATATCAATACCACCAAATTCTGCTACAGTCTGATCAATAGCACTTTTTATACTTTCCTCAAAACGTATATCACATTGAACTGGCAAGGCCTCACCACCTGCTTTTCTTATTTCTTCAGCAGCTGTAAAGATTGTTCCTTCTAACTTTGGATGAGGCTCAATTGTTTTTGCTGCTATAGCAACTTTTGCTCCATCTTTAGCAGCTTTCAAAGCAATAGATAATCCAATACCTCTGCTTCCTCCTGTCATGAAAATTACTTTATCTTTAAGGTTCATAAAACTTTTTTTAATAGTATAAGTCCTATAATACAAGCATATGAAAAAAGTTAATAATCTCCTGCTTGGGATAATGTTTTTAAGCTCGCTCTTTAATGGAGAAGAGTGTGCTGATGACATTGCACCTGATATTGAAATTGAAAAAGGAGAAATAGAAATATCAGAAAATATTAACCTATCTTTTGATGAAGCTAAGAGCAATGAGAGTGAACTAGAACTAAAAAATGTTAAGGTAACTTCTTGTCAAAATAGTTCAGTTTGGGCTCTCACAGCAGAAAATGCTCAACTATTAGATAAAGATCTTACAATTCAAAATACAAAACTCAGAATATTTGATGTTCCTATTTTTTGGCTCGGTGAGGTTAAGCTTAATGAAGATGAAAGCTTCAATATTCCAAACTTAGGTGTTACAGATTCTAATTTAGACATTAGCTATAAATTCAAAACAAAAACGGAAAATTCCCAATTTATTTTAGAGCCAATCTATTCAAAGTCTTCATTTGGCCTCTCGCTTGATTTTGCTTATGACGATGGCAATAACAATTTTAATTTCCAAAGCTTAGCTTTAGATGATGAAAATAGTTCATGGGTTTATGACATAGATTCAGTCTTAAATTTTAATGAATTCATTTCTTTAACTTTGGATTATTCAGATCTTAGCGGCAACTCACTTATACAAAATTACGGCTACAGATACTTAGATATAAATAGAAGAAGCTTAGATTTAAAACAATCCATAGGTCTTACATTCCAAAAAGATAATAGGAATATTTCAATTTTTTCAGATGATTTCATTAATATTGGGGCTTTAAGGCCTGTATCTCATTCAAAAGATTACTTAATGTATGAAAGGTTTTTCAATATAAATGGTTGGCTTCTAGATTTAAGCTCAGAATATGCAAAATTTTCAAATAACACATCTGAAGATGTAACGATGCCATATGAAATTCTTGATAATATTGAAAGAGTTTCAAGAGATATTGGGTTATCGAAAAAATTTAAGTTCGACAACTTCGATTATGACGCTAATTTTCTACTTTCAAGAAAAGAATATGATTTAAAAGAAACTAGCGAAATAATAAATTCTAATAGTCTTGCAACTTCACAGGTTTTTTCAGTCTTAGAAGATAGGAGTCTTAAATTTGGATTTTTGTGGTCCTCATTTCAAGACGAAAGCAATTTGCCTATTCTTGATTCTTATCCGATTTTACCCTCTCCAGAATCTAATATTTCGCTCAGTCCTTGGGTAGGAAAAGATAGAGGAACTAATTCTAGAAAAATATTTGTACTAAAAAACTGGGAAACTTCTTCATTAAATTTTTCTATATCCACTAACTTATATGAAAAATATAACTTTGAAAATGAGAGTATGATTTTCAAAAAATTCTATGATAAAAAACCAATATTTTTCTCAATAAATACTAAAAATAAAAATTTTAATCTCTTTGCAAATGGTAACTATAGCTATGAGAAGAGTGACTTTATGGCTCAAATGGTAGGTATGAAGTACACAGATAGTAAAACTTACTTCTCTTTTCAGAAGAATAATTTAATTCCTTCAAGTTACCCACTACAGCCTCTTGATAATTACGTTTTAAAATTTAAAAGAGACTTTGATAATTTTCAGGTTTTTTCTAGAGCTCAATACTCAAAAAAAGAAAAAACACTCAATGAGAATATTCTAGGCATCCAATGGCAATATGACTGTTTAAGGCTAAGACTAAGCATGGAAAGAGCAAGATTTTTTCCATTTGTTGATCCTGATTACGGCGAAATGTCTTATTATGATCTAATATATTTGACTAATCCTAAAGTAAAAAATAACCTTAGTTTTGAATTTGAGTTGGTTGGACTTACAAATATACTTACTCCGATAGATAATATTATAAATAATGGACTTTTTAACTAGAACTTTAGCCCTTGCCCTAATTGCTGGGTCTGCCTTTGCACAGGAATTAGATAGAGTCGCAGTAATTGTAAATGACGGTGTTGTTCTAGAGTCTGATATTCAGCAAAAAATATCAGAATTCAAAAAGAATGCAACACTTAACGGCCAAAAAATTCCATCCGATGAGGTGCTTAGAGAAGATATTTTGGATCAGCTTATAGTAAGTGAACTTCAGCTTCAAATTGCTGATAAAGTTGGGATAAAAATCAGCGATGAAGAGTTGAATGTAACAGTTAAGAGACTTGCTCAGCAAAATAACCTTGATATTGAAGCTTTTATAAAAGTTGTTGAAGAAAGAGGTGATTCTTACTCCGAACTTAGAGAAGAAATCAGAAAAAGCTTAAAAATTAATAGAGTTCAACAAGGAAGAATTCAAAATAAGATACAAATCAGCAGAGAAGAACTAGATAATTTTTTAAATACTGAAGAAGCACAAAACCAACTTGGGCCTGAACTTAAGGTCAGGCAGATATTAATTAGAAATAACTCATCACAAGATGTTGAAGATGTTTATGGAAAGGTGCTTTTAGGCCTTTCAGAGGGTAAAAATATTGAAAACTTTATTTCTGAATTTTCTGAAGATAATGGTTCAGGAGATCTTGGTTGGAGGAAGCTTCCTGGCTTCCCTGAATTATTTGCAGGCTCATTGCAAGAAATGAGAATTGGCGATTTATCTGAACCAATAACTAGTGGTGCTGGCAAGCACTTATTATTTTTGGAAGATAAAAGAGGAGCCACAGTTACTTTTGAGAAACAATGGAAAGTTAGACATATCCTATTAATACCCAATAGAATCAGACCGGATGAAGCAAGCGAAAAACTTATTGGGGAACTAAAAGCACGAATTGAAAATGGAGAGAGTTTTGAAGCTCTAGCTTCAGAATATTCTGATGATCCTGGATCGAAACAAGAAGGAGGCGATTTAGATTGGGCTGGTGAAGGAACATATGATGAAGAGTTTGAGAGACAAATGATTAAATCAAATTTAAATGAACTAACGGATCCATTTTTAAGCCAATTTGGATGGCACATTTTAGAAGTCACAGGCACTAGAGTTGAAGATAAGACAAATGAACAGATAGAAGACAGAGCTTTTTCTTATTTATACAACAGAAAATTTGAAGAAGAGCTAGAAACAGACCTACAAGAATTGAGAGCAGACGCATTTATAGAGATAAAGGAGCTTGACTAGTAAGCCTGCATATATATCTTTAGGGGATCCTTCGGGCATAGGTCCAGAAGTATTTATAAAATCTCTGCATTCTTCTAAAATTCAAGAAAACCTTTCATCCTTTATAGTTGTTTCATCAGAAGAAGTACTTAAAAGAACACTAAAGAACTTAAATCAAAGCTATAAAATTAACCTAATCTCAAATGAAGCAGATACTTTAGATAATGCAATAAATCTTTTACATGTAGAGGGTTGTACAGAGTATGATCTAGGCTTCCCAGAAGAATCAAATGCAAAATACATTTTAGATTGCCTCAAAAAAGCTTCGGATCTATCTAATAAGAATAAATCCTGTCTCATTACAGGGCCTATTAATAAAAAAATATTAAGCTCTTATGAGAAAGGTTTTTCAGGGCATACCGAATTTTTAAAAAATAGGTTCAAATCAGATGAAGTTCTTATGTTTCTTACTAATGGAGTTTTACACTTAGGAATTATTACAACCCACATACCTTTATCACAAGTTTCTAGCTCTATTTCAAAAGAACTTATAATAAAAAAATATAAACTCTTGAATGATGGTTTAAAGAATATTTTTAAAATATCTAAGCCTAGAATTGGAGTTTTAGGGCTTAATCCACATGCAGGAGAATCGGGAATAATTGGAACTGAAGAAGGCGAAGTAATTGCTCCTGCTATAAATGAGCTTGTTTGCGATGGTTATAATGCAATTGGTCCTGTGTCAGCTGATACAGCATTTGCTGTTGGCGGTTACGATGCAATTCTATCCATGTACCATGATCAAGCTCTGCCCGTTATTAAGACAATGGATTTTAATAAAACAGTAAATATAACGCTAGGCCTACCTTTCTTAAGGGTTTCTGTTGATCATGGAACTGCTGAAGATATTGCAGCAGATTATTCAGCAAATAGTGAAAGCATGCTCCAAGCAATGCTCATCTCTTTGAACAAGCATGAAACTTAAAAAATCATTAGGTCAAAATTTCTTAAAAGATATTTTTTATCTTGATAAGATTATCACCAGCTCTCAAATAGATAAGACTAAGAATATAGTTGAAATTGGGCCTGGTGATGGAGCTTTAACAGAACTAATTCTTCAAAACTCAAATTATTTAAAAGCTTTTGAAATTGATAAAAGATTTTGTGAATTTCTTAAAAAGAAATACATCGATTCAAATTTTGAAGTAATTAATAAAAATTTCTTAGAAATAGAATTGGAAAATATCCCTATTCATGAAAACATTATTATGGGTAATTTGCCTTACAATGTTTCTTCTCAAATTATTATAAAAATCATTGAGTCTAACCTTAACTATCAGCACTGCGTTTTTTTAATACAAAAAGAACTTGCTAACAGATTTGTAAAAAGTTCAAAATCCTCAAAATTGTCTATTCAGAGTCAAATGTTTTGTGATATTGAAACTCTTTTTGATATTCCTCCTGAGGCATTTGATCCGGAACCTAAGGTTAATTCTACAGTGATCAAAATTACTCCTCATAATAGATATCAAAAATACATACCCCACTACAGCAATTTTAAAAAAGTGCTAACCATTTGTTTTGCAAATCCTAGAAAAAAAATAGCAACAGCGCTTAAAAATATTAATGTGGATGTTTCTAAACTTAGCTTTGACATCAATAGTAGAGCAGAAGAGCTTGAGATTAATGATTATTTTGAAATACTAATGCAGTATGAAAGCCAAATCTAAATTTATAATTGGCGATATTCAGGGCTGTTATAAAGAATTCAAAAATTTAATAAAGCTTATTGATCCAAAAAAAGAAAATAAGTTTTTTTGTGTTGGTGATTTAGTCAACAGAGGGCCTGAATCTGAAAAAGTTGTTGATTATGTCCTAGAAAATAATATCAAAAGTGTTCTTGGTAACCATGACTTACACCTAATGGCTATTTTGATTGGGGCCAAAGAGCATAACAAGAAGAAAGATACTATGACAAAAATAATTAATAAAAATAAGGCAATCGAAATAATTGATTATTTTTCACAATTCCCATTTTCTAAAGTTATTTCCAATAAAAATAAAAAATCTTTGGTAGTACATGCTGGGGTGCTCCCTTCTTGGTCTCTTGCAGATGTTGCAAACGCTAATGAAGAGTTAACTGAAGGCTTAAAAAATGATCCAGAAGAATTTTTTATGACAATGTATAGTGATCGAAGTAAGGCAATATCGAAATCTACTAATAAAAAGAATAGAAGAAGGTATTTGATTAATGTGTTTACACGAATGAGGTTTTTATCCACTAGCAATAGACTTGATCTTAAAACTAAAGTTAAAAAATCGGGATCAAAAACATTTCAGCCCTGGTTTTCATATGACCACAAAGTTTTAGATGATGTAGAAAATATTATATTTGGTCATTGGGCAGCGCTTAACGGCGTGACAAATCATAATAATATTAAAGGTATTGATTTGGGTTGTGTTTGGGGAGGTTCCTTGGCAGCCATAAATGTTGAAGATAAATCAATAATCACAGTGGATTCAAGATGAAGATCTATAAAGTTGGTGGTGCCATAAGAGATGAGCTGCTGGGCATAAATCCAAAAGATACAGATTGGTTAGTTGTGGGCTCCTCAATCGATGAGATGGTAGATCTTGGTTATAAGCAAGTTGGAAAAGACTTCCCTGTCTTCCTTCATCCTGAAACCAATGAAGAGTATGCGTTAGCTAGAAAGGAAATTAAGTCAGGACAAGGTCATAGGGATTTTAAATTTATTTTTTCTCCTGATGTAACAATAGAAGAAGATCTAAGTAGAAGAGACTTAACTATTAACGCAATTGCAAAAGATGATAATGGGCGGCTAATAGATCCTTTTAATGGTCAAACTGACCTAAAGAATAAGGTATTTAAGCATGTTTCTGATGCATTTTATGAGGATCCTTTAAGAGCACTAAGAGTTGCAAGATTTAAAGCACAAATGCCTGAATTTCAGATACATCATTCAACCAAAGAAGCATTAAAAACGATATCAAAAACAGATGAGTTAAGCTGCCTATCAAGTGAAAGAGTTTGGGCTGAAGTGGTTAAGAGTCTAAATAATAACTTTGAAGAATTTCTAACTGTTATCAAAGATTATGACTTAACAAGACCATGGTTTTCAGGTCTTGTCACTATTCCAAATTTCATATCTGATATTCCAGAAATAAAGTGGTGTGAAATAGCAGAAGCTAACAATTTTAAATTTGCTCAGAATTTAAAAATACCTAAGAGCTTTTCTAGTCAACTTCTTATGTGGCAAAAATTCTCAGAATATAAAACAAATGAAGGCATAAACTACAAAATAATTTTTTTCAGTGATTTTTCTAACAACAACTTACAAAGCGCTAAGTTTACTCTTCAATTTTTTCCCTTAATTCAAGCTGAATGCATCGCTATTATTGAAGAATATGTTAATTTCAATTTTGGTGAAATCTTTATGCAAAAAAATAATGATATCGATACTGCTAAAATAGACGTACTTAAAAAAATTATAAAAAAATATGAATAATAAGGTTTTTATAACAGGCGGAGCACAACGTATTGGAAAAGCTCTAGTGGAACATTTTCATTCAAAAGGATGGGATGTCCTTTTTCAATATAGATCCTCAAAATCCGAAGCAGAAAAAATAAGCTCAACGCTTAATAAAGCACGTCCTGACTCTTGCGAAATAATTGAATGTGATTTTGATGACAAGAAATCATGTGAAAATTTTTATGAGCAATTGGAACAAAATATTAGTGGTTTAACGGGTTTGGTGAATAATGCATCAACATTTTACCCAAAAAAACTTAGTGAGACTTCACATGATGATTGGGTTAAATTAACATCATCAAACCTTTATCAGCCTATATTTATATCTAAAATCTGTGCAAATGAGCTTAAAAAGAACAAAGGGAGTATTGTAAATATAGCTGATATTCATGCAGAACAAGGTCTAAAAGACTACTCTGTTTATACTGCTGCAAAAGCAGGCTTAATTAATTTATCGAAATCACTCGGAAAAGAACTTGCTCCTGATGTGCTTGTTAATTCAGTAAGTCCAGGTGCAATCTTATGGGACGTAAACGAACCTTCGGATGAAAAAAAGAATGAGATTCTAGCCAGCATTCCAATGAAAAGAATAGGCAATGAAAAGGATATTGTTTCTATTATTGATTACTTATTAACTAAGAATACCTATATGACAGGTAGGAATATAAATATTGATGGGGGCAAATCTCTAGGATGAATGAACAAAGAGTAGAGCTATTTATCAAAGAAAGAAAATTTTCCTTTATGATCCCATTTAATGATTATGTTCCATTTAAAAAAGCTGAAAAAAAAATCATTAGCCTAATTGAGAATATAGAGCATACAGAAGAACAGCTTGATGATGCTATTGTTTATTCAGCATTACAACTAGCTATTCAAAATGAAAAATTAATCACTGAAAAATCGGAAGATACAACAGAATCAAACGATGAGATATCAGAGCTAATAAAAAAAATAGAAATATTTCTTAATCAATAATTACAAAATCTCAATAAATAGTTATATTTAAATTGTCTGAATCATCGGTTTTCAGAATTTACTTTAGAACCGATATTATAAATTTAGGGAAACAGATTTTATTTGGCTGTGCGTTACTATAAAAAGGAGGCCTTACTAGGTAAAAGAGTTGCCCACCTGACCTTTGGGTTCAGGGTGACTGGAAGCAATGATTCAGATGTCTAAGATTAGCCTCAGAAAATCCTTTAAAAAGTTAAGAGAAAATCTATCAAATAATGAAGTTAAGAACTTATCAGCCTTGGTAAATACGAATTTAATTAATCAGAATGAATACAAAGAGGCTTCTAATATTGGATATTATTATCCGATAAATAATGAAGTCTTTATAAATACTGTTAAAGGCAAAAAATATTCTTATCCAAAAATTAATGGCAACAAACTAAATTTCTTTAATGATTCCATTAAATTCTCGGTTAATCAGTATGGAATTAAAGAACCAGCTAACTCTCAGCAAGTTCAATTAGATGAGCTTGATATCTGTTTGGTGCCTCTTATTGCTTTTAATGATAAGTTATTCCGTATTGGTTATGGAGGAGGTTTTTATGACCAAACATTTTCTTGCATATCAAAATCAAAGAAAAAACCAATTCTAATTGGGCTAGGTTATGATTTCTTGAAGAGTGAAATAAATTTTCAAACTCAAGAAGATGTAAGATTAGATAAAATAATCACTGAGAAAGGTATCTATGTCTAAAAAATATAATGCTGCACTTGGAGCATATGAAATTATCAAGCAGAAAGAAGGTCCTCTTGTATTAGGTATAGGCACTGGAAGCACTACCGATTATTTTACAAAAGATTTTTTGTTGATCTTAAAAGATAAAGTTACAACTTTATATTCCAGCTCAGTAAGAACAACAAAACTTTTACTTAAATTAGGATTCCAAGTTTCTGAATACGATCCAAATAACTCGATTGATATCTATATAGATGGAGCAGATGAAGTAGATAAAGATCTTAATTTAATTAAAGGTGGTGGTGGCGCACATACTAATGAAAAAAAACTTGCTAAACAAGCAAACGAATTCATCTGCATAATTGACGACCAAAAATTAGTAAATTGTTTAGGAGACTTTCCTTTACCTGTTGAAGTTAAAATAGCAGAAGCAAATAAGGTTATTCCTGTTCTTAAGCAATTTTCAAACAATATATCAAAAAGAGAAAACTTAAGTGATAGCGGAAATTATTTATATGACATACATAATTTCAAAATAGAAAACCCAAATAAAATTGAAGAACAAATTCTATCAATAAATGGAATAGTTGATGTTGGTATTTTTTCTATCAACAAGCCATCTACAGTAGTAGTAGGCCTCGAATCAACCTACAAGTTGATAGAATCTTGAATTGCACTAACGATTTGTGCGTCCTCTGGGTCAATCCTGTGTGAAAAACTCTTAATTTCTCCCTCAGGAGTGATTAGGTATTTATGAAAATTCCATGAAGGTCTTTCTCTTGTGAGTTTATAAATCTTTTTATAAAACGGATGATTGGTAGAGTTCTTAACATTAGCTATGGAGAATAGCGGAAAAGAAACATCAAAAGTTGCTTTACAAAATTCACTTACTTTCTCTTCATCACGAAATTCTTGTCCCATAAAATTTCTTGATGGAAAACCTAATACTGTAAATTTTTGATCTTTGAATCTTCTTTGTAGAGACTCCAACTGTTCATATTGATAAGTAAAACCACATTTACTTGCAGTATTAACTACGAGTATGGTGTGGTCACTATATTCACATAAATTTTTAAATTCTTTTTCATTAAGAATTTTTACGTCTGTATCTAAAAGATTGTTACAACCATAAGCATGGAAACCAAACAACAAGAAGAAAAGAAAAAACAATTTGTTCATATTAATTACCTTGTTTAAATATAAGGTCAGACTGAGGAAATACCAAGCAGCAAAACTGCAAAGATTGTGAATAGTATTAGAAGTTCTATATTGTCAGCAAATTTATCCATAATTCTCTCAAAATGCTTGGGGCCGAAGCCCCTAGCGTGTCAGTCATGGGGGAGAGGAGAGACTGACTAATACCTACTATAATAGATAGTTATTTTATAATATCAATAGTTTTTATAAATAAATATAAGTTATTTATATAAATAGGTATTATTTATAGATTTTGACAGTTTCTGTGCCTTCTAGCAGATCATACAATTCAATTACATCTGAATTTGACATTCTTATACAACCTTTTGATGCCTTTTTTCCTAAAAGCCACTCCTCAGGTGTACCATGTATATAGATATATCTTGCATATGAATCTACTCCTGGCCCTTTATTAATGCCCTCTTCCTGGCCGGCAAGCCATATAATTCTAGATTGGACAACATCATCACTCACAAGTATTTTTTCCTCTGCATAAATAGGATATATCTCGCTTGGAACCCTACCAATAAAACGCATCCCATGGGGCTGCCCACCTCCTATCATCTTCTTAACTGCATGCTTACCCAAAGGGGTCTTAAAAGAGCCACTTTCTGATCCTTCTCCATATTTTGATGAGGAAATATCATATTCTTTTATAAGCTTGCCCGAATCAGTGAGGTAAAGTTTTTGGTCTTGAATTGATATTTCTATTTGCTTTGCTTGTAGTGCAGACATCAATAAGATTATAAATAAAAATCTAATTTTCATATCTTTTATTAATAACACCCAAAACCAAAAATAAAATAGAAATAATTAGCAAAGGAATATCTCCATATTTCACATAAATAGTATCTTTATTATTAAGCATGATCGTATGTGTTATTGAGCCCATGCTTTTTCTATTTAGTTTTTCAGAAGATTCGCCAGGCCTAGGACTAATTATTTGAGAAATACCGTCCACTGTAGACCTTACAACCCACTTATTTGCTTCTACTGCCCTCATCCTTGCATGTTTTAAATGCTGTTCAGCCATCCCTTCTCCGTACCACATATCATTACTCATATGAATAATGTAGTTTGTCCCTTTAACCCTATTCGTAAAAGTATCATTGAAAACTAACTCCCAGCAAACGAGTGCTGACCAGTCTGCTTTTTTTTGATTTCGTGGCCCTCTATCTAAGCTCGAATTTGGAATATTAAAAAAATCATTAAATGAAGATAACAGCTCACCAAATGGTTGAAATTCACCAAATGGTACTAAGTTTCTTTTATCGTAAAAGTGTTCGGTCTTTAGGTTTATAGCTGATGTATAAATTTTTTGGCCGTCCTGCCTAAAAAAACCACCAATAACATTTTTATTATCTAACTTAGTAAAAATTTGCTCGTCATAGTAAGCAACAGCTTCTGGCCAAATAACTAAATCTGCTTCTACTGCATTTGTCATAGAAATGAGTTCATTTAAATCTGAAGTTAAAGGCTGAATAACTGAAATCTTTAATTGATCTTCTCCACCTTTTTGAGTGTATCCAGGACCAAATGCCATAAGCATGCATAACAACACTCCAGCAGAACGTGCAAAAACTTTATTATTTTTTTCAAAGAATAAGGCAATAACTAAAATAATAATAAAAGATGTTCCTGCAGCACCAACTACTGGTAATGCACCCCAAAGAAATTCATTAATAGCTCCAAGATTCATCCATGGAAATCCAGATATTACCCAAGACCTAAACCACTCTAATAAAAAAAATATCGATGGAAGAACAGCAAACCTATACTTGTTATTTTTGAAATATTTAACAGCCATAGCAAATAAGCCGAAATATATTGAAATATAGCTTACTAAAAGAATGGTAATGAAGCCGCTAAGGAAATTTCCTGCTCCATAATAATTTACTGCATCAAAAAGCCATACAATAGAATAGGCCCAAAATAAAAAAGCTGAAAACCAGCCCACAAAAAAATATTTAATCAACTTTACGTACTGTAATTTTTTTTATTTTTCTTTGATCAGCTGAAGTAACAGTCATCTCTAGGTTATCAACAAGAATTTTTTCTCCCACTTTTGGGAGATGCCCAAACTCCTTAAGAACAAAACCTCCTAAGCTTTCTACTTCAGGACAATTTAATTTTTTAGAAAAGAATTCCTCAAATTTTTCTTTTTCTATCGTCGAAGAAACTATGAATTCTTGTTCATTAATTTTAATAATTTCATTATTCTTCTCTTCATAAAATTCATCTTCTATTTCGCCAACGATTTCTTCTAGAATATCTTCAATTGTTATTAATCCTGAGATCATTCCATATTCATCTAGCACAATAGCTAGGTGGACCCTGTCTTTCTTAAAATCTTCAAGCAATGAAGTTACTGATTGTGATTCTGGAATATGTTTAACTTCTCTTAAGATCTTAGATAGTTCAAAAGACTCATCATCTGCTGAGCCTAAAAGATCTTTTACATGCAAAATACCAATAGCATTATTGTTCTCGCTATCAAAAACTGGATATCTTGAATGCTTAGTTTCATTTACTACAGCATATATTTCACCAAGATCATCAGATTCTTTTATGTAAGAGATATTGACCTTAGGGATCATTATTTCTTTAACTATTGAGTCCCTTATGTTGAGCACATTTTCGATAAGTTCTTCTATTCTCTCGTCTTCAGGCTCAATATTTTTATTTATTTGAGTGTCTGTATTGCTAGGCTTCAATAAGTTTTTTACGAATGAAAAGATAGATTTCGAGGGTTCTTCAGGCATTATTTGTAAGGGTCAGATATTCCAATTTGAGATAAAAATTTAACTTCTTTATTTTCCATTAATATAGCATCATTTGGTGCTTCATGCCCATATCCCACGATGTGCAGCATGGAGTGTATTGTTAAATGTACAAAATGATCAAATACATTTTTATTTTGTTCTTTTGATTCTTTTTCTAAAACATCATTACAGATTAGTATCTCTCCAATACAAGTATTAGAAATTTTAGTTAAATCTTTGTCTGGAAAAGATAAGACATTGGTTGTTTTGTCCTTGTGCCTAAACTGTTTATTTATTTTTTGGATTTCTTCAGGTGCACAAAAGCTTGCTTCAACATCCACTTCTTCTAGAGCAAAGAAACTTTTAAATTCTTTGAAGATTTTTTCTAATTCTGTGCTTCTTTCGTTGACGTAATTAGGTTCTTCGAAAAACTCTATTTTTAATTTCTTATTCGAAATTATCATAAGCCTCTACTATTTCTTGAACCAAGGAATGTCTTACTACATCTCTTGCTGTGAATTTCGTGAATTTAATGGACTCAACATCTTTTAAAACTTCAATAGCATGCTTTAAGCCAGACTTTGTGCTTTTTGGTAAATCTATTTGACTAAGGTCACCATTTACAACAGCTTTTGATCCAAAACCTAACCTTGTTAAGAACATTTTCATTTGTTCAATAGTGGTGTTTTGGCCCTCATCCATAATAATAAAAGCTTCACGTAAAGTTCTGCCCCTCATATAAGCAAGAGGTGCTATTTCTATGATGTCTCTTTCAACAAGCCTGTTTACTCTCTCTGCTCCCAACATATCGTGCAAAGCATCATATAAGGGCCTTAAATATGGGTCTATTTTTGAACTAAGGTCTCCAGGCAAAAAACCAAGCTTTTCACCAGCTTCCACTGCTGGTCTTACAAGTACTATTTTTCTAATTCTTTCATTAATTAAGTCATCTACTGCTCTTGCAACTGCCAAAAAAGTCTTGCCTGTACCTGAAGGGCCAATCCCAAAAGTCAAATCTGAGCTAGCTATATTTGTAAGATAATCTTTCTGATTTTTTCCTCTAGCTGTTACTGAAGCTCTAGGTGTTTTAATGTGCACTTCATTTGTATCAATTTTTTCAGAATCAGAAAATTTAGCTGTATGGAGACTCAAATGGATTACATCTGGAGTAATAGTTGAGTTTGATTCTAGTTTTTGTTTTAAATCAGTTAGTGCTGAGATACCCATTTTGACATCATCTTGTTTTCCTGAAAGGCTGAATTCAGTACCATTTTGAGCAACTTTTATTTTTAATGCTTTCTCTATTTGTTTTAAGTTTTTATTTAACTCTCCACATAAAAGCATCAACTGCTCTGGCGGAAGATTGGAGAAATTTAATTGATGACTATACAAAATTTTTAATTTTCGATTGATCCTCTAAGACAATTTGGAAGTGCGTCATTTATTCGAATATTAATCAATTGACCAACTAAATCAATACTATCTGATCTAAAGTTTACGACTCTATCACAAATTGTTCTTGCTTGAAGTTGTCCAGGGTCTTTTTTTGAAACGCCTGTGACCAAACATCTTTGCATAGAGCCAACCATTTTTCTACTGTAACCATAAGCCAGTTGGCTTAAGCGTGCTTGTAAAATATTCAATCTTTCTTTTTTCTCGTCCTGGGATACATCATCATCCATGACAGCTGCTGGCGTATCTGGCCTTGCGCTATAAATAAAACTATAAGATTCATCAAATCTAACCTGATTAATAATATTCATAGTATCTTCAAAATCTTTGTTTGTTTCACCGGGGAATCCAACAATGAAATCTGATGAAAATCTCATATCAGGCCTTACTTTCTTTAATTTATCTATAAGAATTAAATATTTCTCTGCTGTATATCTTCTTCTCATTAATTTCAGGATTCTATCTGAGCCACTTTGCACAGGAAGATGTACATGACTTACTAACTCAGGCACTTTTGCATATGCTTCTACAAGATCGTCTTTAAATTCATGTGGATGGCTAGTTGTGAATCGAATTCTTTCAATGTTTTCAATTTTAGCTGCTAATTCTATTAGTTCTGCAAGTGATGATTTTTTACCTTTGTATAGTCCTTTAAAATTATTAACATTTTGTCCAAGAAAATGAATTTCTTTTGTTCCTTTACTAGCCAGAATAGAGACTTCTTTTAAAATAGCCTCAACATCTCTGGAGACCTCATGACCTCTTGTTTTTGGCACAACACAAAATGAGCAATATTTATTACAGCCTTCGACAATTGAAACAAAAGAGGATGCTTCGCCCTTATCTGGCATAGGTATGTGATCAAATTTTTCTAGTTTTGGGAAAGAAATATCAATTTGAGATTTTTTCAATCTATTTTTGTCGTTATAAAGTTTGGGAAGATTGTGAAGAGATTGAGGCCCAAATACAATATCGACAGCAGGAGCTCTTTTTATAATTTTTTCACCCTCTTGTGATGCAACACAGCCACCGATTGCAATCTTTAAGTCTGGTTTATTATCTTTAATTTTTCTCCATCTCCCGATTTGATGAAATACTCTTTCTTGAGCTTTTTCTCTTATTGAGCATGTATTAAGTATTAATAAATCAGCCTGTTCTTCGGAATCAACTAGCTCAAAATCCTCTTCTGCTTTAAGAAGATCTATCATCTTTGCAGAATCATATTCATTCATCTGGCAACCATGTGTTTTAACAAATAGTTTTTTTGTCATAATGCTTATTATAGTGGGTTTATTTAAAGAATTTTTCTCTGTAGAACTTAAGCTCATTTACAGAATCTTTAATATCGTCCATTGCTCTATGAGATGATTCTTTTTTGAATTCATCTGCATCTGGACTCCATCTCTTTATAACTTCTTTGAATGAACTTACATCTATATGTCTATAATGAAAATGATTTGCTAGTTTAGGCATATGTTTAATCAGAAACCTTCTGTCATGAGAAACACTACTACCGCATAACGGCGATTTGTGTTGTTTTATATGTGTTTGAAAAAAATTTAAGCTTTGCTGTTCTGCTTCCCTTAACCCAATATCGCTTGATTTAATTTTTTCAACAAGACCAGATGAAGTGTGTTGATTAATATTCCATTCATTCATTAAATCTAAAATATCGTCATCTTGATGAATTGCAATTTCTGGACCTTCTGCAACGATATTAAGATTAGAATCTGTTACTAAGCAGGCAATTTCGATTATATGGTGCTTTTCTGGATCTAGTCCCGTCATTTCAAGGTCTATCCAAGCTAGTAAATTTGTATTTGTCATTTATACTTTTTGTTCTCAACACAATAATACTATATGAGTACAAAAGATAATCAAAAAGTATACTTTGGAGACAAAAAAGTTTCTAAAGACAGTAAAAAAGATGGTGTGGAAAGTATTTTCACAAAAGTTTCTGATAGTTATGACCTAATGAATGACGTTATGTCGTTAGGAATGCATAGACTATGGAAGAGGTCTTTTGTAGATACGGCACAGGTTAAAAAAAATGATGTGTGTTTAGATCTTGCTGCTGGAACAGGTGATATTGCAAAACTTATTTCAAAAAAAGTAAAAAACAAGACCATATATTTATGCGATCAAAACAATGAGATGATTGAGAGGGCTAAAGAAAGATCTCTGAATGAAGGTTTTTATCAAAAATGCAATTTCAATGTATCAAGTGCTGAAAACCTACCTTATGAAGATGAAACTTTTGATAAAGTTTTTATTTCTTTTGGGTTTAGAAATTTCTCTGATAAAAAAGGAAGCTTAAAAGAAATTAATCGGGTGCTAAAGAAGGGTGGCAGCCTTCAAATTCTTGAGTTCTCAACTGCTCAAGGTGAAAATTTCTCAAAACTCTACGATTTTTATAGCTTTAACTTCATACCAAAATTAGGTGACCTAATATCTGGTGATCATGATAGCTATGATTATTTAGTTAAATCTATTCGCACTCATGAAAATCAAGAAGAAATGCTCGAACTATTTGTTCAGGCTGGTTATTTAGAGTGTACATATGAGAATATCTTTAAAGGTATTGTTGCATTACATAAAGGAATAAAGTGAGACTAATAAGACTAATTCAAATATTTATTTCAATTAGAAATACAGGAATTTTTAATCTATTTATAAAAGGTTTTAATCCTATTTTAAAAACTTTTAGTCAACAAAATAATACTGAAAATAAATTTAAAAAAGCCATGGAAAATTTAGGTCCAGTTTTCATAAAACTAGGTCAGCTTTTATCTACTAGAACAGATATAGTGTCTCATGATTTAGCGAAAGAACTAGGAGAGCTTACTGATAATTGTGAGCCTGTAGAGTATTCATATATAAAAGATCAATTAATTAAAAATTTAGGCAGCAAATCACAAAGAATCTTAGATACTATTGATCCAAGTCCATTAGCAGCTGCTTCGTTGGCGCAAGTTCATAGGTTCTCATATCAAGATAAAGAATTGGTTGTTAAGGTGCAAAAACCAGACCTAGAAAAATTGATTTTACGTGATATTCAAGCCATCAGGCTTGGTGCAAAACTAATAAGATTATTTTATAAAGGATATCCCAGAATAGATTTAAATTCTGTTGTAAATGACTATGAAAGGATTATTTTAAATGAGCTTGATTTTAGAATTGAAGCAGCAAATGCAAAGAAAACTTATAGCAACTTCCTGCAGACAGAACATTTATATGTTCCTGAAGTCCATGATGATTTTACAACAAAAAAAACACTGGTTATGGAATACATAGATGGTGTTCCTATAACATCTACATCTGATTTAAAAAAATTGGGTCTAAATCTAAAAACTCTCTCTGAAAATGGTGTAAAAATTTTCTTGAAGCAAGTCTTTGATGATAATTTTTTTCATGCTGATATGCATCCAGGCAATATCTTTGCTGCAAAAGATAATCCAAATAATCCATATTATTATGCTGTTGATTATGCAATTTGTGGTTCTCTTACAGAATCGAACCAGATATTGCTAGCTCAAATGATTGCTTGCCTATTAGAAAGGGATTTCTTTTCCTTGGCTCAACTTTTTATATTTGCTGAATGGGTTAAGGAAGATACAAAAACTGAAGAGCTTGAAGCTGTTTTAAGGGCCAATTGTGAAACGCTGCTTGATAAGCCTCTTTCTCAAATATTGTTTGGGGAATTATTGCTAAATCTTTTTGATGGAATGAAGCAGTTTGATTTATATCTAGATAATGATTTGGTCCTTTTAGTTAAGACATTAGTTCATATCGAAGGAATGGGTCGGCAGATATACCCAGAGCTAGATTTCTGGTCGATAGCTCAGCCATTTATAAACAAATGGATAAATGAAAAATATAGTGTAAAAGGTTTAATCAAGTATCTTGTATCAAAAAAACATATACTTACATATATGATTCTTAAGAAAATTGAAGAGTCTAGACATAAATTTGAAGAAGGCATTGTAGAAGAGACATGAGTATTGGATTTTGGCAAATACTGGTAGTTTTATTACTAATTTTAGTAATTTTTGGATCATCAAGGATAAAATCTGTTGGCTCAGATTTAGGTAAAGCATTCAAAGGGTTCAAAAAAGAAATTAAAGAGGAAGATGATCCAGATAGGGATTCCTGAACTCTTAATAGTAATTCTAATAACTTTATTTTCTGTTAAACCAGAGAATATCCAAAGCTATATAAAAACTTTTTATAAGTACGTTCTTCATTTTCAAAATTTCTTCTCTTCTGCAAAAGATGATCTAGAAAAAGAGCTAAATATAGATGGATTAAAACAAGATATCCACAATGAAAAACGTTTAAAGGAGCTAGATAAAGATGTCTAATGACCTTGCCAAACATTTCCTTGAGTTGCGCAATAGAATTTTGTACTCATTGGGATTTTTTATTATTTGTTTTATTTGCATTTACCCTTTTAATAATTTTCTTTTTACTGACCTGGTTAACTACTTAGATCCATTTATTAATATTGAATTGATAGCTGTGGAGGTTGCTTCTCCATTTATCGTTCCTTTTAAACTATCTGCATATTTAGCAGCACTTGCTGCAATGCCATTTTTTTTATTTCAGGCTTTGGCTTTCATGTCTCCAGGACTATACCCACGAGAACGTTCAGTAATATTCTCCAGAACTATATTGGGTACAATATTATTTTATTCAGGCGTAGCTTTCTGTCTGCTGGTAGTACTGCCTAATGTGCTTAATTTTTTTCAAACTGTAGGTCCAAGTCTAATCAAGGTTAGTACAGATATAACTTATTTTATGAATTTTGTACTCTCTTTGTCTTTTGGTTTTGGATTGGCATTCCAAATACCAATAATCGTAAATGCGCTTATAGGTTTAAATATCGCATCAAAAGAAACAATTAAAAAATATAGAGGTTTTGTTTTGGTAATGTGTTTTGTTTTTGGCATGATTTTCACACCTCCTGATATTATTTCGCAGTTTATGATGGCAATACCAATGTATATTCTTTTTGAAACAGGTTTATTATTCAGTTATGAAAAAGAAAAAGAATCCAATAGCTAAAGACCTCAGAACTCCGAAATATAGACTTAAAGTTGCGCCCGATAAGAAGAAATATACTCGAAAAAATCAGCCTAATCCTCATTCTTTAGAAACAGACAAAAATTGACTTAATTTCCTGCAACATTTATATTACATTTGTGTGACATTTTTGTGACATAAATTAATAATAAGGGAGGAGCGAAATGATAAGACTATTCAAAAAATTAGATAAGCTTATGAAAGCAGGGTCTCTAGAGAGAGTTATCAGAAAAAGCTTTTGACTCAATTAATTCTTCTACAATACTAGGGTCTGCTAGAGTGGTGACATCTCCCAAGTTGTCCGTATCATTATTTGCAATCTTTCTTAGGATTCTTCGCATAATTTTTCCAGACCTTGTCTTTGGTAAATCTCGGGAAAAATGAATGGCTTCAGGCTTTGCAATTTTGCCTATAGAAGTAGCAACAGCATCCAATATTTCCATATTTAGTTCTGTTAAATCTCTTTCAGAATTTTTTAAAATGACGAAAGCGTATATTGCTTGGCCTTTAATTTCATGTTCAACACCAACAACTGCTGCTTCAGCAACATTTTCATGAGTAACAATTGCACTTTCAACCTCAGCCGTACCAATTCTGTGGCCTGATACATTAAGAACATCATCAACTCTACCAGTAACCCAGAAATATCCATCTTTATCTCTTTTAGCTCCATCTCCAGTAAAATATTTACCGTTGTATTGCGTAAAATAAGTTTGCACCATTCTTTCATGATCACCATAAACTGTTCTAATTTGACTTGGCCAAGAGTGATTTATGCATAAGTTACCCTTTCCTTCTCCAAGTATCTCTTCTCCATCCTTATCTACCAACGAAGGCTTAACACCAAAAAATGGTAGAGTAGCTGAGCCTGGTTTTTTAGAAGTGATTCCAGCTATTGGTGAAATAAGTACAGAGCCTGTTTCTGTTTGCCACCAAGTGTCTATTACTTCACACTTTGATTTACCAACATTCCTAAAATACCATTCCCACACTTCAGGGTTTATTGGTTCACCCACTGTGCCTAGAACCCTCAAAGATG
>CERR01008149.1_pt1 | contig 32648 bp, 31 predicted proteins | sample 530841 | NCBI WGS metagenome assembly CERR01 (sample SAMEA2621021, study PRJEB7988) | marine metagenome | biome: marine biome (ENVO:00000447); feature: surface water layer (ENVO:00002042); material: "saline water (ENVO:00002010), including plankton (ENVO:xxxxxxxx)" | depth 5 m | reverse complement strand
CATTACAATCCGATATGTCATGACATCCTCTAATGATTACTTGAGAGTAGCCAATTCTTTTATTGTAATTATCTCTTATCTTTTTGAAATCATAGTGCTTAAAATCGTCTAATTTAGGGTTATAAGTATCAAGCATTAAAGAAATAGGCAGACCAAATTCTTTCATATCCTTATCAAAAGTATTTTTATCAAAATTAATAATTTTATTATCAAGAATCATGTTTCTTTCATTTATTGTTAATCCTAGAAAATTCATAACATTTTCATATGCCATTTTTGTCATTTGATATCTAGCAAATTGTGAATGGCCAGCAATATGAGGTGTAGCAAATAAGTTTTTGTTTAAAAAATCCTCATTCACTTTTGGCTCATTCTCAAAAACATCAGAAATAAGTCGAATGTAATGACGATCATCATCTAGTTCTAAGAAATCTTTTTCAGATACTACTCCTCCCCTAGATGTATTAAGAATTGTGGCTCCATCTACACAGTATTCAAATTTCGAAGAGCAAAAAAGACCTTCTGTAAAATATTCTGATTCTGAAGGCGTTGTAAAAGGAACATGCAAAGAGATAAATTCATATCCTTCAATAGTGTCATTGCTATTAGTACTTGGCTTAAAAGGATCATAGGAGCTGACATTAAAATTAAAGTATTTAAGAGCCTCAAATACGCCTTTACCAATATTTCCACAACCAATTATTAATGTAGACGAGGATTTATCAATTTTTTTTTCTTTCAACAATAGTGCTGCCACAGAAAAAACGTACTCCCTCACTGCAACAGCATTAGCCCCTGTTGAAAAGGCATATGGAATATTCATTTTATCTAAAGCTTTTTTATCAACATGATCCTCACCTGTTGATGCAGAACAAAGAAATTTAACAGCATTGGAAATTTTCTTACCATGTGTTTTATAGGTTGATCTAGTAATAACAATAGAAGCCTCTGCCACTTTACTGATATCAAAATCTTGATCTGTGAAATATTCAATATCATCAAGATAGTCTTGAAAGAAATGTTCTATATAGGGAATATTTTTATCGATAAGAATTTTCATTTTTTAGGCCAAAAGATTGTTTTGATCCAGCCAAAGAAAGTGTTTGTCTCCAAGGTCTTCTTTTCAATAGTAAGAAGGTCATCCAAATATGTTGATGATTCACTGAAAAGTGACTTTCTGGTAGTGAAATTTTCCTGATCAAGTTTTTTTACTTCTTTAGCTGGATTACCTGCAAAGACAACGTTTTCTGGAACCTCGCCACTTACGACTGAGCCAGCTCCAATAATGCTGTTTTTTCCAATCTTAGAGCCTTTAAGAATTATAGATTTTTCTCCTATCCAAACATTATCTTCAATAATTACTTCTTTTGGAGTTGCAACATAATCGGTACGATCATAAATTCCATGCCAATCTGAGTCAGTTATAGTGACGTCTGAAGCAATCATAGTTGATTCTCCTATAGTAATTTTTTTTGCACTTCTTATGCTTGTTCCTGGAGATATTAAAATATATGCACCTAGCTCAATTTCTCCATTAATCTTATCTGTTTCCCAAGTTGAGAGATCTATTCTTTTATCTGGTGCTGTTATTAAAGTTGCATAATCTCCAATAGAGATATTGTTTCCAAAAATTTTTAAATGCTGAGGATTTAAGATCATCACATGTTTACCAAAATTTTTAAATCTTGGTTTAAGAAAATGATGTATGTAGAACGAGCTTATTGAATTAAAAAAATGTTTAAGCCAAAACGGTCTTTTTTCTATGTTAATGGTCAAGCTCCAAGTCTAATTATAAGCTAGAATAACTCCCTAGATGTTCAAATTCAATTCAGTAAATTTTTCTAAAGAATCAAAGTTTTTTAAAAAAATAGGTCTTCCAATTCTTGGTAGTCAGTTAGTTATGTATGCAATGACAACTACAGACTACATTATGGCTGGTCTTTACTCATCCAATGATCTTGCCGGTGTTGGTTTAGGCGCATCAATATTCAGCCCACTTTATTTTTTAACAGCAGGGGTAATGTTTGGTATTGCTCCAATTATTGCTCAGCATTATGGGGCTAAAGAATTTGATCTTATAAAACTTAAAACAAGAAAATTTTTATGGGTAAGTTTGTTAATTGGTATTCTTTTTAGTTTTCTTCTTTTCAATGCTGGCATAATTATTAATCTGCTTGGTACAGAAGAGGATATAAGTATTGTAAGTCTTGGGTACCTTAAAGCTGTGGCATTTGGAGCGATACCAATAACACTATATCAAGGCCTAAGAAACTACAGCGAAGGCATTACTCAAACAAAAATAGTTTTTATTATTGGTGCTTTAGGATTTATTTTAAATATTCCTTTGAATTATATTTTTATCTTTCATTTTGGTTTTGGTGGCATTGGTTGTGGCATCGCAACATCAATTATTAGTGTCTTGGGCTTGGCAACTATTTGGTTAGCTACTTTGTTTTTAAAACAATATAAACAAACAAATATATACGGAAAATTTGTTTTACCTGACATAAAGAGCGCTTTTGAATTAGTAAAAATAGGGGGACCAATAAGCTTCGGAATTTTTGTTGAACTAAGCATGTTTAGTGGTGCGGCGTTAGTTATCTCCTTATTTGGTGCTGTGTCGTTAGCTGCACATACCATTGCAATAAATATTGTTGGTTTATTATTTATGCTTCCACTATCTCTCGGTTTAGCATCTGCTATCAGGGTTGGAAATCTTATTGGTGAAAAAAATTATACAAAAGCAAACTATGCAGCAAATTTTAGTTTGAGATTATCAGTTTTTGCAGCGTTATTTAATTTCATCTTAATAATTCTGGGAGGTGAGTTTTTAATAAACTTGTACACATCAGACTTGCCAGTGATTTCAAAAGCTATAGGCCTTTTAATGCTAGCAGCTATCTTTCAAGTTCCTGATGCAATAGGATTTTCTGCTATTGGTTCACTACGAGGCCATAAAGACACCTTCGCAACGATGGTGAATTTAATAATTTCATACTGGTTCTTTGCTTTACCTATTGGCATATATTTGGCATTCAGTAATTATGTTGGCATACCCAATGAAGCTGAAGGCATTTGGATAGGTATGATTATCGGAATAAGTATAAGTGCAGTTTTAAATACTCTTAGATTAAAACATAAAAAGAACTTACTTAAGAATCTCTACTAGTTTTGAGCCAATAAGATTTAGATCAGTAACAACAGATACTCCAGCACCCTCTAAAGCTTTAAATTTATCTTGTGCTGTTCCTTTACCACCTGAAATTATTGCGCCTGCATGACCCATTCTTTTTCCCTTTGGAGCAGTCACGCCTGCTATGTAAGAAACAACTGGTTTAGTTACATTATCTTTTATATATTCTGCTGCCTCTTCTTCAGCAGTGCCACCAATCTCTCCTACCATCACGATGGATTCTGTTTGACTATCCTCTTGGAACATTTGCAAACAATCAATAAAAGATGTTCCATTTATTGGGTCTCCGCCTATTCCAACACATGTACTTTGTCCTAAACCTACTTCAGAGGTTTGGTTTACAGCTTCATACGTTAACGTACCCGATCTAGATACAATACCAACTGAACCTTTCTTATGAATTGAAGCAGGCATTATTCCAAGTTTTGCTTCTCCTGGTGTTATTACACCTGGACAGTTTGGACCAATAAGCCTTGATTCTGAATTATTAAGGACATCAATTACATCAATCATGTCTAAAACAGGCACACCCTCAGTTATGCAAATTATTAACTCAATGCCGTTTTCTGCTGCTTCAGTAATAGCTGCTTTGGAGAATCTTGCAGGGACAAAGATTACAGAAGTATTTGCACCAGTCTTATCGATAGCTTCTTTGACATTATCAAAAACTGGTAAATCTAGGTGTTGTTGGCCACCTTTTCCTGGTGTTACCCCACCAACAATATTTGTTCCATACGCTATGCACTGTTCAGCATGCATTGTGGCTTGTGAACCAGTGAAACCTTGAAAGATTGCTTTGGTACTGCTGTCTATTAAAATACTCATTTAACGAGCTCCACTATTTTTTGTGAAGCTTTCATTAGAGAGTCCTCTCCAATTACATTTAAACCAGAATTATTTAGAAGAAGTTTTCCTTCATCACTCATGTTGCCTTGAAGTCTAACAACAATGGGAACGCTAACATCAATGTCAGTAATTGCCCCAATAATTCCCTCAGCTATCAAATCACACCTGACTATCCCACCAAATATGTTTACTAAGATACCTTTAACGTTCTCATCTGAAAGAATTAATTTAAATGCCTCACCAACTCGTTCTTTTGTAGCAGTTCCGCCCACATCTAAAAAATTTGCAGGCTCTCCATCATATAATTTTATTGTATCCATTGTTCCCATTGCCAAACCTGCGCCATTCACCATGCATCCTATGTTGCCATCCAGAGATACATAGCTTAAATCATGTTGTTTAGCTTGATATTCTCTTTGATCTTCTTGAGAAGGATCTCTTTGTCCTGAGATTTCATCTTGTCTATATAAAGCATTCTCATCAACATTTATTTTTGCATCTAAACAATGAAGTTCACCTCCAGATGTAATGACTAATGGATTAATTTCTAAAAGACTTAGATCTTTTTCCACAAAAAGCTTATAGGTATTTCTAACAATTTTTTTAAATTGCTCTGCTTGGTTTAAATTAAAATCTAATTTGGAGCTCAATTCGTTGATATTTTCTTCAGAAACTTGAGCATTATTTTTAAATTTAAGTTTTAGAATTTTTTCTGGGTTTGTTTCTGCTACTTCCTCAATATTCATGCCACCAGCTTTAGAAACTATCATTGAGATACATTTATCAGCTCTGTCTACAATTAAACTCATATATAACTCAGAGTCGATATCAGTTAATTCATCAATTGAGATAATATTTACTGGAAGTCCAACTTCATCTGTTTGATTGGTAATAATATTTTTACCTAGCCATGAATTCACAAAATTTTTAATTTCTTCTTTATTTTTACAAAGCTTTACTCCACCCACTTTTCCACGACCACCTGTATGAGCTTGAACTTTTGCGACACATCCATTTGAAAAATCTATTGAAGTAATTGCACTATCAATATCAGATAATTTTTTTATCAGACCACGTTTAGATACTGGTAGATCATAAGATTCAAATAATTCTTTTGCTTGGAATTCATGTAGGTTCATTAGTTACCTATATGAATTGCTTGTTTATTTACTGCAAGTGCTGCTTCATGTAGAGCTTCAGATACAGTTGGATGACTAAACATTGTTAAACCAAAGTCTTCTGAGCTTGCTGAAAACTCCATTCCTATAAGGCCTTGTTGAAGTATTTCTGAAGCTGAATTTCCAAAAATTTGCACACCTAGGACTTCATCTGTCTCTTTATCAGCCAACATTTTTACAAACCCAACAGAATCACCTGATGCTAGGGCTCTGCCGCTTGCGGAAAATGGAAAGCTACCTTTCTTATAGTCAATATTTTCTGCCTTTAAATCTTTTTCCGTTTTACCAACCCATGCAATTTCAGGGTGTGTATAAATCACACTTGGTACTAGATCATAGTTAACTTCCATTCTTTTACCTGCAATCCTTTCCGCAACCATGACACCCTCTTCCATAGCTTTATGTGCAAGCATAGGGCCTCTAACAATATCACCAACGGCATAAACATTTTCAATAGATGTTTGACAGAAATCATTTACAGGAACAAAACCCTTCTCATCAAGTGATAAGTTAACACTTTCACTTAACAGGTTTTCAGTGAAAGGTCTCCTACCCACTGCAACAATAACTTTCTCATAATCAGCATTACTAACTTTGCCCTCTATTTCAATCTCAAGAGAAACTCCTTTTTTTGTCTTTTTTGAACCTTTTACAAAAGTTCCTAAGTGAATATTCAAATTCTGTTTTCTAAACTCTCTATCTATTAACCTTGATACATCATCATCCAACATTGGTAGAAGTGATTTTTCAGCTTCATATATGTCTACGTGTGCGCCAAGTCTTGACCAAACACTACCGAGCTCTAACCCGATAACACCTGCTCCAATAATTGCTAATTTTTTTGGTGTTTTATTAAATTCTAAGGCTCCTGAGCTCCCAACCACTGTTGTACCATTCCAAGGTACAGATGGAATATTTATTGGTCTTGAACCTGTAGCAAGAATTATATTTTTTGCTTTTAGAATTTGTTTTTTCCCTTTTAATTTTGTCACTTCCACTTCGTTTGCTGATATTAATTTTCCTTTACCATGAATCGACTCTACTTTGTTATGTTTAAAAAGATGGGCAACTCCACCAGTTAGTTTGGTAACTATCTCATCTTTTCTTTGCATCATTTTATTTAAATCATAAGAAGGTTTTGTAACCTTGATGCCATGTTCGTCGAAGCTTTCAGATATCTGTTGAAATTTATAAGATGAATCTAGAAGTGATTTTGATGGAATACAACCTACATTTAGACAAGTGCCACCGAGTTTAACTTTTCCTGAACTATCTTCATCAAACTCAACACACGCAGTTTTTAAGCCAAGCTGAGATGCTTTAATAGCTGCAACATAGCCTCCAGGGCCTCCGCCTATAACAACTACATCGTATTCCATTTAAACTCCAAGTATCATTGATTCAGGTGATTCTAAAATCTCTTTTATTTTTACAAGGAATGATACTGCATCTTTTCCGTCAAGCAACCTGTGATCATAAGTTAATGCTAAATACATCACCGGTCTAATCTCAATATTGCCATTGACTACCATTGGTCTGTCTTGAATTTTGTGCATCCCAAGAATAGCTGACTGAGGCGGATTAAGTATTGGGGTAGACAAAAGCGAACCAAATACACCACCATTTGATATAGTGAATGTCCCGCCAGTTATATCTTCAATACCCAATTTTCCATCTCTGGCTTTTATAGAATAATCTCTTATTGCCAGTTCTATCTCAGCAATTGTAAGGTTCTGAACATTTCTTACTACCGGCACAACTAAACCACGATCAGTAGATACTGCTACTCCAATATCTTGAAAACCATGATAAACAATATCATCTCCATCAATAGAAGCGTTAACAATAGGCATCTCTTGTAATGCAATACTAGATGCTTTTAGAAACATACCCATAAACCCTAGTTTTACACCAAACTTTTCCTCAAATGTTTCTTTGTACTTTGCTCTCAATTCTTTCACCTCGAATAAATCTACTTCATTGAAGGTTGTAAGTGATGCTGTTTGAGATTGTGATTCGAGCAATCTTTTTGCAACCACAGATCTTAAGCGCGTCATTGGAACTCTTTTAGATGATGATGTTGATTCTGTTACAACATTACTGTTAATAGTATCAGTTGATTCAGCTTTAGATTCAGCATTCAATATATCTTGTTTTGTTATGACACCTTTTTTAGTGGATGTATGGATATCTTCAACTGCAACATCTTTCTCATTCAAAAGTTTTTTTGCTGCTGGGCCCATTCTAAAACCTTTAAGATTTTTTTTATTTTCTGAGCTTATTTTCTTTATTTCAGTAGCAGGTTTTTTTACTTGTTCTTCTATTGGAGCCGGTGTTGGTGATGGGCTTGGTACTTGCTCTATCTTGGGCTCTTCCTTAACCTCCACTTCTTCAACCACTTCACTTGGCTTCTTACCTTTTTCATCATCATAAGTACCAATGATTTCAGAACTCTTAATGGTTGCACCTTCATCAATAATTATTTTTCCCATCACTCCATCTGACGGGGCAGTTACTTCAATAACTACTTTATCTGTTTCAATCTCAGCCAAAACTTCATCTTGTTTAATTTCTTGACCTTCTTTTTTCAACCAAGTAGATAATGTGCCCTCGAAGATTGACTCAGGAAATTGAGGTGATTTGATGTCGATTGCCATGATGATTATTCTATAACTCTATAGCCTTACTAACTATCTCTTTTTGACGTTTCTGGTGATATTTTTGATATCCTCCTGCAGGAGCTGATGAAGGATGCCTAGCAATAACATTTAATTTGTATCCTTTTTTAGTTTCATTAAGAACTTTTTCTAGTCTGTGTCTTATCATTAGCCATGCGCCCATATTTTCTGGTTCCTCTTGCACCCACAAGAAATCTTTACACTTTATTTCTTTGGTATAACTCAAAAGCTCACTCTCAGGAAAAGGGTACAACTGCTCAATTCGAACCAGCTCAACATTTTTTGCATTTGTCTCTTCTATTTCTGCAAGAAGATCAAAATAAATTTTTCCAGAGCAGAAAACTACTCTCTTTGTAACACCTGAACATTCATCTCGAATAATGTTTTTGAAAGTCCCACCAGATAAATCAGAAAGATTTGAAACAGCCTTTGGATTTCTAAGTAAGCTTTTAGGTGTAAGAACAATTAGTGGTTTTCTTAATGGTTTAATTGCTTGTTTCCTTAGCAAATGGAATATTTGAGAAGGAAGAGTTGGAACACAAACCTGAATATTATCGTAAGCGCAAAGTTGTAAAAATCTTTCTAATCTACAACTGCTATGCTCGGGCCCTTGGCCTTCATACCCATGAGGGAGAAACATTGTTAAACCAGATAATCGATTCCATTTTGTTTCAGCACTAACAATGAATTGATCTATTACTACCTGAGCAACATTTACAAAATCTCCAAATTGAGCCTCCCAAATTACCAAACCTTCCGGCCATGTTGAAGCATAACCATACTCAAAACCTAGAACTGCCTCTTCCGACAACAATGAATCATAAATCTCAAATTTTTTATTTCCTTTATTAAGATCTGACAAAGGTATATAACCTACTCCTGTCTTCTGATCCTTAACCACTAGATGTCTGTGAGAGAAAGTTCCTCTTCTTGAATCTTGTCCTGTCATTCTTACTGGATAGCCTTCACTCAGTAAAGTTGCATAAGCTGCCATTTCAGCAAAACCCCAATTGATTGGGGTGTCTCCACTGAGCATTTTTCTTCTTTCATCATAAAGTTTAGCCACCTGCTTCTGAACCTCTATATCTTTATCAAAATTTAAGCCAACTTTCATAGATTGTTGTAGAAGATCATTTGATACTGCAGTTGGGTAAGATTTACTTAAATCAGGTGCCAAATAAGGGGACCAATCAAAATGTAGACTAGTATCTGGAGTGGCTGACAATGATTCAGCTACTGTTTCTCCTTTTTCCATATTAGCTCTATATTCTTTTTTAAATTTATCAAATTGCTCTGGATCTATTGATTTACTTTTATCTAACTTATTGAAGTACAACTCTGTTACAGTGTTCTTTGTTTTGATTTCACCATACATCATAGGCTGAGTAGCAAATGGTTCATCAGTTTCGTTATGGCCTCTTCTTCTATAACAAACAAAATCAACAATTATGTCTCTGTGGAAAGTATCTCTAAATTCAACAGCAAGTTTTGCTGCCATTACGCATGCCTCAGGATCATCTCCATTAACGTGTAATATTGGAGCTTCAATCATTTTTGCCACATCAGTACAATATTCTGTTGATCTAGCATCTTCTTTCAGGCTTGTTGTAAAACCAATTTGATTATTTACAACGATATGCACAGTTCCTCCAGTACCATAAGCTCTAGTTTGAGAGAGTTGTAAAATTTCCATAACGATGCCTTGAGCAGAAAAAGAAGCATCTCCGTGCATAAGTATTGGAACCACTTTCTTATGCTCACTATCAAGTCTTCTGTCTTGTCTCGCTCTGACTGATCCAAGAACTACTGGATTGACTATTTCTAAGTGAGATGGATTTGAACCTAATGCTAAGTGAACTTCACCGCCGCTTGTAAGAATATTTGATGAAAATCCTAAGTGATATTTCACATCACCAGTATGTTCCATGTCCTCTTCGATATCTTCCGCAAATTCAGTGAATAGTTCACTTGGTTTTTTCCCCATAACATTTATAAGAACATTCAATCTGCCTCTATGGGACATCCCCAAAACAAGCTCTTTTGCTCCTCTAGACCCAAAGTCTTCAATTAGTGTATCAAGCAAAGGCACTAAGGATTCACCACCTTCTAAACCAAATCTTTTTGCGCCTGGATATTTAGATGCTAAAAATTTTTCTAAACCTTCAGAATCAACTAATCTTTTTAAAATATGTTGCTTTTCTGAGGTATTGAATTCATATGGAGTTTCCTTTCCTTCAATCCTTTCAAGAAACCAAGACCTTATTTTACTATTCATGATATGCATGAATTCATAACCTATGCTTGAGGTATAAGTGTTTTTTAAGGATTCTAAAATATCTTTTAACTTAAGTTTCTTAGAGTTTTGAAAATTTGAAATTGAAAGCTCATTATTCAAATCATTTTTTGATAACCCATGGAATTCGAGCTCTAAATCCGGAATTGTGATTTCTTCTCTTAAATGTAAGGGATCTATTTTTGCAACTTGGTGTCCACGACGTCTATAAGCATTTATTAAGTTCTGAACATCTGATGATTTCGAGGTTTTTGTTACAGGATCAGTATCGTTTGCAACTGGAGTAGATTTTAATTTTAGATTTCTAAAGCTCTCTATTACAGAATTATGACTTATTTCAGCTTTACCATTTTGAATAGAATCAAAATACTTTTTCCATTCCGGTTTTAAACTTGACGGATCTTTAATGTAATCTTCATAAAGCTGCTCAAGATATTGTGAATTCCCCCCATATTTGAAACTTTCTTCAAACCTCTCCTCTATTGATTTTGCCACTATCCTATTTTTCTTAACTCCTTTTTAATTTCATTAATTGCCTTTGAAGGGTTTAAGCCTTTAGGACAAACTGAAGTACAATTCATTATCCCATGACACCTATATACACTAAAGGCATCATTAAGCTTTTTTAATCTATGTCTTTTTTGTTTATCTCTAGTATCTGCTATAAACCTGTAAGCTTGCAGTAAAGCTGCTGGACCAACAAATTTATCTGGATTCCACCAGAATGATGGGCAGCTTGTTGAGCAACATGCACATAAAACACATTCATATAGACCATCTAATTTATCTCTATCATCTGGACTCTGAAGCCTTTCATGACCTGTTGTAACTTCTTCTTCATTATCTAAGAAAGGCTTAACTTTCTCGTACTGTTCATAAAAAGGCTTCATATCAACAATAAGGTCTTTAATTACAGGCAGACCAGGTAATGGTCGGACTTCGAGTTTGTCTCTTGTAATAACATCTGCAACTGGAGTAATACAAGCTAGACCATTTTTTCCATTCATATTTACCCCATCAGAACCACAAACCCCTTGAGCACATGATCTTCTGAACGTTACAGTAGAATCTTTCTCCTGGGCTTGTCTTATTGCATCAATCACCATCATATTCCCAGTAAGTGGGTATTCAACTTCATAGTCTGCCATATAAGGTCTTTTATCTTTTTCAGGATCAAATCTATATAGACTTAGGTGTAATTTTTTTGGCATCAATATACCCTAGCCTTTGGCTTGAATGCGTCCAGAGTTTTAGGCGACAAATTCACATCTCTTTTTGAAACACGGTTTTCATCTTTGAAGAAAAGAGAATGACACAACCAATTTTCGTCGTCTCTGTCAGGAAAATCCTCTCTTGCATGAGCTCCCCTGCTTTCTTTTCTGTCTATTGCTGAATAAGCTGTTGCATTTGCTATTTCAAGAAGATTGAAATATTCCAATATTTCTACTCTTTCTGAATTGAATTGATTAGATTTGTCTATTAGATGAATATTTTTTGTTCTTTCTGTTACATCTTTAAGCTTAGCAATACCTTCTTTCATTAGTTGCTCATTCCTATAAACACCAAAATGGTTTTGCATTATATTTTGCATCTCACTTCTAAGTGAATAAACGCTTTCACCTTCTTTGCTCGATTGAATTTTAGTCATCAACATAAGAGATTCTTCAATATTTGTTTTTGAGATATCCTTTGAATCTGATTCTGCTGATTCTTTGTTAATATGGCGACCAGCTGCTCTACCAAAAACAACTAAATCCAATAAAGAATTACCACCAAGCCTATTTGCTCCATGGACTGAAACATTAGCTGCTTCTCCAATTGAATATAAACCCTCTACAACTTCGTCTTTACCATCCTTGGTTGTTAGAACTTGACCGTTAACATTAGTAGGAATCCCCCCCATCATGTAGTGACATGTTGGAACAACTGGAATTGGAGCTTTAATTGGATCAACGTCTGCAAAAGTCATAGATATTTCTCTAATTTCTGGCAGTTTTTTCATTATTGCATCAGCACCTAGATGATCTATTTTGAGTAAAACATGGTCTTTATGCTCACCACAACCTCTACCAGCTAATATTTCCTGAACAATGCAACGAGAAACAACATCCCTAGAAGCTAAATCTTTTGCTTTTGGAGCATAATTAGGCATAAAACGTTCACCTTCTGAATTTATAAGATATCCACCTTCACCCCTGCAGCCTTCTGTCATAAGGGACCCATTTCCATATAAACCAGTTGGATGAAATTGCCACATCTCCATATCTTGTAATGGATAACCTTGTCTAAGAACCATTCCTAATCCATCTCCAGTGCATATCAAGGAAGTTGTGTTTTGTTCGTATACTTGTCCAGCTCCACCTGTTGCTAATACAACAGAGTTGCATCTAATTAATGAAACTTCACCTGTCTCCATATCAAAACAACTAACTCCTTTTATTACGCCATCGTCATTTTTAATTAAATCGATAGCAAACCATTCGTTAAGAAAATTTGTTCCTGCTTTTAGGTTGGCTTGATAAAGTGTGTGAAGAAGAGCATGACCAGTTCTATCAGCTGCTGCACATGTTCTAGCTGCTTGACCACCTTCACCAAATTCTTTTGATTGCCCTCCAAAAGGTCTTTGATAAATACGGCCATTTTCAAATCTAGAAAAAGGCAATCCCATATGTTCTAATTCAAAAATAGCATTAGGGCCTTCAGAACACATATATTCAATGGCATTTTGATCACCGATATAGTCTGAACCTTTGACTGTATCAAACATATGCCATCTCCAATCATCATTTGGGTCAGCACTTGCTATTGCGCATGTTATTCCGCCTTGAGCTGCAACTGTATGTGATCGTGTAGGAAAAACTTTAGAAACTACAGCAACGTCCAAGCCTGATTTAGAAATTTCAAGTGATGCACGCAGCCCTGAGCCTCCGCCACCAACTATCACTACATCAAATTGTTTCTCTGATACAGTTATTCCACCAATTTCCATTATCAATTCTGCTTATATATAATTATAAACACCATCTATTTAAAGTTCCATTAAATAGTTAAATACCACCACATAAGCTAATACTAAAATCACTAATCCGATAAATGATCTATATGCATACTTCAAAACCTTAGCTAAGTATGTCATTCCTGGCATAAACATTCCTATTGTTCTCTCTGTAAAGTAATCATCTTCAATCGCTTTTAACCCTTGAAGTGCATGACTAACCATGACTACTAAAAAAGCACTAGTAAAAACTTTCATTGCTGTTGTGTGGATATCAAAGTACCAAATACTGGCATCATATTGATATGGCTTTACAAAATAGCTTATTAAAATAAAGAGGACATAGCTCAATATAATTAATGCGCTTACTCGCTGAGCAATCCAAAAGAAAGTACCCATTTACCAGACCTCCATTATTAAAAGTACTGAGACAATAAAAGTTAATATAAATGCAACTAAAGCTGAAAATTTTGCCTCGTGAAATTCATGCCCATAATTTGTAAAATCCGTAATCAAATGTCGAAGCCCAGCAAAAATGTGATACGTAATAGCAAATATTGATACTGAAATTAATATCTGAACTTCAAAATTAAATTTCTCTTGGTGCCAATTCATGTTCTCATCAACTAAATAGTCTGTTAAAAAGAAAAGTACAAAAGTTGGTATTGCAATAAAAAAGTTTACTATCCCAGACAATCTATGAGTAATTGAAGAAATAGCAGTAATAGGCAACTTTATTAAGAACAAGTTTATGAAAGTTGGGCGCCTAGTCATTTTCAGCAGTATTATAGAATATCTTAATGCAATTAAGCGTATAAAATTAAGATTTATAAGGATTTTTGGAAGTTATAAATTTGAGTTTTATGGTTATGCCAAGTAAATTTAATTTTTTTTGATAAAAATTTACCAGAAACCTCTTATAACTGCCTTCTATTTTTTCTAAAGAATTGCCATGTACCGTTATGACATGAGGGTTCTTCCCTCCTTGATGCACAAACCTTATTTTTGGTCTAAACTTTCCTTTGAATGGAATTGATTTTGCTTCCATTGCCTTCCTAAGAATATTGTTTAATTTATTAGTAGTAATATTCTTTTTTGCATTTTCTAAAACCCTATAGATATTATCAAAGAGGTGTTTTAACCCTTCTCTCTTTTTTGCTGAGATAAAACAACAAGGCAATCCAACAAACATAGGGTCTGTTTTTAAAATATTTTCAATCTCTGATTTTTCGTCTTTGTCTAATAGGTCTGTTTTATTTACTACAACAATTATTGCTCTTCCATTATCTCTAGCTTTTTCGATAAGTTTTCGATCTTGATCAAGAAGAAAGCTTGAAGCATCTAGCATCATTATCGCTAAATCAGCATTAAGGTTTGATTCAAGTGATTTAATTACAGAAAATTTTTCTTCTTTTGAAACAGTTTTATTTTTCCTTCGGATACCGGCTGTATCGATAAATAGATAATCTTTGCCTTTATAAGAAATTTTTGTATCAACTGAATCAATTGTTGTGCCTGGCACGTTTGAAACAATCATCTTTTCTTGATTAGTAATAGAATTAATTGTTGAAGATTTTCCGACATTTGGTTTTCCCATAACACAAATTTTTGGTAATTCTTCCTCTAAAATTTCTTCATCCTGATCAATTTTTGAGAATATTAGATTTTTTAGATCTGTAATATTTATATTATGTTCTGAACTAACCTCTATCTTCTCATTAAATCCAAATTCATCGAATATTGAAGTGCCTTCAACAGTCTTAACATCTATTTTATTGATAACTAAGATTACTTTCTTATTGCTCTTTCTGATTATGGAGGCTATTTCTTTATCATAAGGAGAGATACCAAATTTTTTATCTACAACAAATAAAATTATCTGAGATAATTCAATTGCTTCAAATGCCTTAGCAAGAATCATCTCCTCGAAATTATCTTCCTTTGAAGTGTAAAAACCTCCAGTATCAATAAGGTTTATAGTTTTATTGTCTTTCTTTATAGTTGCCGTTTTGATATCTCTTGTTAAACCTTCTAATTCAGATACCAAAGCTGATTTAGACTTAGCTAATTTATTAAAAATTGAAGATTTGCCGACGTTGGTTCTACCGACAAGTGAAACCGTAGTAATCATTTAATTCAGATCAAATCCAGAGATGGATCCATCTGTGTCTTGAGCTATTAATTTATCTGAATAGATAGCAATCTGTTTAATAGATTTTAATTCTGTTTTTGTAAGTCCAGTTATCATCCCATTTTCAGGGTTTACTTCATGAATAAAACCTTCAAAGTCACCAAAATATATCCTGTCATCGTATAAAACAAGGTCAGTTATATCACGGTTTTTGAATTTTTGACTTCTCCAGATTTCAGTTCCATTAACTGCATTAAATCCCAGAATCTCTTCATCTGTATTGATCGAAGCTATTATATTTTTATGTAAAACAATAGGTTTTAAGGTTGAATGGTCGACTGAGAAAACTTTTTCGCCACCTCTTATATTGAATCTTGTTAAAGAGCCATTGTAATTTGCAACAAATACATCTTCATTAATAGGTACTGCTTTTGAATCAGCATCCATTAATTTCTCTAGCTCTGTTGAGCCCTTTAATCTTGATATTGGCTTTTCCCATAACTGTATTCCATCCACCTCTCTAACTGCAGCAAGCCTACCATTTGAGAAGCTAGTAAAGATTAACCCCTCGAAAGCTACTGGAGAAGCTGTTCCTCTTATTGAAAGCAAAGGTGCTTGTGCTTTTTTTGACCATTGTGTCTCACCATTTTGAAGATTCAGTCCATAAAGAACATCAGAAGAAGTTTGAACATACACATTTGTAGAAGTAATTAGTATTTCTGATAGAACTACATCTTCTAATGCTTTAGTCCATTTTAAATCCCCAGACCCTGATTCATGAGCATAGATAACTCCGTCTGCATCAGTGTAAAGAAAAGTATTGTAACCGACAGAGACGCCAGAAATTATTCTGCTAGTTTCTAATTCATAGCTTTTTTGTACTTCGCCTGAATCATAATTAATAAGGCTCAGCTGATTATCATTTACAGAAAATACTGTTGTGCCATTGATATCAAAAAACATCTCTGATTCAATATTTTCACCAAAAAAATTAAAGTTAATTAATGGGGTTTCAGCCTTGTTTAGCCAAGATTCTGACATAAAGCTTTCATAGTTTAGGTCAAGCTTAACTGGACCATTTGGGTCTTCTTGGTTAAATCCTAAAGTCTGACATGATGCCAAAATAAAAATTGAAATTATTTTTAAAATCTGTTTCATGCTATTTAATAGGTCTCTTTAAATTAATTAGATTCTTTTGAGATACATCGATATCAAAGCTTACGGCTCGATCGTAATGAAAATTAGATTTGTCATTAAAGTTGAAATATTTGTAGAAATCTCCGGCAACGTCATGGAATCTAGAACTATCGAGCTCATTTTCGCTAATAAAATTATCTCCACTTTCATAATCGTCTAGTTCCATATATAGTCTCACAATATTTTCTGAGTACTGTTCAGTTAGAACCTCTTTTGTTGCTTTTGAAATATTGCTCGATATAACTTCTGAGTATATTTCATTAAAAAGTTGTACTGCATTCTTAAAATCTTTTTCATCAATGGATTTCTTAGCTAGAACGGTCTTTGTTATCATTTCAAAACCCAAAGAGTCAAATTCTACGTCCAGCTCATTACTTTCTATCACATCCCCAGATTGTGTAGATAGTGATGCGTTCACCTCTTGAAATTTTTTGAATTCGACTTCATTCGCTTTATCTTTAGAGTAGGTTAAAAAAGAATTTAGAACCAAGCCTAAAACAATTGCTACAACTGCTCCAATAAAATAACGATTTCTTAAAAATTCTAAAATTCTATCAACCATTAAAAAACTCCAATAATTCTTTTTCATTTAAAGTTAATTCTTTATCTTCTTGCAGATCTTTTACTTTAAATATTTTAGTGTTTTGCTCCTCTTGGCCGATTATGATAACAAATTTAAAGCCCAGAGAATTAGCTTTTTTCAGTTGTTTTGAAACATTTGCATTACCTAGGTAATTTTCAATAACTAAATCACTATTATTAAGACGTAATTTGTTGCCTACATATTGTGCAAATTTTATTGATTTAGTTTCAGCGCAGCCTATGAAAATATCATTATTGTTGTTTTGCATAGCAACAATCTCAGAGAGCCTATCTATACCTAATGCAAATCCAATAGCTGGCAGTTTTCTTCCACCTAGCTCTTCAATAAGATTGTCATATCTTCCTCCACCAATAACAGCATTTTGTGCTCCAAGACTATCGACAGTAAATTCAAAAACAGTTCCAGTGTAATAGTCCATGCCTCTAACTAACTTTGTATTTATCTTGTACTCAACTTGAAGCATATCTAAAGCTTCTATAGTCTCTGCAAATGCTAATTTTTCATCTTCTTTTAGGAAATTTGTGATATCTTTTGCATTCTTTATAACTTCTCTTATCTTTTCATCTTTTGAATCAATTGCTCTCACTGGATTTCTTTGTAACCTTGCATATAGCTTTTCATCAAAACTTTCTTTGTTGGCTTGAAGAAATTCTCTTAAATAGGTTCTATATGAGTTTAATGATTCCTCTCCACCCAGATAATTAATTTCTAAGCAATATTCGACTCCAAGCTTCTCAAGGATTGTTTTAGCTATTAAAAGCACTTCTACATCACTCTTTGACGAGCCTTCTCCCACTAGCTCTACTCCAGCTTGAAAAAATTGTCTTTTTCTTCCTTTCTGAGGTCTTTCATACCTAAACATTGGACCGATATAAAAGAATTTTTTAATTTCTTCACTTATTAGGCCATTTGTTATTAAGGCTCTTACAAGACCAGCTGTGCCTTCAGGTCTTAAACAAAGTGTTTCTTCGTTCCTATCTTGAAATTCATAAACTTCTTTTTGAACAATATCAGAAGTTTCACCAGCTGATCTTTGGAATAATGATTTATTCTCAATGATGGGAGTTCTAAATTCTTTGTAATTAAAGCTTTTAAATACCTTAAGGCAAGTATTCTCGACGAGAGCTATCCTCTCTATATCTTCATCATAGAGATCTGGCATTCCTCTTATAGTTTTCAAATCTTTCATCCTTTAAGTATTGTATTTCTTTTTTGGTCAGCTAATTTAGTGACTTCTTTTATTAGAGCATTTTCTAACTCATTAGTTTCAACTTTATATGCCGGTTTTCCATTTATATAAATTAGATGCTTCGGTGATGCACCTGTAACCCCTACATCTGCAACTTTTGACTCACCAGGCCCATTAACGTAACAACCTATTACAGCTAAAGTAACTTCTTCTTTTAAATAAGAGAGTTCATTTTCTAACTTATTAACGGTATTAATAACTTTAAAATTTTGTCTCGAGCAACTTGGGCAAGCGACGATTTTTACACCTCTTGATCTAATTTTCAAGGATTTCAGCATTTCCCACGCAACATTAACTTCATCTATAGGATCAGAAGCTAAAGAAACCCTAACCGTATCCCCAATACCTTTCATAAGTAAACTGCCTAAACCAATAGATGATTTTACTGTTCCTGTTTTGAGGGAGCCTGATTCTGTTATGCCTAAGTGAAGTGGTTGATCTATCAAATCAGAAATCTTTTCATAACTCTCTACAGCCATAAAAATATCAGAAGATTTAATACTCAATTTAAAGTTTTCATAGTTATTGTCTAAAAGAATATTTACATGTCTCATTGCAGATTCTACTAAAGCATCTGCATTGGGTTCGCCATATTTTTTTTGTAAATCTTTTTCCAATGAGCCTGCATTAACACCAATTCTTATCGGCACATCCATATCTCTTGCTGCAGCAATAACTTCTTTAATTTTCTTTTCACTACCTATGTTTCCTGGGTTAATTCTGACACAGTCGACTCCGTATTTAAGAACTTGTAGAGCAATTTTATAGTCAAAATGTATGTCAGAAACCAAAGGAATATTTGTGTTGGTTTTTATTGTTTTAAAAGACTCAGCAGCCTCCATACTTGGAACTGAAATTCTGACAATATCAGCACCAGCTTCTTCAAGATCATTTACCTGTTTAACTGTAGCTGAAACATCTGTTGTTTCAGTATTAGTCATAGATTGAACAGATACTGGTGAACCGCCGCCGACTGGAACGTCTCCTACCCAAATTTTCTTTGTTTTTCTTCTTTGAACAGGCTTATTTTCCAATTTATTTAACTAAATATTTCCGTGCTTTCAAAGAAATAATTTATTTCTCTTTCTGCACTAGATGGTGAATCAGATCCATGAACTGCATTTGCATCGATTGATTCAGCAAAATCTGCCCTGATAGTTCCATCAGCTGCTTCTTTTGGATTTGTATTGCCCATTAATTCCCTATTAAGCAAAATTGCATCTTCCCCTTCAAGAACCTGAACTACAACTGGACCTGAAGTCATAAATTCAATCAAAGCATTAAAAAATGGCTTCCCATCATGTTCAGCATAAAAACCTTTTGCTTTGTCAGCACTTAAGTGAACCATTTTTGATGCAACTATTTTTAACCCTGCATCCTCAAATCTTTGCTGTATTTTTCCTATAACATTTTTAGCCACTGCATCTGGCTTGATTATTGATAGTGTCTTTTCCATAATTAATCTTTCTCCTTTATCCAATTCTGTTGAATAGACTCCAATATTTTTTCATTGACCTTTTCAGGATCATCTTCAAATACTTCAAGTGATAGTACAAGGTTTCTCAAATCCACAAAATTTATCCATTGAGGATCCTCATCAGGATATTTTTCATCCAGTTCAATCGCTATATCTAAAGTATCTACCCACTTAAGCATTGTTATGTTAACTCAGAAACTTGGTTAATAGTATATTTTGGTATTTCAATTACAGTCGTACTATCAACAGGATAAACCTGACAGCTTAGTCTAGAATTTGACTCAAGCCCCCATGCTTTATCAAGAAGGTCTTCTTCATCATCACTAGCATCTTTTAAACTACTAAAACCTTCTTTGACTATTACGTGGCATGTTGTACAAGCGCATGCTTTTTCACATGCATGTTCAAGATTTACCCCATTTCTTAAGCAAGCATCAAGAATTGTCTCATTCTCATTCATTTCGATAGTAAGACCATCAGGACAGATTATTTCGTGAGGCAATATTTTTAATTTTTTTTTTCAGCAGATTTAGATTCAGATGAAGATTGTTCATCTCTTACTGTAAAACTTTCCCCACAACCGCATACTGCACTTGCATTTGGATTTATAAATTTTATGCCCTGATTCAGCCCTTCTATTGTGAAATCAACTTGACTGCCTCTTATAATATTTACTGAATCAGATGGTATAAAAAAATCTAAGTTATCTACAGACATTTTATAATCTGATTTATTTGACCTGCTTGTGAATTCGAAATAATAAGCATATCCATTACAACCCATTTTTTTTACACCTAATTTCACTTTATTTTCTTTGCCCTGCATTGAAACCATATGCTTGAAGTGCGCAAGGGCCTTAGTGGTAAAATTTAAGATTTCTGGTTTATGCTTTCTTGGATTCATAATCCGCTATTGCTTTTTTGATGCTATCTTCAGCTAAAACGCTGCAATGCACTTTAATTGAAGGCAATTCTAATAAATCAGCTATTTCTCTATCTTTAATATTCTTTGCTTCTTCTAATGTTTTTCCTATGAGCATTTCGATCATTTGTTGGCTTGATGCTATAGCTGAACCGCAGCCGTAAGTTTTGAATTTGCAATCTGTAATAATATTTTGATCATCAACTTCAATTTGCAGTCTCATTACATCTCCGCAAGCTGGGGCACCAACCATTCCTGTACCAACATTTTTTGCATTGGCATCTAAACGCCCAACATTGTGAGCTGAAGGGTTATTTAGTGTTTCTTCAAATTTTTGAATTACTTTTCTAGAATACATAACTAATTAATGGGTCACCCACTCCACTTTTTCAAGATCTACACCATCTTTATACATATCCCAAAGAGGTGATAGCTCTCGCAATTGATTTACAACTTTCTTAGTAGTTTTAGCTACCATTAAGACTTCTTCTTCCGTTGTAAATCTACCAAATGAAAATCTTATAGAACTATGAGCTAGTTCATCAGCTCTTCCCAGTGCTCGCAAAACATAAGAAGGCTCTAAACTTGCCGAAGTGCAGGCAGAACCTGAGGATACCGCTACATCTTTTAATGCCATGATTAATGATTCTCCTTCAATATAAGCAAAACTAACATTTGTAATATTTGGCACCTTATTTTCAAAACTTCCATTTAGATAGATTTCTTCTATTCCAGAAATTTCATTCCAAAAAATTTCTGATAGTTTCTTAATTTTGCTATTATCTTGCTCCATTTCCTCAGCTGCAATTTTATAAGCTTCTCCCATGCCTACAATCTGGTGAGTTGGCAAAGTTCCTGCTCTAAAACCTCTCTCATGGCCACCACCATGTATAAGAGCTTCCAGCCTTACTCTTGGCTTTCTGCGAACATACAATGCTCCTATTCCTTTTGGAGCATATGTTTTATGTCCTGAAAAAGACATTAAATCAACTTCTAATTTTGATAAATCAATTGGCAATTTTCCTGTGCTTTGTGCGGCGTCAACGTGAAAAATAATGTTATTTTCTCTAGTGAATTTGCCTATTTTTTCAATATCATTAACAGCACCCAACTCATTGTTTATATGCATAATTGATAGGAGTATTGTTGTATCTTTAACATGTTTTTGAATATTTTCTAATGAAATAACACCATTTTCATCTGGGTCTAGATAAGTTATCTCAAAACCTTCTCTTTCTAATTGTCTGCATGGATCAAGAACGGCTTTATGTTCTATTTTTGAAGTGATAATGTGATTTCCTCTGTCTTTATAAAACCTAGCAACACCTTTTATTGCTAAATTATCTGATTCGGTAGCTCCAGATGTCCAAACTATTTCTCTAGAATCTGCATTCACAAGATTAGCTACATGTAATCTTGCTTTCTCAACAGCTTCGTCAGCTTTCCAACCAAATTCATGTGATCGAGAAGCTGGATTACCAAAAGTTCCATCAATCAATAGACAATCCTGCATCTTGGCTGCAACTCTAGGATCAACAGGGCAAGTAGCCGCATAATCAAAATAAACTAGGTTCTTATTCATTGGTTAATTATATGATAATGTGGGGTCTTAGACTAATTTTTAAATAGTTATTCCAAGCTTATGCGCCACAATTTGATAGGATTCAACAACGTTACCTAAATCTTTTCTGAACCTATCTTTGTCAAGGCTTTCGCCCGTATCTTGATCCCAAATCCTACAACCATCTGGAGTGAATTCGTCACCCAGAATAATATCATCGCCTTTTCTTCCAAATTCAACTTTATAGTCAACTAGAATCAGTCCAGCATCAGAAAATTTTTCACATAAAAGCTTATTAATGGCTAAAGTTTTTTCTTTCATGATTTTTATTTCTTTCTCTGTGCCCCACTTGAAGGCTATGATGTGATTATCATTAATTAATGGATCTCCCAGATCATCATCTTTTAAGAAAAATTCAAATAAAGGTTCTTCAAAATTTAATCCCTGTTCAACTCCTAGTCTTCTACATATTGAGCCCGTTGCAATATTCCTGACTACACATTCAACTGGCAACATATCGAGTCTGTGAACTAAACTTTCATTTTTGGAAATAGTCTTTATGTAGTGAGTATCAATACCATTATTTGCAAGATAATCCATGATATGGGCATTAAATATATTATTAATTTCGCCCTTTCCTTTGAGTGCTTCTTTCTTCTTGCCATCAAATGCTGAGGTATCATCTCTATATACCATCATCAGCTCTTGTTGATTTTCTGTTTCAAATAGAGACTTTGCTTTGCCTTCAGATATTAAATTTCCTTTGATTATCATGATAATGACTCATTAATTATATCTACAAGCTCATCAACTGAGACCTCGATATCAGATAACTTCTTAAACTCTAAAATAGTATTTCCTTCTGATTCACTGAATATAAGCTCATAATCTGCTTCGGCTTCATCTGCATTTTGAGCAGTGAACAGATTCCTTAAAAAGCCTTCGTTTTCTTTATCTAATTTAATTTGAATATATTTTAACTCTCTGTTCCTATCTTCAATCTGTAAATCTGCTTTTTCAACGGCCTTTGATATAGCAGACCACGTTCTGTCAAAAGGCAACCTGAACTCTATTCCAATCTCTTTTTTAACGTAAACAATTCTGGCTTTCTTATTAAGATTTAGACCTTGTGCAGCAATTGAATTACCCTCATACCCAGGTAAGTTTTCAGAAATATAGGCTGCTAATTTTTCAAAATATTCAAGCTCCATACTATTATTGTTTGAGTCTAGTAGATATATTTCAGAACTATTGTTCTTAATTCCGTGTTCAAGTGTTAAAAAGAATCGAGCTGTTTTCTCTGCTGTTATTTTACCTATTGTCGGATCATCGCTGACGAGCTCATACTCATTGTCCAATAAAAAATCCTTAATTAAAGGCCATGATTTTGAAGGAAGAGCCTCAATATAAATCCAATAAATCTCACCTAATCGCCTTACTTCAACATTTTCTGATCCCTGAGAAGAAAATATCTTTTTTGGTCTTGGAACTTCTCCTTCTTTTATGAAACTTGGGCTTTCTGGTGGATATGGAAATTCATCTAAGACTTCAAGTGATTGAAGCTGATCATTATCTTCTAATTCTTTTCCTTCATTACTATATCTCTCATTAGGATTTTCTCTTTTTTCAAGCAGACATCCATTTTCTGGACAATATGGCTTCCTACTTTCTGGAATTGTGCAATTTTGAAGCACGAATACGCAGATTAAGACAACACTAAATATTTTTGAAAGTTTCATAAATTTTTTCCCTGTATTCCTCTGAAAGTGGATGTAACGGTAACCTTAGATTATTCTCTAGTAAAGACATTTTTTCAAGTAAGTATTTACATGGACTTGGACTAGCTTCGGTAAATAAAAGTTTAAAAAAATCTAGATAATTATTATTTAATTGATCTGCTTCATCAAAGCGCGCTTCAAAACAAAGATCTGATAATTTTCTTATTTGCTTGGGCATTACATTTGCAGCTACTGAGATGACACCATCTCCTCCATATCTCATAAATTCAACAAATGTTGGATCATCACCTGAATAAAGAAGAAAATCTTTTCTTTGAGATTTAATCTTTTTGAGCGCTTCAAATCTTTTAGATGAATCAACTGCTTCTTTTATACCAGTAATGTTTGGTATATCAGAAAGCTCTTCAGTTGTGCTAGGACATAAATCAACACCTGTTCTGCCTGGAACATTGTATAAAATAATATTGGCTGAAGTCTTTGAAAGTTCATTAAAATGAAGAAATAACCCTTTCTGTGAAGGCTTATTGTAGTAAGGAGTAACAGCCAAGCAATCATTGATACCGCTCTTTTGAGCTATTTCAATTAAATCAATAGCATCATTAGTGGATGAACTTCCAACACCAGCAATCAATGGAAGGTTAGATTCCCCTTTAGCAAATGAGAATATCTCTCCTCTTTCATGTTTGTTTAAAGTTGCGGATTCCCCTGTAGTTCCTACAAGAACAATGCCATTGGTTTCTTCATTTTCATGGAAACTCAGTAATTTCTTAAATGAATTAAAATCAATCTCACCATTTGCCAACATTGGTGTAACTATTGCAACAAGACTTCCTTTCAAATTTTTTTTTCCTATAATCTAAACATGAATGATAAATCAAAAGCTCCAAGTTTTTTAGCTCTTGTTGATGAAAATGAGAAATTAAGTTTAGATAATTTTAAAGGAAGTTATCTCGTAATATATTTTTATCCCAAAGATAAAACTTCAGGATGCACAATAGAAAGTCAAGATTTTAGGGATTTTAAAAATAAATTTGCTAGAAAAAATTGCAAAATAGTGGGCGTATCTAGAGATTCAATAAAATCTCACAAAAGTTTTATTGAAAAAGAGTCGCTTAATTTCCCTCTAATATCTGATCCTGATGAAACGATGTGTAATGCATATGGTGTTATGAAAGAAAAGTCTATGTATGGCAGAAAGTATATGGGGATTGAAAGAAGCACTTTCTTAATTGGTCCAGATGGTTTGCTTATCAAAGAATGGAGAGGTGTAAAAGTCCCTGGCCATGTGGAAGAAGTCTATAATTTTTTGTCAGGTCTTTAAGAGTCTGCGTACTTCCAATTATCCATTAAAGATTTAATGAAACTTGCCAGAGGCACAGCAAAAAATACACCCCATATACCGAATATTGCTCCGAATAAAAATACAGATAATAAAACTACTACAGCTGGTAGTTTTACTACTCCTGACATCAGGAAAGGAAGAAAAATATTTCCATCAATATTTTGTAACATTGCGTAGCAAAATAATATGAATAATACATAAGGGTCTAGGCCAAATTGAGCAAGACTTACTATTGCAACGGGAAAAGTCATAAATACTGGTCCAAAAAAAGGTATCAACTGACTTAACCCAAAAGTCACTCCCAATAAAATAGGACTATTAACTCCTAACAACCAAAACATCAAGCTACCAAATATTGCCACTACAAAAACCTCTATGAATTTTGCTTTAAAGTAATTTTGGAAATTGGTGTTTGTTTCAGTCCAAACTCTTGCTAGAAACTTTCTTTTCTTAGGAACAAGTTTTGAGAAACCTGAAGACAATGTATCTGTATCCCATAGCCAAAAAAATAAAAATATTGGAACTAATATTATGCTTAAGAATAAATTAGCTGTATCTTGCAATCGAGAAATTCCAAATGATACTGCCTCAGTTGCAAAACCAGTTATGTCACTAAGAAAACTTTGGGCTCCTTCAATTGATTCATTTGGAGCATTAACTTCGCCCAAGAAAGCTATTATTGGCTCAGCAATTAAGCTTAGGCTCGGTAGTTCACTTAGATACCTGTTAGCCTCATTTACAAAAAGCGGTATAAATATAAGAAAGAATATTGTGGCCAATAAGACAGCTATCGAAAAAGTAATAAAAACACTTAATCTTTCAGGAATACCAATTTTTGTGAAGTAAACATGCATTGGTCTGAATAGAAATGCCAAAACTATACTTGTAAGAATTGGAGCTGATAAATCTCCCAGAACCCAAAGAGCAAAGAAACCTACAAGCAAAACAGATAGTAAAAACATGATCTGTTGGTTTTTAACTAGATTATTTAATTTCATTTTTTATTGAATCTTCTTATAAAATACCTATCAAATAATTATAGTTAACTCTTATGATTAAAAAAACACTTCTTTTCCTTATCTTTTTGGTTGCAAGTAAAATAAGTTTTGCCCAAGAAAGCAGTATCGAGTTGCCATTAATAGGTGATAGGTTGAGTGGTGCTGTTTCCCAAACCGAAGAAGAATCTTTAGGAAGACAATTTCTACGTGATCTTAAAAGAGAAACACCAATACTTTACGATCCTATTGTCCAAGAATGGACCGAGTTATTTGTATACAAGATAGGGGAACAAAGCAAAGTAAGTAAAAAGGCATTTGAACTAATACTAATCGAAGACAATTCATTAAATGCATTTGCTGCACCAGGCGGAATTATTGGGGTGAATGCTGGTTTGTTTAAATATTCTGATAATGAAGCTCAATTTGCCTCTGTAATTGCACATGAGCTTGCTCACCTAAGTCAAAGGCACTTTGCGAGACAGATATTAGAAGGAAGTGATAGAAGCAATCAAAGCTTAGCAACAGTATTGGCTGCAATTGTTGTTGCTGTAGCTACAAGCAGTCCAGCAGCAATTATTGGTGGCCAGGGATTGTTAGCATCTCAGCAACTAAGGTTTTCAAGATTATATGAAACAGAAGCAGATAGAGAAGGTTATGTAACTCTTCAGAAATCAGGTTACGACACTTTAGAAATGTCAGAAATGTTTAAAAATATGCAAGAAGTAAGAAGGTTGTCTGGAGACAACATGCCAGAATTTCTTCTCACTCACCCTATCACTACAAGAAGAATTACTGAATCTAGAGAGCGTGCTCGTGAATATCCAAGTCCTGGCAAAAAAGATAGCTTTAATTTCAAATTAATTAAAAAAAGAGTGAAATATTTGATGACTGATAATTTATCAATAAGAGCATTTGAAAAAGAAATTGGTGATAACGATGAAGATATTTACTTTCGTGCGTTAATTGAAAAAAAGAAGCTAAATTTCACCAGATCAATTGAATTACTGAAAGGCCTAGAGAAAAAATATCCCGATAATTTAATTATTAAAACAAGTCTTGCTGAGGTTTATACAGAATCCGGCAACTTAAGAAAAAGTAAAGAATTTACTAATGAACTTTTAGCAGTCTCCTTGGGTAATTATCCTTTAAGTTATAACTTAGCTAATGCTCATATAATGGAGGAAAACTATCTTGCTGCTGAACAGGTACTTGAAGACATAAAATTTTATAGACCTGTTGATATCAACTTACTTAAAGACCTAAGCCAAGTTCAAAAAAATAGTAAAAATATGCTTGGTTACCATTTAACTAATAGCGAATTTCTTTTTTATTCTGGAAGATATGAAGAAGCTTTAAGAGACCTACAGGAAGCAAGAAGAATAGCAAGAAATAACTTCAAAATAAGAGAAATAATCACAGAAAGAATTCTGATACTTCAAACTTATGTGGCCCCACAAAGAAGAAGATCCTAAAGATTGGATAAATAAAAATTTAGTACACTCTCAAAAACTTTTTTTCTTTGTTTTTCTTGGAAAGGCTCGTGCCGAATACCCTTAAATATTTCTAATTCAGACTTGAAGCCAGATTCTATCAGCAAACCATGAATATCTTCTGCCTGTTTTCCGTCATTATTTACTTTATCCTGATCTCCAGTAATAAGATAAAAAGGTATATTGTTATCAATTTTACTAAATGTTTTCTTGGTCCATAAATTTATAAAACCAGTAGATAGATCTTGCCAAAGCTGAGTTGTATTAGGATAACCACATAGCTGATCAGCTATATATTCATCAACCTTTTCTTTATCACTAGATAGATAATCATGAGTTGTTCTATTTGGCTCATAAAACGAATTATGTTTTTGTGTTGTAAATTTTTCCATTTCTAAGCTTGTGCTTTTTTTTCCTTGGAAAAGAAATTCAGGGAGCAACAAAATTTTATTCAAGTAAATCATCATATTACTTACACTAAATGCAGCGCTCATCAAAACACCATCAAAATATATATTTCTTTTTAATAAAGAAATTACTAATGCAGTTCCAAGACTATGGCTTAAAACAAAATGCTTTGACATTGGGTAGTTTTTTCTAATGTGGGAGTTCATCTCTCCTAGCTGATCAACAACAGCTTCATAACCATTCTCTTCTTTAAAGAATCCTTTTAAATTTCCGTCTGTAATATTTAATCCATGACCTAGATGGTCATTACAGAAAACAATAAAACCATTCTTATTTAAATATTCTGCGGTTTCTTGGTATCTGCCATGATATTCAACTAGACCATGAATGATTTGAACTGTTCCAATAGGATTTGCAACCTCATCCCAAACAACTCCTCTTAATTTTCCATGTTGACTGGGGAGAGAAAATTCTTTCATCACTCTAAGATTTTTGCATAACTTTCGAACTCTTCTCTTTCTGTTCTGAAGCTATTTGCAGGATGATTAGAGTCTTCATGGCCTAGTGCAATACCACACCATAAAATTTCTTCATCGCTGTATTCCGTGTATTTTTTAATTAATTTTGGAAAGCCAGCCCAGGCTTCTTGCAAGCATGTTGCTAGACCTGCATCAACTGCAGCCAAGCATATATTTTGCACAAAATGGCCTACATGACCCCATCCATTTGGGCCCACTGACTTGTGCACAGTAATGAATATCCCTACTGGGGCACCAAAAAATTCATAATTCTTGCGAGCCTGTTTCATTCTTTTATCCATATCTTCTTTTTCAATACCTAATGCACCATACAGTGCAAATCCTGACCCTCTTTGTCTCGCTTTATACCAATCTGGTCTCTCTGTTGGGTATACCTGGTACTCCTCCTTCTCCATTTCACCTTTATCAAACTTTTCACATGCTTCTTTTACCAGGTTATCTCTAACATTCCCCATAACAACATATACTTTCCAAGGCTGAGAATTTACTCCTGAAGGTGCTTTTTTTGCGACCTCTAATATATTTTTGACAGTATCTTTGTCGACAGACTTGTCTAGATATCCTCTGACTGAATATCTCTTTTCAATAGCTTTTTTGAGTTCCATAATTCCTTAATACAATGACTCTAAATTATATACTTCATTTTTCTAAAAGATCATCAAAATACCTAATTTTTTAGATCCCTTAGAATTTCCTTATGCTTTTCTCTATCAATCTTATAACCAGCAAAGATAAAAATTGGGATTAAAAATAAAATCATAATCATAGGCCCCTGAAATACTGCAAGCATTTCTTTCTGTTGAAGTGTTGCTTCAACAGAACCTTTAGGGAAAGAAATTAACCAAAGGGTAAACATTGAAAAAAATTGACCTAAACCTGTCATGCATTTAGCGCAAAAAGAGGTAAGAGAACTTATAGCTCCATCTTGTCTTAAATTTGATTCTTTTTGAACTTGGTCAATCATGTCTGGAACCATCGATTCTCTTGTCATTAGACTTATTAATGAAAATGTTCCTGTAATAAAAATAAAGAATGAGAGAAAATATACTAATGAGTCGCTTCCAAAAGTTGGAGTAAGTCCAAGTTTGTAAATTATGAAAGGCACTGCTTGGAAAGTCCCAATCATAAATAAACTGCTAATTAAAATTGTTCTCTTTTCAAATATTTTTACTAGTTTTGGTACAAGAAACCAACTAAGCAATGTTGATAAGAAATAAATTTTTATAAATTCTTGAATTTGCAAGGTATCAAGGCCCCAAAATTGAGTTTGCGTTAGAAAAGTTAAGCTATTAGCCAAACCCCAAGCTAATTGTATAGTTATTGAACCAAGCAAGAACAAGATAATGGTTTTATTGCTGTAAACAAATCGTAACTGCTCCTTTATTTCTTTATATGTATTTTTTTTCTCGATGTTTTGAGGCCATTCATATAGATCTGGTATCAAAGATCTCGTTCCAAGGATGGATACCAAACCAAAAACAAACATCATTAGAGAACCAACAAGTCCAACATTAACCCAATTTTCATCAACATCTATATTTATGTAAGGCAAAATTATGAATGAATGAGATAAAGCAATAATAGATTGGAACCCTTCTCTCATTGACATAATATTTGCTTTATCTTCGTAAGTATCAGGAATTTCAGCAGCAAGAGCTCTGTGCGGTATATCAAAAAGAGTAACACTAAATCTTGTAAGAATAGTAAAAGACAATAACCAAAAGAAAAGAAGACCCTCAGACCAACTTTTATCAGGAATAAAAAGCATGAAATAAGTTATTGAAATAGGCACTAACGAGAACCCCATAAATATATGTCTTCTTCCAAAGCTTGATTTTATTCTATCTGATAATGCGCCAATTAAAGGATCACTTATTGCATCAACAAATAATGCAAACAAAAGTGCGGAACCTGTAAGAATTGGGTTTAATCCCAAAACAGTAAGATAATAAGCACCCAAATACCAAACAAAAAAATCTGTTTTGATTGCATTAACGCCGCCACCTAAACCAAATGATAATTTTTCAATATTATTAATTTTCAAAATAATTTTTTTGAGATTCTAGCTTTCAATTCTGCATTTTTCTTAATGTGATTCCAGAAAATCTGATAATCCCAAATATGTAGATCTTTTTGACCAGTAAAGTCATTTCTTAATATTCTATCAATTGCTGTTCCTCTAGTTTCGACAAAACCACTTGAACTAATTTTTGCAGAGAAATTTTGATCAACAGCAAAATCAATGCTTTTAACTTCACTTCCATTATTCTTTATAGCTGTGTAATCAAATATTGGGGAGATCCCTGATGTTTTTGGCATCAATAAGGAATCTAATCTATTTATGTGCCATTCCTTTGAATCATTCCATGATATTGGATTAGTTGTTGCAAGGTCTTGGATTTCTTCTAGCGAATAATTATTTCCATTTGGCATCCAATATTTAAGTTTTTGTCTAAGAGCTGCCTCTCCTACTGTTTGAAACTGAATAATTGAACCTATATCTTCTGGATTTTTTGAGGGCCAATATCCTAAATCATTTAAGTAAGTTTTTTCTATTGGGTATCCGATCAGATATGCAGATAAAAGTTTTTCTCTAAAAAAATCTTTAAAGCAGCGCTCTGATAACAATCTTTGGGCATGTAGGGCGCCTTGACTGTGTGCTGCTAAAAAAAAGGGTTTATCATTTGAAAAATCGTTTATAAATTTTTCAAAAGCTACTTTTACATCTTTATAAGCAAGCTCTAAGGCTTGAACACTATTCTCTCCTTGATCTTGAGATATTGCTGCAAATGTTGCTTGTCTATACTCAGGAGCATAAATATTGGAGCAATTATTAAATGCACTAGCTTGTGTAGCTAACATTAATTCAGTTCTTTGGTATGTGGCTGTATTGTGATCTATTTTAAAATTCCAATCTTTTAGGAAGAATCCAGTTGGATGCACAAAAAAACAATCAACATCAAAATTTTTAATGTCTGTACGTTTTTCTGTTGTTAAATTCACAACAGATCTTTTTCCAGGAAATGCTGCCCAAAAATATTTATCTTCATAATTCGGTTCAACAGGTATTTTTTTAGGATCGAAATTATTTTGAGGTGTTATGGAAGAAAAGATTTCATCAAACGATGAATCATCTTTTTTTTTCATTACTTTATTCGTTTACGATCAGATCAAATGCCTGAATTGCTGCATCTGTTCCATCTGAGACAATAATTCGTGCTGAATATTCGCCTATATCATCTTCTCTAGGTGTTCCCTGTACCCTTCCAATTGAAGACATTGTTACGAAATCTGCAGACGAACCATCTTCTTTATTGGTAAGCTCTAATGTGAAAGTAAGACTGTCACCATCATCATCAGTTGCATTAACACCATAAAAATATAGTTGGTTTACATAGGCATCTGTTGGTGGAGTTGATGAAATAACAGGCGCACTATTTGCTACACCTGCAAGTTCTGGAGCAAGGTTAATAACAAGATCAGATATATTCGAATCAGTAATTTCAAAAAGTTCACTTGAACCTGTCATTTCTCCTGGTCCACCCCATGAATTATCGCCATTAATATCTGAACCAATTACCATTCTGTAATTACCTGGTTCAACACCTGTAAATGCAAATATACCTTGGCCATCAGTTACGGAAGATATTACTTCTTGTACTGGCACGCCATTTGGATCTAGCAATCTTGCTTTTAATGCTGGGAAATTTATTGCATACGCTTCACCTATAACATTAAAGATTACATTCACACCTACTGATAAAAGCTCATAATTATCAAATGGAAGTTGTGCTCCTTCAACAAGAGGG
>CERR01012335.1_pt1 | contig 32776 bp, 27 predicted proteins | sample 530841 | NCBI WGS metagenome assembly CERR01 (sample SAMEA2621021, study PRJEB7988) | marine metagenome | biome: marine biome (ENVO:00000447); feature: surface water layer (ENVO:00002042); material: "saline water (ENVO:00002010), including plankton (ENVO:xxxxxxxx)" | depth 5 m | reverse complement strand
TTCAAAGCCGTTTGTATGCGCGTTTATAAATTGCGTATCTAAATAGTTATGTTCACTTAAATAAGTAAGCAAGCCGTTATAAAGAGCCCCATCGCTGCCTGGTTTTATATTTAAAAAGGTATCGGCAAGTTCAGCTGTATCGGTTTTTCGCGGGTCGATAACCACTACTTTCATGTTTGGATTAAGCTTTTTTGCGCGCTCCATACGCTGGTAAAGCACCGGATGTGTCCACGCTGCATTTGAGCCAATTAAAATAAGTAGCTCCGTCTGCTCTAAATCTTCGTATGTACATGGTACTACGTCCTCACCAAACGCACGTTTATAACCGGCAACCGCCGATGACATACACAGCCTTGAGTTTGTATCTATATTGCCTGAGCCTATGTAGCCTTTCATTAATTTATTGGCAACGTAGTAATCTTCAGTCAGTAACTGCCCCGATACATAAAACGCAACCGACTCGGGTCCATGCTCTTTAATAATGGCGTTAAATCTGTTGGCAACGTAATCAGTTGCCGTATCCCAGCTGGCGGGTTCGTTATCAATAAGAGGCGATGTTAAGCGATTATCACTGCCGGTGGTGTCAAGCAAATGCGTGCCTTTAACACACAAACGGCCAAAATTAGCGGGGTGCTCCCGCGTGCCTTCAAGTTTTGTTGGAGTATTATTTAATAATGAAATATCAACCCCACAGCCTACACCACAATAAGCGCAAGTGGTTTGTTTAAGCAAAGGTGTGTTTGAACATGTGTTTAATGTTTCCATACTGCTCTCTTATTATTTGCGTTAAGCGCTCTGTGATACTGGCTCATCTACTGGGGTTAGCGTGGCTATTTTATTATTAAGTGCACTGCTAATAACGCTTTGCACTAGTTTTTCACAGCCTCCACAACCCGTACTTGCTTTAGTGGCTTGCTGCACTTTATTTAAATCGCTACAACCTTGTATAACCGCTTGTTCAATAGTGTGTTTTGTCACTTTGTGGCACGCACAAATAATGGCATCACGTGGCAAATCATCAGCGTTTAGCTCGCCCGCGTCACCTGCAAGCGGCATTATTAATGACTCTGCGGGCACACTAAGCTCAATGCCATTTAAGTGATACTGCAATAAATTATCGTAATCACTGGTATCGCCAACCAGTACAGCACCTATGAGCTTATTGCCTTGCTCATTAGTGACTACTTTTTTGTAAATACCGCTTAGTTGATCTTCAAAGTAATAGCTAATTGCGCCTTCACTGCGTGCATGGGCATCACCAATTGAGCCTACTTCAACACCCATTAATTTAAGCTTGGTGCTCATATCGGCACCGCTAAATTCATCAGCACTATTTGAGAAATTGTTAGAGGTAGTGTGTAAAGCTTTGCTTGAAGACAGCTGTTGTAAAACATGCCCCGCCGCTACTTTTGCCATCGCGTAACCCGGTGCTACAAGGCCAAAAATAAAGTTATTCCAAAGGGCGCATTCTCCTATGGCGTATATGTTTTTATCACTCGTTTGGCAATGGTTGTTTATTACGATGCCGCCGCGCTCACCTATTTCTAAATTAAACTCACGAGCTAGGTTATCGTATGGGCGAATACCGGCCGAAAATACAATCATGTCGGTTTCTAGGGTTTGCCCCCCTTTAAAGCACATTTTATAACGGCTGTTTTCACCCTCTATAATTTGCTCTGTCGCCACTGATGTATGCACTGTAACGCCCAGCTCGGTAATTTTATTTTTAAGCAATCGACCACCAGCACCATCTATTTGTACGCCCATAAGTTGTGGTGCAAATTCTATTACATGGGTTTGCAAGCCAAGCTGCTTTAACGCGTTGGCTGCTTCAAGCCCTAATAAACCGCCGCCAATTACTACGCCCACTTTGCTGGCATGTGCAGATTTTTTTATGGCGTGTAAATCGTTAATGGTTCTGTAAACTAGGCAATGCTCACGGTCTTTTCCTGGAATGGGGGGTACAAATGCAAATGAACCGGTAGCCAATATTAACTTGTCGTATTCAAATGTTTTGCCTTTTGCAGTAGTGACTGTTTTTGCATCGCGATTTATATCAACCACTTTAGAATGAGTATGAAAGCACACTTGCCAATCTTGATAGGTTTTACTGCAGGTAAGTGCTAAATCGTCTTCGGTTTTACCTTTAAAAAAAGACGAAAGCTGTACGCGGTCATAAGCGAGTCGGTCTTCACCGCTGAGTACGGTAATCTCCATATTTTGAGTATCACCTTGTTGTGATACTAGCTGTTGTACAAAATGATGGCCAACCATTCCATTTCCGACAACTACAACACGCTGCTTGCTTGGCATTAAAATCACCTGTTTGATTTAAAATACACTTAACTTTAGATGGGTACTTTAAATGTATAATTTATTATGTGTTGGTTATAGCAATATGCAAGCCAGATATATAATGAATATATTTCAACAACTTAACTAAGTTAATGCAGTAAAAAAGAAGTGAAAGCACCACAAGCTGGCGCTATTGCACCAACTTGTAACGCTTTAAATTAAATAACGAGGGTTTAGGTTAAATACTTAAAATTTAGCGCTTACCCATACCCACAGTTTTTGGGTATCAACTTTGCCTGCAGCGCTATCTCCTGCTGAATAATCGGCATATTTTGCGCCTACAGCATAGGTTTTATTAATAGGCTTTACGTATTGTACGTTTAGCTCTGTGCCTAAATCATCAACGCCATTGGCGCTATCGTTGGCATCAAAGCTGTGATACGCCAACAGCCATTTACCGCCGTAAGCTTTACCATTTAAACTTACATAAGTGTCATCAAGCCCTTGTGCTGGGGTTGCTAAAAACGTATCGGCCCAGCCATTAAATTTATGCATTGTGGCAAGCGGCGTGGCAAAACCATAATCGCCGTTATCAGAACCCAGTGACTCAATACCAGCTTTTAATGTAACGGCTTCAATACCTAAACCGCCTAAATCTATCCCCCCTTCAAATGCATAGTAATCAGCGTCAAAATCACTCATGCTCGTTGATGCTGATTGCGTGGCGTACTGTGCTTTATAGTAAAATTTAATCTCGCTGAGCGTTTTATTACCATTAAAAGAAACACCATAAGTATCTAAGCTGTCATTATCTATTGCATCGTCACTTAATAAATAGCTGTATAAAACCACCTTACCTAGGCTTGTTTTAAAGCTTGCATTGATAAGATGATCGGATGCATCAATATCTTTGCTATCGGCAAATATACGGTTGCGCTTACTTATGTAGCTATAGTGCAAGTTAATATCATTAAAGGTGTAATTTACTGTTGCAGCATCAAAGGTTTGCCTGTCTTGCCTAAAGCCAACGTGGCCTACAAAGCGCTGCCCATCAAGCGCTATTACTTGCCTACCTACTTTAATTGATAAAGCATCTTTTGCGTACTTAACAAAAGCCTGATCTACCTCTGTGGTTTCAGGGTCAGCTATTACTGAGTAATTTGTATTTTTACCCAGCGTATTGTTGTAATCGTCTACACCTAATAGGCTTCGGCTATCTTCGACCTCTAATAAAGCAGAAAAGCCATTCACTTCATCCGTTTTATGAGTAAGGCGTGTACGCAGCGTTAAGCTACTGGCATCTTTTAGTCCGTTATCTTGCTCTGCACTTTCATAACGCAACCTAAAATTAAGGTCGGTTTGCGCTGCAACACTAATAGAAGGCGCAGCAATGCACCCTATCATTAAAATAATAGGTAAGTTATTTTTATAATTTAACATCTTGGTCTCTTAGTTTTTAATTATGAGCACGCACAATAAAATGATAAATAAACACAGCGAAATGCTCTTCCAGAGTAATACTGGATCGCGTTTCATTATTGAAATTTTGTTGGCTGAGCTCTGTAAATGTGGATTAGGTTTACTAATATCTGTTAAAAACTCAGAAAATGCGTGGTATCTGAGCGCTGGTTTTGGCGCAAGTGCTTTCATTAAAGCCTGATCTAACCAAAAGGGTATATCGGCTCGGTACTTGCGAATACTTGTGTATTGCCAGTGGCTGTAATCAATAGGGGTATGACTTGCCGGTAATGTTTTATAAGGCAGCTTCAAGCACAATAACTCATAAGCAATCACCCCAAGCGAAAACATATCGCTTTTAAAATCGGCATGCAGCGAAATAAGTGTTTCAGGAGCCGTATAATCTATAGTCCCTTGCGGGCAGTCATCGGCTATTTGCTTAACCGACTCATCCATAGCCGCAACACTTACAGTACCGTAATCAATTAACGTAACTTTACCGTGAGCATCTATCATCACGTTATCGAGCTTTAAATCACGATGTACCATATCTAATCGCTGAAATGCCCTTAGCGCATGCACTATTTGCTCTACAATACTGCGCACTTGAGCTATTTCTAAATAAGGGACGTCGTGCTTATAGTCACTGAGGGTTTGTCCGTCCATGTACTCACAAATATGATATAAAAATCGGCTTTGCGATTGCGTATTTAAAACCTTCATTACATTAGGATGATTAATACGTTGCCCTACCCACCCTTCGCGTATAAAGCCTTGAAGGTAATGTATATCGTCTTCAAAATTAACCGAAGGTGCCTTTAATACAACGGGGGGTGCATCAGGTGCTTGCTGTACCAAATAAATGTGCGATCGGCTGCTTTCGTTGATTTTACGAATAACCGTATATCCATCAATTATTTGGCCAACCTCTAATGCGGGTGGTATTTTTCGCTGCGTTAACGATTGATAAAGCTCATCTAGATTTTGCTGCGCAATGCTATTTACCTTCACTAATAAACAACTCACATTATCATCACTGCCTTGTGCTATAGCGCGTGAGGTAATGGCCTTTGCTGCCTGCTCTAAGTTGTTATGGGCGTTTATTTCGTTGGCAATTTCACTATAGGGCAATACATCATGCACACCATCGCAAGTCAGTATGTAAATATCACCGGCTTTTAGGTCAACTTCGTAAACATCAATTTCTTGATGTGACTGCGCGCCTAAAGCACGAGTGAGCGTATCATTTACTTTATGATCCCGCGTTATCGCTTCCATTTGATTATCGCGTAAACGCGTAATGCGAGTATCGCCTAAATGAAATATATACCCCGTAGCTGATTTTAATATAAGCGCCGTAAAGGTGGTCATCCAATCTGCTTGGCGTTGCCCTAAGTGGTTATAGTTAACTGATTGCGAATATAACCACTGATTTAAGCTAGCTAAAACCTTAGAAACCGATTTTTTGACCGCCCAACTGTCGGGTGTATTTAAATACTCATTTATAAAATGAGTAACACTGAGCTGCGATGCTTGTTTGGCATTTTTAGCTGATGAACACCCATCCGCTAAGCACGCAATAGCGCCTTTTGTTTCTTGTTGTTCGTGCTCAGTATTTAAAGCAGCAAACGCATCTTGATTTTCATCTTTTATGCCCGCGGCACTGTGCCCACCAAAAGAAACATCTAGCGTATTATTACGAACTTGAGCGTGTTGGGTTTCATCAAACATGGTTAACGCTGCCTTAAGTCACTGAAATAAGTTCAACAGAGCCATCTTCGTTTACTTCTGTGATGTGCCCATCTGGCTCTTTCATGAAAAATAACGCCCCTAAACCTAACAATGCACTGGCAGCAATAATCATAAAGAAAGTTTGGTAATCCACTAATGAGAGCGCCGTTAAATACACCACCGCGCCAACGTTACCGTAAGCGCCTGTCATACCTGCAATTTGCCCTGTTAAGCGGCGTTTGATAAGTGGCACAGCAGCAAAAACCGCTCCCTCACCAGCTTGCACAAAGAACGAACACGCCATGGCAGCAGCTACTGCAAGCCAAAGTGGCCAGCTAGCGTCAACTAAGCCCATAACAAAGTAGCCAACAGCTAACCCTGAGGTAAGGACAATAAGTGTTTTACGACGGCCCATTCTATCTGAGATCCAACCACCACCCGGGCGCGAGGCTAAATTCATAAACGCATAGGCAGAGGCCAGTAAACCTGCGTACACCATATCGAGGCCAAATACTTCCATGAAAAATAATGGCAGCATAGATACAACGGCCAGCTCTGAGCCAAAGGTGGTAAAATATAAAATATTAAGTACAGCTACTTGTTTAAATTCGTAGCGGTGTGATTCTGGCACGGGTTGTTTAAAGATATGTCCGTTTATATCAAAGGTTTTATATACCTCGTAGGCGTATAACAGCACTAAAAATGCATAAACGGCTAAAACAAAATTGGCAGAAATTAAATTAGCGCCTGTAGGAGACAACTTCCAAGTAAGCAAAGCCAGTGCGCCATACATAGGTAATTTCATAATAAGCAATAATACAAAGTCACTTTTGCTGGTTACTTCCATTGCGCCTACTTTTTTAGGCTTAAAGTACGTCCCCCCTTTTGGTGTATCGGTTACGTTTATGTACCAAATAACACCAAAAATAACGCTAAGTACGCCTGTTAAACCAATGGCATAGCGCCAGCCATCGTCACCGCCAAACATAAGCGCTAATACAGGTAGTAACATGGCAGCGGCAGCCGAGCCAAAATTACCCCAGCCACCATAAATACCTTCTGCTGTACCAAGCTCGTTTGCCGGGAACCACTCGCTCACCATACGAATGCCCACTACAAAGCCTGCTCCAATAAAGCCTAGTGCAAAACGCGCGATAGCGGCTTGCTCAAATGTAGTGGCCATAGCAAACATAAAACACGGTATGCTACATAAAATAAGTAAAGCGGCATAAACAATACGCGGGCCAAACTTATCTGTCAGCATGCCAACAACAACACGCGCGGGAATGGTTAAGGCCACATTTAAAATGAGCAGCGTTTTTACCTGTGCCATAGTTATACCTAGCGAGCCCGCTATTGCCCCTAATAATGGAGCATGGTTAAACCATACAAAAAAAGAGATAAAAAACACCATCCAGCTTAAATGTAGTATTTTCATTTTTCCGCTAAACGATATGAGATTAAACCCAGAACTCGGTTGCATGTTTTTTTCCTTGTAACGATTATTATTTTAAGCAGTGAGTACGACTTTGGTAGTAATAACACTGCGACGATTGTTAAATTAACGTTAACCGCCTTCAGCAATTACTAAGCCAACAATTAATAGGTAGGTTTTTCAGTTACTTATATTTTTGGGAATTAATATTTATTTCGCTTTGCACTATTTAAGCAGCTTTGTTGGGCGTAAACAGTGCAAAGAATTTTTAAGCTTTACTTGCTCTAGGTTTTAACTAATTGGTATTGTTAAAAAAAATTATGAGAACTCATTAATGCAAAAACCCCCTTTAACGTATCAGCAGCAATTACGCTATTCTCGCCATATTATGCTTCCTCAGCTAGATATAGATGGACAAGAAAAAATATGGCAAAGTCATGCTCTTATTGTGGGGTTAGGTGGATTAGGCTGCCCAGTTGCGCAGTACTTAGCGGCATCGGGCGTAGGTACGTTAACGCTTGTAGATAACGATGTGGTTGATGCAACTAACTTGCAAAGGCAGGTGCTCTATAAACAAAGTGATGTTGGGTGCTTAAAAACCCACAGTGCAAAAAAACAGTTAACTCAGTTAAATGATGAAATAGAGATCCACACTATTGATGAATTTTTAAATGAAAATTCGCACCTTGAACAACTACTTAGCAAAGTAGATGTAGTTATTGACTGCACTGATAACTTAGCAACACGTAATTTGCTCAACAGCGCCTGCTATAACACCCGTACGCCCTTGGTTTCTGGCTCTGCCATAAGGTTAGAGGGACAAGTAGCTTGCTTTACAATGGCGCCTAATAGCCATTGCTACGGGTGTGTGTCACAGCTTTTTGGCGAACAAACTCAAAGCTGTTCAGAGTCAGGCGTGCTCTCTCCTATTGTAGGGCTTATTGGCAGTATTCAAGCGACTGAAGCACTTAAAATTATTGCAGGACTGCCTAGTAAACTCACCGAGCAGCTATTACTTGTAGATGGTTTGAGTATGGAGTTTAACCGTTTTAACATTGTTAAAAATAAGCACTGCCCTGTTTGCAGCGCTTAATTTAGTACATGGTAAATACATGACTGCTTTTTAGAGCCTAATTTAGCGTTTCTACGTTATTTATTGTCAAATAAATCTGCTCGCCTAGGCTTACAGCGCTTTGCTGCCATTGCCTTTTAGACACCGCGCAATACAGTAATTGCGTATCTACATTAACAGTTAGCAACCATTGCTCATCAAGCTGCTGGGCATTTTCAAGTATACCTATTAGCACGTTTGCACTGCTCTCGTTAATTGGTTTTACTTTGTTGTAGGTTATTTGGCTGCTTTCTATAATTAACTTATGGTTTTGTTTTACCAGCGAAGGCACTGCATATAAATGCTGTTGGCTATTACTAAGAGTAAGCTGGTAAAGACCAAAAGCCTCATTAAATTCAGGCTTACTATAACTAAGTATACTGAGCGGCGTTTGGCTCTTATTTGTATAAATACTTTGCACCACTTCTTGTGTTGCACCGCACTGGAGCACGCTGCCTTTCGCTATATGAAGTAATGTATCGCTGCAATAAAGTAGCTCTTTTAAAGAGTGGCTAACAATAATAAATTTAATACCATGGGATTTATTAAGTTGCTGAATAGCCCCCAACATAGTAAAACGCGTTGACCAATCTAAGGCGCTAAATGGCTCATCAAGTAAAACAACAGATTGCCCACTTAGTAGTGTTCTTGCAAAAATTACGCGCTGGCTCTCCCCGCCCGAAAGCCCCGACACATCACGATTTAGTAATGGGTTTAATGCTAATAAATCAATTACCTGATCAGGCGTTAGGTTGTTACTTTTATTTTTACAATGCTTGTGAGTAAACAGTAAATTACCCATCACATTTAAATGTGGAAATAACGGGCACGACTGCAGCTGTAAAGTAAGTAGGCGTTTATCGGGCCTTAAATGGGTAATATTATGATTATTTATACACACATTTTGCGCCGTAGTAAGCCCTGCTATCGCCTGTAATAAGCTCGATTTGCCAGAGCCCGAAGGGCCAAACACCCCTAAAATATCAAATTGATTTATAGCTAAATCAACATGTAATTCAAAATCGTCCAAACGTTGATGACATTGTATTTTAAGCACGATTAGCAGCTCCGTTTATCACGGTTTTATTAAATTTAAACAACAATACTAAACACGCAAACGAGATTGCTAGCAATACCAACGACAATTGGTGCGCTGCCCCATAATTAAGCGACTCTACATGGTCGTACAATGCAATAGACACCACTTGGGTTTCGCCTTGTATATTGCCACCAATCATTAGCACTAAACCAAATTCTCCTAATGTATGAGCAAAGCCCAGTGCAAAGGCACTACCTATGCTTGGCTTTAATAGCGGTAACGTTAAATACATAAAACGCTTAAACGGGCTGATCCCCAAGGCAATAGCAGCTTGATTATAAGTAGTATTTATTTGTTTAAAGCCCGCCAGTAACGGCTGCATCACAAAAGGGAGAGAGTAAAATAACGAGCCAATAACCACCCCTTGAAAACTAAACGCGAGCTGCGTACCCGTTAGCCAAAACCAAAACTGGCCAAATGCATGAGTAGGTGAAAACAATACCAATAAATAAAAGCCCATTAGCGTAGGCGGCAGCACCAAAGGCATTGCTATAAGTGCTTCTAATATAGGCTTTAACTTACCTTTATAACTGGCTAGCTGCCATGCAAGCGGAATGCATATAATCAACAAAATAGCAGCCGTTATAAAGGCAAGTTTAATTGTAAGCCACAGCGCTGTTACATCACTTGCTAACATCACTTTCCTTTGCTTTATAACCAAGCTCTAATAATGTTTTTGCGGTTGAGGGGTCATTTAAAAAAGCCATAAACTTTTTAGCTGTTGTTAAATGCTTAGTCGCGCTTATGATAACGCCTTGCTGCGTTATTTCAGGGTATTTTTCAGGTTCGATAAGCGTGTAATTTAAATATTTTTTATTTTTAGTTTTGCGATACGCCGACTTTAACGTAGATAACGCGACCAAGCCTTTAGCGGCATTGCCTGTTTCTACAAATTGAAACGCATGGGTAATATTATTTCCATACACAAATTCATACGGTGTTTTTATATAGTTTTTAGCATAATGCGCCGATGATTGCCCATATGGCGAAAACCTTGGATTAGCAATGGCTAATTTATGATTAATAACTGAGTTGCTTGGCTGCCACAGCGCTAATAAACCTATCGCATAGGTGGTTAAGCTATTTTTAAGTGCAAAGCCGTCTTTGATCAGTGCGTGTGGGCGTGCAGCGTCGGCTGATAAAAAAATATCGTACGGTGCACCATGCATAATTTGTGAGTGTAATACGCCGCTAGAAGCAGCTGATATTTTAATATTAATATTTTTCAGGGCTGGGTTAGTTACCAGCGTTTGCAGCACAGGTTTAAAATTGCTCGCAACGGCTATATGCAGCGTTTCTTTTGCGTTAAGAGGATTGCTAAATACCACTAACAGTAATAACAAATAACCACACCATGTATTGTAAAGCTTAAACATTATAAGTATTGTTTTAAAAATCAGACACATTATAAAAAACAATATATATGAACGATGTATGCAATGCACCTGGTTTATTACCAGTAGAAACCGCAATCAGTAACATGCTAAGCGCTATTAACTTTGATAAAGCCGCAGAAACCATTTCAATAATGCACAGTGTTGGCCGTGTTTTAGCAAACGATATTAAATCCAATATAAATGTGCCTGCTCACGATAATTCGGCAATGGATGGCTATGCACTTTGCCTAAGCGAAGGGCTAACAACTTATCAGCAAGTAGGCAGTGTATTTGCTGGGCAAACCTTTAAAAACACCTTAACACCTGGGCAATGCGTTAGAATTATGACCGGCGCTGCCCTGCCCCCTGGCGCTAATGCGGTAGTTATGCAAGAAAACGCCAGCGTAGATAACGACAAAATAACATTTACAGGTCATATTGAGCTCAATAATAATGTGCGCTTTGCAGGTGAAGACATTGCAAAAAATAGTGTTGTTTTTAAAGCGGGCAGAAAACTAAAAGCGGTAGATGTAGGCTTACTTGCCTCTATTGGTATTAACCAAGTAAGTGTATATGAAACACTAAAGGTCGCGGTTTTTTCTACAGGGGATGAACTTATAGAGCCTGGCAATGCCCTTCCTGCAGGTGCTATTTATGAAAGTAATCGCGCTGTTATATTAAGCGAGCTTAATGATAACAATATAGAAGTGATTGATTTTGGGATAATTGCCGATGATAAAACGCTCATTAAAAACACGTTTTTAAAAGCAAACGAGCAAGCCGATGCCGTAATAAGCTCTGGTGGTGTATCGGTTGGCGAAGCCGATTTTACTAAAGAAGTATTAAATGAAATTGGCGATATTCATTTTTGGAAAATTGCCATGAAGCCGGGCAAACCCTTTGCTTTTGGTAAATTACCTAACAGCTACTTTTTTGGTTTACCAGGTAACCCCGTATCGGCAGCCGTTACGCTTGAGCGACTTGTAAAGCCAGCCCTTACAAAGCTTTCAGGAAATGAACATACTGCCAAGTTACGTTTAAAAGCAACCACCACAGCGCTGATTAAAAAGCGCCCCGGCCGTACCGACTTTCAACGTGGTATTGCCAGTACCGACGAAAACAATAACCTACTGGTAACGCCTATAAATAAGCAAGGTTCGGGGGTACTCTCATCGCTTAGCCACGCTAACTGCCTTATTGTGGTGCCCGCCGAAAGTGGCAATATTTCAAAAGACGAAACCGTAGAAATAGAGTTTTTGTAAAGCTAAAAATGCTACAGCTAACTTTATAATATAGCTGTAGCACTGCTGTTACTCTTAAAATATTTTAATATTGAGTGTTTGAATTAAACAATTTAGCTTTTCGCTACGTCCTACAAAATCTGCTTCGCTAAGTTTTTTAACACACTTTAGCGCATTTTTAGTCGCAAAGTATCTATCATAACTGAGGCTTCGCTCGCATTTTACGCTATACGTTGAAGGCCAACTCCCACCGGCACCAGTTGCTATGCCAACAACATTACATGTTGCATCTATATAGTGCTCCCATGCTTTTATTTGCGCTTTAACTGCATCTACTTGGTAGTCGTCATTTAGTTGCGGGTAGATTTCATTCATCATTTTACTGATTTTAATTTTGTATCTGTTGCCCTCTAAATTATAAATATTGCCTGTGTGCATTGCACCGCCTTCTGGCCAGCCATCTGCGCTTTCTCCAAGTGCACCAAACGATGAAACTGTAAAAGCTAACCCAATAACCATTTTATTCATTTTAAATCCCTTTATTTTTTTGAAACTAAGTCCTTAAATTAAAAATAAGAGCTTATTCATATTTTACAAAAATAATAAATAGATTAAAAACATTATGTTTTAGCTTTGCTAATTAATTTGAACTCTGGCTAAGATATTTACTAACATATTGAATCATGGTGATATTTAAATTTATTTTCTCTAACCAGAAATTTTAAGTAAATCCAACGCAGTTAGCGCTTAAAATGGCTGATAGAGATAGGTTTATTATCCAGAATTCAGGTTAATTTTGTTAAATACTATTGAGGTACTCTTACAACGCCCTCCATAAGCACACGAGCACTGCGGCTCATACTTGCTTTGGTAACTTGCCAATCTCCAGCTATTTTTTTAGCTTCTGCGCCTACCTTTAGCGTGCCAGAGGGGTGGCCAAAGTTAACTTCGTTTAATGTCCCGCCACCTGCGGCCACATTAACAAGCGTACCTTCAATAGCCGCGGCTGCGCCAATAGCGACTGCGGCTGTGCCCATCATAGCGTGATGAAGCTTGCCCATAGACATAGCACGTACCAATAAATCAATTGTTGTAGCTTCAATAAACTTACCACTTGACGCGTTGTAATCTAATGGCGCTGCCACAAAGGCTACTTTAGGTGTGTGTTGGCGTGTTTGCGCTTCGTTAATATTAGCTATTAAACCCATTTTTACTGCGCCATAGGCACGAATAGTTTCAAGCTTTTTAAGTGCGTCAGTATCGTTATTAATATCGCTTTGCAACTCAGTGCCACTATAGCCAATATCCGCGGCATTAATAAATACAGTAGGAATACCCGCGTTTATCATGGTTGCTTTTAAAGTACCAACACCTGGTACTTCTAAGTCATCTACTACATTGCCTGTAGGGAATAACGCCCCTTCACCATCGGCGGGGCTTAAAAACTCTAGCTTTACCTCGGCAGCAGCAAAGGTCACGCCATCAAGTTCAAAATCGCCAGTTTCTTGCACTTCGCCATTGGTGATAGGCACATGAACTAAAATGCTTTTTTTAATATTAGCCTGCCATACTCGCACCACGGCTACACCGTTATCGGGTACTGTGCTTTTATCAACTAAGCCGTTCGTTATAGCAAACGCACCTACTGCGCTGGTTAAATTACCGCAATTGCCGCTCCAATCTATAAAAGGTTTATCTATTGCCACTTGGCCAAATAAATAATCCACATCGTGGTTAGGTTGCTCGCTTTTACTTAAAATAACCGTTTTACTAGTACTTGATGTTGCACCGCCCATTCCATCGGTTTGTTTGCCATATGGGTCGGGGCTACCAATTATGCGTAACAGTAAATTGTCGCGCGCCTCACCTGCCACTTGGGCAGGTTTGGGTAAGTCGGTTAACTTAAAAAATACACCTTTACTGGTTCCGCCGCGCATATAAGTTGCTGGCACTTTAATTTGTGGTTTAAACATAATGCACGCCCCTTATGCTGATTGCGTTGCTTCTAAAAAGTCTTGCGCAAAGCGCTGTAATACACCACCAGCGGCATAAATAGAAAGTTCTTCTTGGGTATCCAATCTGCATTTCATAGGTACTGTTAGTACCTCACCGTTTTTACGTGTAATCACTAAATCAAGCGTTGCACCTGGTGTTGGCTCGCCTTTTACATCAAAGCTTTCGCTGCCATCAATGTTAAGCGTTTTGCGGGTAGTGCCAGGTTTAAACTCAAGCGGTAATACACCCATACCAATTAAGTTAGTACGGTGAATACGCTCAAAGCCCTCTGCGGCTATAACCTCAACGCCTGCAAGCCTTACCCCTTTTGCAGCCCAATCACGCGATGAGCCTTGCCCATAATCGGCGCCGGCTACAATAATGAGTGGTTGTTTACGCTGCATATAAGCTTCGATTGCTTCCCACATACGTGTGTTAGTACCTTGTGGCTCTAATCGTGCGTATGAACCTTGTTTAACTTCGCCGTTTTCATCACGCACCATTTCGTTTAACAATTTAGGGTTTGCAAATGTAGCGCGCTGCGCTGTTAAGTGATCGCCTCGGTGCGTTGCGTACGAGTTAAAATCCTCTTCAGGAACATTCATTTTAGTTAAGTATTCACCCGCGGCACTGCTTGCCATAATTGCGTTTGATGGCGATAAATGATCCGTTGTAATGTTATCGCCAAGTACAGCAAGTGCGCGCATGCCGGTCATGGTTCGCTCACCTGCAAGGGCACCTTCCCAGTATGGCGGGCGGCGAATATAGGTACTTTGCTCGCGCCAGTTGTATAGCGGGTCGTTGTCTTCACCGTAATCTATGGTTAAATCAAACATAGGTTCGTACACTTTTTTAAATTGCTCTGGCTTTACACTTTGTTTTATTACTTCATCTATTTCTTCATCGCTTGGCCATAAATCTTTTAGCGTTATGTCGTTATCATTTTGATCTTTCCCTAGTACACCTTTTTCAATATCAAATCGAATAGTACCGGCAATAGCGTAAGCCACCACTAATGGCGGTGACGCTAAAAACGCTTGCTTAGCATACGGATGTATACGCCCATCAAAGTTACGGTTGCCCGAAAGCACCGCTGTTGCGTATAAGTCGCGATCTATCACTTCTTGTTGAATTACAGGGTCAAGCGCGCCGCTCATGCCGTTACAGGTAGTACAGGCAAAGCCCACAATACCAAAGCCAAGTTTTTCAAGTTCAGGGAGTAATTTTGCTTCTTCTAGGTATGATTGCACCGCTTTTGAACCCGGTGCTAATGACGTTTTAACCCACGGTTTACGCATTAACCCTTTGGCATTTGCATTACGCGCAAGTAAGCCGGCAGCAATTACGTTGCGCGGATTACTGGTGTTAGTACAACTGGTAATAGCAGCAATAATACACGCGCCATCTGGCATTAAGCCTTCTTCGTTTTCAACAACACCAGATATACCTTCTTTGGCTAAATCGCTGGTGGATACACGACGATGTGGGTTTGAAGGCCCAGCAATATTGCGTCCAACGCTCGATAAATCAAATTTAAGCACTCGCTCATATTTTGCGGTTTTTAAACTATCGCTCCAAAGGCCTGCCGTTTTAGCATAGTTTTCTACAAGCGCTATTTGCTCTTCATCACGCCCTGTTAAACGCAAATAATCGATTGTTTTATCGTCTATATAAAACATGGCTGCAGTTGCACCAAATTCTGGTGTCATGTTTGAAATCGTTGCTCTGTCGCCAAGGGTTAGTGCATCAGCGCCTTCGCCATAAAATTCTAAATAGGTCGATACAACACGCTGAGCGCGTAAAAATTCGGTAATGGCCAGCACTATGTCGGTTGCAGTAATGCCTGGCTGACGAGTGCCTGTAAGCTCAACTCCTACTATATCAGGCAGGCGCATGTACGAGGCGCGGCCAAGCATTACGCTTTCGGCTTCAAGCCCACCAACACCTACAGCAATTACACCAAGTGCATCAACATGCGGGGTGTGGCTGTCGGTACCAACTAAGGTATCGGGGAATGCAATGCCATCGCGGTTTTGAATAACAGGCGACATTTTTTCAAGGTTAATTTGATGCATAATGCCGTTACCAGGCGGAATAACATCAATATTTTTAAAAGCGGTTTTAGTCCAGTTTATAAAATGAAAACGGTCATCGTTGCGTCTATCTTCTATTGCACGGTTTTTTTCAAACGCTTCAGGGTCAAAGCCTGCATGCTCAACCGCTAATGAGTGATCAACAATTAGCTGGGTAGGCACAACCGGGTTCACTTTTGCTGGATCACCACCTTTTGCAGCAATGGCGTCGCGCAGGCCTGCTAAATCAACTAAGGCAGTTTGGCCTAAAATATCGTGGCACACCACGCGCGCCGGATACCACGGAAAGTCTAAATCTTGCTTACGCTCAATAAGCTGATTAAGCGCATCGGTTAACATATCTGGCTCACAGCGGCGCACTAAGTTTTCGGCAAGTACGCGTGATGTGTAAGGCAATGTGGCATAAGCACCAGGTTTTATTGCATCTACGGCTTCTTGCGTATCGTAGTAATCCACATTTGAGCCGGGCAATGGTTTTCGGTATTGGGTGTTATTAATTATGGTCATAATATCTATTCGCTAATAGGTGACGGGAAATAAAAGGCAAGAGGTGAGCATATTGCTCACCCTATACCAATCCGCTTAATTAAGTATTATTACGGATTGGTATTATGTGTAACTAATTAGCCTCTTGATTCAATTGGCGTGTAGCTGCGCGCCTCTGGTCCTGTGTAATCTGCACTTGGGCGAATAATACGGTTATTAGCGCGCTGCTCTTTAACATGTGCCGTCCAGCCGGTAACACGGCTCATCACAAATATTGGCGTAAATAACTTAGTTGGGATCCCCATAAAGTGATACGCCGATGCATGGAAAAAATCGGCATTACAAAACAGTTTTTTCTCGCGCCACATAACTTCTTCACACCTAACCGACACTGGGTAAAGCACATCATCGCCCACCTCTTTAGCTAGTTTTTCAGAGAACTTTTTAATAATAACGTTACGTGGGTCTGACTCTCGGTAAATAGCGTGGCCAAAGCCCATTATTTTATCTTTGCGCTCTAGCATACCCATGATTTCTTGCTCGGCGTGATCTGCACTTGTAAAACCCTGAATCATATCCATAGCGGCTTCGTTTGCACCACCATGCAGTGGCCCACGTAACGTGCCAATAGCGCCCGTTACACAAGAATGAATATCAGAAAGCGTTGATGCACACACTCTCCCCGTAAAGGTAGAGGCATTAAATTCATGCTCTGCGTATAAAATTAGCGAGACGTTCATAACTTGCGCAAAAAGCTCGCTCGGTGCTTTGTCGTGTAATAGGGTTAAAAAATGCGCGCCCACTGAGTCGTCATCAGTTTGTGTTTCAATGCGTACGCCATCGTGAGTAAAGCGGTACCAGTAACAAATAATACTTGGAAACACTGCAACCATACGGTCAATCGCATCGTTTGCTTGGCTAAAATCAAGTTCCATTTCTAGGTTACCCAGCATTGAGCAACCGGTACGCATAACATCCATTGGATGCGCGTCTTTAGGAATATTTTCAAGCACGGTTTTTAGTGCATCTGGCAGGCCGCGTAAGCTTTTTAATTTAGCTTTATACTTGGCTAGTTCATTTGCTGTTGGTAGCTCGCCGCGTGAAAGTAAAAAAGACACTTCTTCAAACTGTGCTTTTTCGGCAAGTTCGCTAATATCGTACCCACAATACGTTAAACCTGAGCCTGTTTGTCCTACTGTACATAATGCTGTTTGCCCTGCTACTTGGCCGCGTAAGCCTGCTCCGCCTAATGCTTTATCTACCATGATCTTCTCCTATCTAAATTTGTGTGTGTTATCTATTTTAATAGTTATTATTTGTCAGATTTTGATGAAAAAAGGTTATCGAGTGTGTTTTCGTATGTGTGGTAATCTAAAAATTCGTAAAGCTCGGCGCGTGTTTGCATGTTCTCAATTTCGCTTTGCTGCGAGCCTTCATTTAAAATGGCAGAGTACACATTAAGCGCAGCTTTATTCATTGCTCTAAAAGCACTAAGTGGATAAAGCACCATCTCTACACCTACTTCACTTAACTGCTCTTTGGTGTAAATAGGCGTTTGGCCAAACTCTGTAATATTAGCTAAAATTGGTACATTGATCGCTTTTGCAAATGCTTGGTAGTCGGCAAGGTCGTGCACGGCTTCTGCAAAAATAGCGTCTGCGCCCGCTTCAACACACGCAGCTGCGCGGTCAATCGCCGCGCTTAAACCCTCTTTTTGAAACGCATCGGTACGCGCCATAATGTAAAAATCACTATCGGTTTTTGCATCAACTGCGGCTTTAATGCGGTCAACCATTTCACCTTGGCTTACAATTTCTTTATTAGGGCGATGACCGCAACGCTTTTGTGCCACTTGGTCTTCAATATGAAAACCCGCTGCGCCTGCTTTGGTCATTTCTTTAACGGTACGCGCAATATTAAACGCCCCGCCCCAGCCTGTATCGGCATCTACCAGTAGTGGCAAATCGCTGGCACCGGTAATACGGCGAATATCTTCAAGTACATTATCAAGGCTGGTCATGCCTAAATCGGGCATACCGTAAGAGGCGTTCGCAACACCAGCACCTGAGAGATAAATAGCTTGGTGGCCCATTTTTTCAGCCATCATGGCTGTGTATGCATTAATAGTACCCACCACTTGTAATGGGCGGTTATTCGCAATGGCCTGTTTAAATTTTAATCCTGCTGACATTATTTTCTCCTCACTTTGAACGGTTGCTACATGGAGTAACTTATATTTTTAATCTTACATTGTGACTGTTTAACTGTTACTAGCTTTTAGCTTTTAGCTTTTAGCTTTTAGCTTTTAGCTTTTAGCAGAAAGTGTTGTTTTTTTATTCAACAAATCAAATTTGGTTTGAATATTTGCTTGCGATGCACTGATGTGTCGTTTCATCAGCATTTCAGCAAGTTCACCATCGTGGTTTTCTATCGCGTTAATAATAGCTAAGTGCTCATCAAACGCTTTTGATACGCGCGGACCTACCATGCCCATTTGTACACGGTACATACGTATTAATTGGTAAAGCTCGTTACATAACAAATGGATTAAATGGGCGTTTTTACTGCCTTTAATAATGCGATAGTGAAAGTCTAAATCGCCCGCTTCTTGATAGTACGACTCACCCTCTTTAACACGCTGCGTTTGCAAATGTTGGTTAAGTAATTGCTTTAAGCCTTGAACTTCGTCAGCTGCCATATTGTCGGCAGCAAGCCTACATGCTAAGCCTTCAAGCGAGCTGCGTACTTGGTATACTTCAATTAAACGCTCTGCGGTTAGCGCCACTACTCGGCAACCTACATTGGCTTTACGCTCCACTAAGTAACAGCTTTCTAGGCGATTAAGTGCTTCTCTAAGCGTTGCACGGCTTACACCATAGCGCTTTGCAAGCTCAGGCTCCGATATTTTACTGCCCTGCTGTATGCTGCCCTCTACTATTTCACGGCGCATATCAACAAACACTTGATCAGATGCTGTAGTAATAGGTGTATCGTTTAAAAAAGGTTGCGTCATGGCTTTATAATTAAATTGTCGACAATTGATGGGTTAACTATGTGCTTAATAAAAAAACATGTCAACCCCACCTAGGGTAAAAATGAGTAAAAAACACACTCATTGTCGACACTGTTAATCTAAAGTCGTATAAAATTGCTTTAAAATTAAACTAAAAACACAATGTGTCGACACACCAATAAATTATAAAGCCGCTATTTAACACTGAAATAGTGCGTTAAAAGTGCTAATATCGCGCTTTATTTTTTAATGTACGAGCCAACGCGTGAACGCCAACACTTTTATTCCTGAGCATTTTATTGACGACGTAAAAACCTATTTACCTGCGCACCTCAATTTAGACGACTTTATAAACGCGTGCCGTCGCCCTCTCAGAAAATCTATTCGTGTAAATACATTAAAAATTAGCGTTGCCGAATTTAAACACCGTGCAGAGAAAAAAAACTGGCAACTTACACCCATACCTTGGTGTAGTGAGGGTTTTTGGCTAGAACGTCCAAGCGATGAAGAACAAAACTTAGCATTAGGCAATACCGACTTACATTTAAGCGGCGCCATGTACGTACAAGAGGCAAGCTCAATGCTGCCGCCTATGGCACTAAAACAAAGTATTGAAAGCTCAGATTTACAAGATAACTATGTGCTTGATATGGCATCAGCGCCTGGCTCTAAAACTTCGCAACTTGCCGCAATAATGAATAACCAAGGCGTACTTGTTGCCAACGAGCTTTCGTCATCACGCTTAAAAGTACTTAGCGCTACGCTTAAGCGTATGGGCGTTGGTAACTGTGCGCTTTCGCATTTTGATGGCGTCATATTTGGTAATTATATGTTTGAATGCTTTGATAGCATTTTGCTTGATGCACCCTGCTCTGGTGAAGGTACCGTACGTAAAGATGCCGACGCACTTAAAAACTGGTCAATAGAATCAAATATAGAAATTGCTCAAGTTCAAAAAGATTTAATTAAAAGCGCTTTTTACGCATTAAAACCAGGCGGTACACTGGTGTATTCGACCTGTACGCTTACCCCGCTCGAAAACCAACAAGTATGCGACTATCTACTGAATGAATTTGGCGACTATATTGAGCCGCAATCGCTAAGTGATTTATTTAAAGGGGCAGAAAAAGCCACAACCGCCGAGGGCTATTTACATGTGTGGCCGCAAACATTCGACAGTGAAGGCTTTTTTATCGCTAAGTTTAAAAAACTCGCAAGCTGCAATAACCCAACCCAAAGCGTGAAAAAAGGTGCGTTTCCGTTTAACGAGTTTGATAAAAAACAAACCAGTTCTTTTATGAGCGAGCTTAAAAAACAGTTTGGCTTAAATGCGCTTCCAGGTAAGTTAATGCAGCGCGATAAAGAACTGTGGTTATTTCCTGATGGGTTTGAAGCCGTTCAAAACAAAATAAAATACGCACGTTTAGGTATTCAACTAGGTATTATTCATAAAAACGGAGTAAGGCTAACTCACGAGTTTGCTACCGTGTTTGGTAATGAATGCAAAAGCAATATGTATGCTTTAACAAACGAGCAAGCAAACGACTACTTTAATGGTAAAGATATACGCCTAGAAGACGTTACAAAAGCCAGCGGCGAAGTAGTACTAACCTTATGTGGCTGCCCTATTGGGCTGGGTAAATGGCAAAAAAATAAAATAAAAAACTCTTTGCCTCGCGATCTTGTGCAAAATACCCAGTTAATAAGCTGGGCATAAATCACTCAACACAAAGGGTAACCTGTGCACAATATTATTAAGTCTTTGTTATCATTTGCGGTTAATAAACAAACAAAATTTAGAGTTTTGCAAATTAGTTAACTACACTTACAGGTACTTTCTTCTTCTCCCTAAGAATTGCGAAAGTGTATTTAGTTAGCGCAAGGCTCAACTAAGAGCCATTTGTAGCCCAGAGCTTATACAATGGCTCTGGGTGTTTTACTGCTCTTCTAAATCAAACTCGGTGGTGTGGCCATCGCCGTGGATTAATTGATAACGCGCTAAATCTCCTTGCTCCAGTGTAATTAAGCTAATGGCAGAGTCGCTTACTAGGTACTTTTGGCCTTCACCTTTGGTTTGGTGTTTATCTACTTCCATGTGCCAGCGTTTGGTGAAAAAGTTAAGCGGGCTTTTGGGGCCGTATAATATTGAGTCTAGCTTATCGAGTACATTAATTAGCTTACGCGGAAATTCGTTTTTAATTCCGCTGGCGGTGAGCTGCCATATTCTATTTGGGTGATCGCCAAAACGCTTTTGCACCGAAAAACAAAAAGAATAATGCACATCACCCGATAAAATAAGCGTTTCATTGGGTGTGTCTGTACGCCTAAAGGTATCAAGCAGTTTTTTGGCCGAGCCTTCGTGTGCCATCCAGTTTTCTACATCAACCATAAGCGGCTGGCCGCACATATTAAACGCCGCCTGTATTGCTTCTATTGATTTAACGCCAAACACAGGCGCTGGCGATACAATAATTACTTTGCTGTGGCTCAGTAGGCTTTCTTCAAGCTCTGTTAAGCGCTCCCAATCAAGTAAGCCTGAGGGTTCATTAAAGTTACTTTCGTTACGCCAGCGGTGTGTACGGGTATCAAGCACAACTACTTTAGGTGTGGTGGTAAGCTCATAATGCCAATAGTTAAATTCATTCAGAGGCTTATCAAAGGCTTTAAACTGCCAACTATTGTTGGCGCTACGGCTTTGTTTAAACTCATTTATAAGCGCGCCGGTTTTATGTAGCGCGTCGTTGCCCAGCCCTTGAAATAGCCAATAGCTTATTAGCCCATTATTAATGATGCGTTTACTACTTGGGTTTTGATTTATAGCTTGCTCCCACCCTGCTGTTAGGTTCCAATCATCGGTAACATCGTGATCGTCAAACATCATCAAGGTAGATACATTAGCAAATAAACGCTCTACGCTATTTAAGCCTTTTGCGTAGTCAATTAACGCCTTTTTTTCGGCGTTAAAAATGGTGTTATTTTTTTTATTGCCTTGTGTGTAATGGCAATTTTTAGTATCAACGCATTGCCACGCGGCGGCACTAAAGTTAAGTAAATACAGAGCTATAAATTCTTCAAAGTGAATTAAGTGATTATGCGCTTTTACGCTAGAAAAATGAGGCTCGTCTTTTTTTAGCCAGTACCCAACGCCCAATTTTGAACGTTTTTGCCATGGCGTTTTTGGTAAGTAATGATGGCGGTTAAAAAGCTGCTCATTTATATCTGCTGGTAAATTGAGCTCAAGCGGTTGCTCTTTATAAAGTCCTAATGCATCTATTAGTTGATGAATAGCCAGTAGCATAGGGCCGGCTACATCATCGGCGTAAACTTGGTCTCCGCTAAGCAGTAAAAGCTGTGCGCCCTGCAGTTTATTACTGCGCTGGGTATTTTGCCATTCACTTGCTGATACTAAGCTGTCTTTTGCGGGGTGATGTGCGTTGCGACACGAGCCATGTAAAATATGCGTAAGCTTATTGGCAATTGCAAACGAAGGCGCCGTTTGCCCTTCAAAGCACCAAGGAGTTAAGTCAATTTTTTGCTCGTTAATATGCAATGTATACGCTAATAATGTGTCGAGCGGAAACTGGCTATCAACAGGTTTTATAATTATAAAATGCAGGTAAAGGTGTTTACCTAATGCAATGCTTTGCTGCTCGCTGTAGCTTTGTTGGTTTTCAAGTGTGATTTGGCAATTGCCAGGGCGTGAAGTAGCAAACTGTATACATATACCACTTTGCTCAGCTCGGCGCACCATAGGCCCCATTAATAAAAGTGGGAGTTGCGCCGATTGAGTAGTCATGTGTTAGCCTTTCGCTGCTAATTTAAAAAGTGAATAAAAGTTATCAGTCGTTGCTTTTGCAAGCTCGTTAAAGCTTATGCCTTTAAGCTCACTAATATAGTAGGCAACATCTTCTACATACGCAGGCTGATTTGTTTTTCCACGGTACGGCACAGGTGCTAAATAAGGCGAGTCTGTTTCGATGAGTAACCTATCGAGTGGGATTTGTTTTACAACTTCTTTAAGCTCTACGGCATTTTTAAAGGTAACAATGCCAGAAATAGAGATATAAAACCCCATATCAATCGCTTTTTTGGCCATATCCCAATCTTCGGTAAAACAATGCAGTACGCCACCGCAGTTTTCTGCTTTGTGCTCACGCATTAAGTTAATAGTATCGGCTCTGGCATCACGGGTATGAATAATCAGTGGCTTTTGTAGTTCGTTTGCTACTTCAATATGGCCAACAAAACTGGCTTGTTGTACTGCGTGCGTGTCTTTTGAATAATAGTAATCTAGGCCTGTTTCGCCAATCGCGACTACTTTTTCATGCGATGCTAAATCAATGAGTTGCTGTTTATTAAGGGCATCTTTTTGATCAAGCGGATGCACGCCACACGATGCCGATACATCGTCGTAATGTTTAATTTTTTCAAGCATACTTGGGAATTGATCAAGCGTTACACTTACACATAAAAAGTGCTCTACTTGCTTTGCGCGGGCGTTGTCGAGTACTTGATCTAGGTTTAAATCTAATTTGTCAAAATCAAGACGATCTAAATGGCAATGAGAATCTACAATCACTATACGGCCTGTATGGTTTTGGGTGTTAAATTATACTAACCTGCAAAAATACCTAGTTGTACCAATTTGCAATAATACCTAATCATTTTGCGGGGCTAAACGTGTTGCTACCTGCGCTAAAAAACTCTCATTTACGACTGCATGGATGCAGAAGGTAGAGCAATGCAGGAGCAATTGTCGAGCATAACTAAATAGCGAATTTTTTACCTAGCTATCAACACGTTTTTCCAGCCTTAAAGTAAATCACTTAAGTAAGCGAATGGGTATTAAACGAGTTGGAATAAGCAAGTTAGTATTGCAAGTTAACGAGAGCTAAGCGCTCGCTAACCAGCTGCTTTATGCATATCACTATTAAGCAAATGCGTTTAAAACTACATGGTATATGTAGGATTACCAGAGTTTAACATAGTGCCTAATAGCTTTTCGATTTTAGCGTTTAAATTTGTTTTATCATCTAAAAAACTAATGCCTATACCTGGTGGATTAGAGCTTTGTGCGCCTTGTGGTGTGATCCAGGCAACTTTACCCGTTACCACGTCATCTTCTAGCGCATCAGGTAAAGTCACTCTAAGCGCTAAAGAGTAGCCGATTTCGTAACGCATATTGGTACGTACAAATAGGCCGCCTTTTTTTAAATAAGGCATGTAGCAGCGATAAAGTTCGTCAAGGTTATCTACATCAACTAAAAGCTCTTGCATATGTATTCCTATTTAATGTTACGCAGGGCATGCGCTAAACGCGACACTGCTAGAGGTAAATTAAGCCCGAGTACCTCTGTGCTATTTTGTAAAAATTCATTCAACGCTTGCTGAGCACTTTGGTACGCGTCAAAACTTAAACCCATTATAAGCTGCTGTTTTAATTGCTCGCTTAAAAATAATGTAAAAATGCGTATTAGCTCAGGTTGTTTGTTTATAATATTTACAAGCGGATTAAAATTATGGCTTTGTTTAAACTCAGTTGCAAATTTATATAAAGTATCAATGTGTTGCAGCTGCTCTTGCGCTTGCCACTGTTTAATTAAAAGTGGTTGCGTATAAAATAAAGGCAGCCACACATAGTCACTTATATTTAAATCGGCTAACCAGGTTTTAGCCGCTTCTGGGTTTGCGACTTTAATGTCTGTTTTGGCACAGCGGCTTAAAATGGTGGCAGGTAACTGCGCAGTGTGGCTTGTGGTTAAAATTAAAAAACGGCTATTACTGGGCTCTTCTAAGGTTTTTAATAACGCGTTTGCTGCTGCCGTGGTCATTTTTTCGCAGTTTTCAATAATGGCCACTTTATTACCATTTTGCGCAGCAGAGTGGTTCATAAAATCGCTTATCGCACGAATATCGTCAACACCAATGCTTTGCCCTTCAACTTGCGTTAGCCGTTTATCAGGGTGGTTACCCGCAAGTGTTAATGAGCAACTTTTACACTGGCCGCACGGGGCTAACTTGCTACCTTCGTTTTGCATGTGGTTATTAATATTTTGACATAATAAGCTATTAGCTAATTGCTCGCTTAGCTCAAACTTACCAACGCCTTTGGGCCCGCATAACAACTGTGCATGATGAAAACGCTGCGCTTTATAACTTTGCGCAAGCTGTTGTTCTACGTTATTAAGCCATGGCAATGCCATGTTATTTTAACCCTTCAAAAAAAGTTCGTAGTACATTGGTTATATCGCGGTGTACTTTATCAATACTTTGGTTGGCATCTACGGTTTTTATAGAGCTATCGTCATTTGCCAGCTCAACATAACGCATACGCGTACGCTGAAAAAACTCAATGGCTTCTTGCTCAATTCTATCAAGCTCTCCACGCCCTTTAGCACGCTCAAGGCCTATTACGGGGTCTATATCTAGGTAAATTGTTAAATCAGGTTTTAACCCTTTTAATACCATAGACGACAAAGACGCTAACGTATTAGCGCTAATGCCACGCCCGCCACCTTGGTATGCTTGAGATGATAAATCGTGGCGATCTGCTAATACCCACTGCCCTTTATCAAGCGCCGGGTTAATTACATTATGCATAAGCTGCGAGCGAGCTGCGTACATAATAAGTAGTTCGGTTTCAAAGGCTATGTTTTCTTCATGCTCGGCTTTTACTAAAGTACGTAAAGACTCGGCAAGCGGTGTCCCACCTGGCTCGCGTACGTTAATAAAGTCTATTTGTTTTTTATTTAAAAAGTCTTGGCATAACGAAATAGCCGTTGATTTACCTGCGCCTTCAAGGCCTTCAATAACAATAAATTTTGGTTTCATATAAAGTTTAATTCGTTTTATTTAATATATACGTTTTAACTGCCGCGTTGTGTTGCTTTAACGTGGTTGAAAATTGGTGACTACCATCGCCCTTAGCCACAAAATAAACATACTGTGTTTTAGGCGGATTAAGCGCTGCTAAAATAGCCGCTTTTGAGGGCATGGCAATGGGTGTTGGCGGCAGCCCTTTAATGCGATACGTATTATAAGGTGTGTAATCGCGTAAATCTTTTCGTTTAATGTCACCGTCAAAACTCTCCCCTAGGCCATATATTACGGTGGGATCGGTTTGTAGGCGCATATTTGCGTTTAATCTATTTATAAATACGGCGGCTATTAAGGGGCGCTCACTGGCAAGGCCTGTTTCTTTTTCGATAATAGAGGCCATGATAAGTGCATCATATGCGTTTTTATACGGTAGTTTTTCTGCACGTTGTGACCATGCTTGCTCAAGTGTTTGCTGCATTTTAACGGCCGCACGTTTTAATAAACTACTGGCAGTATCACCGCTGTGATAATGATACGTATCTGGAAACAGCCATCCTTCTAAATGGCTTTCTTTACCTACTATTTGCTGCGCCAGTTGCTCTGTATTTAAGTTATTAGTTAAATGCGGCGCACTACTAATAGCAGCTATCACTTCACGTAAGTTTTGCCCTTCGATAATAGTAAAGCTAAAACTGATTTGCTCTCCGTTGTTTATTTTTTTTATATTATTAATAACGCTTGTATTCGTTAGCTCGTACAAGCCGGCTTTTAAGTCGGTTAGTGTTGGGTCAAGCTTTGCAATTACTTGGTAACGCCAGCAGTTTTTTAACCAATTATTAGCTTGCCATTGTTTACATAGCTGGTTAAAGCCCATGCCTTTTTTAACTTCAAACTGGGTAGGCGTTGTTATATTTAGCGGGCTAGTTATTGTTGCTTGTAATTGCTGATACCCTACTAGCGTTGTAACTAAAGCTAACAATAATACCGATAAAATAACTTTTAACACTTAGCCTCCTTGGCTAATAATTCATTTAATAAACACATGCTTTGCTCAACATTAAATGTATGCTCTTCTATACGATTAACGGGCACAGCGCCCATTAAGCTATTACAAATAAATACAGCACTAGCTTGGGTTAATTCATTTAGGCTTACTTGCTTAAATTCAACCGCTAATTTATCACATAACGATTGCAGATAAACCCCTTTAATACCGCATTGCTCAAGGCTTGGCGTATATACCTTATTATCACGAATAGCAAAAATATTAGCTGCCGAAGCTTCAATCACATTGTTTTGATGATCGAGTACTAAAACATCGTCACATTGCTGTTTTGCCATGGCGTTTTTAATCAGCACTTGTTCTAGTCGGTTAAGTGTTTTTAAACCGGCTAATAAAGGTTGGGCTGCTAATTTTATTGGGCTTAGGGCTAAACTCACCCCTGTTTTAGCTAATGCTGGGTAGCTTTGTGGAAACCCTAACACGGTAATTAAAATGGTTAAATGGGTGTGTTGCGGCAATCCATAGCCTCGCCCACCTTCTCCGCGGGTGATCACTATTTTAATCACATTTAATTGGCAGCCAGTAATCGCTTTTGCAATATGTTGCTCAAGCTCAGTAAAGTTAATAGCAGGAAACGCTAAGCGCTCTGCGCATTCTACCAAACGTGCTTTATGGTACTGCCAATGCTCTACTTGCCCAGCAATTACTTTGGCTGTGGTAAAAAAACCATCACCGTAGTTAAGGCCTCTATCGCGTGTATTAATCGAACTTGTATCATCGGTTGTTATTATTGTTTGCATATTGAATGGCTTGCATAAAAAAAGCCCAGTTAAACAACTGAGCTCTTATAATGTGGTTCGTTGTTAAAAAGGATTATACCTTTTTAAATAGCAACGAGCCATTAGTCCCACCAAAACCAAATGAGTTACACAATGCAAAGTCGAGTTTTGCATCGCGTGCAGTGTGGGCTATGTAATCTAAGTCACAGCCTTCATCTGGGTTATCTAGGTTAATGGTTGGCGATACTTTTTGATCGGCCAGCGATAAAATAGAAATAATAGACTCTACAGAACCCGCAGCACCTAATAGGTGTCCCATCATCGATTTAGACGAGCCTACCATTACATCTTGCGCTGCACTGCCAAAAATAGTTTTAACAGCTTGCGTTTCGGCTTTGTCGCCTGCATTAGTAGATGTACCGTGTGCGTTAATGTAACCAACTTGGTCTGCATTTACTTGTGCATCGTTTAATGCATTTTGCATAGCGAGTGCCGCACCTGCACCGTCTTCCGGTGGCGAGGTCATGTGATACGCATCACCGCTCATACCAAAGCCAACAAGCTCAGCATAAATTTTAGCGCCACGGGCTTTAGCGTGTTCGTACTCTTCGACTACAACAACCCCTGCACCATCAGATAGTACAAAACCATCGCGGTCTTTGTCCCACGGACGCGACGCAGCTTGTGGGTCGTCGTTACGGGTAGAAAGCGCACGTGCAGCATTAAAGCCACCCATACCAATCGGTGTACAGGCTTTTTCTGCGCCACCGGCAACCATCGCATCGGCATCGCCGTAAGCAATCATACGCGCTGCATGGCCAATATTGTGCAGGCCTGTAGTACATGCCGTCACAATAGAAATATTAGGACCACGTAAACCATGCATCATTGATAAATGGCCCGAGATCATATTAATAATGGTTGATGGCACATAAAAAGGAGAAAGCTTACGTGGGCCACTGTTAAGCAGCTTTATGTGGTTTTCTTCAATTAGGGTTAATCCACCAATGCCTGAACCTACAGCAACGCCAATACGTGTTGCGTTTTGTTCAGTAACTTCAAGGCCTGAGTCTTGAAAGGCTTGAACACCCGCTGCAATGCCGTACTGAATAAATAAGTCCATTTTTTTAGTATCTTTCGCCGACATGTATGCAGTTGCATCAAAGTCATTTATGAGTCCAGCGAATTTAGTACCAAATTTTGATGTATCAAAGTGGGTTATATTTTGTATACCACTTTTACCATCTAATAAGCCTTGCCAGGTAGATTGCACATCATTACCTAGCGGCGTCAACATTCCTAAGCCAGTTACGACGACTCGACGTTTAGCCACGGTTTGCCTCCAATAAGGGATATTTAAACCAATTGATTAAAATAGTATTACTTTAGTCAGCCGTTTAACTCACTAAGTTTAAATCTATTGGCATTACAAAGGGAATTCATACCCAAGCGACCTCAAAGTGCGAGTCTCAAATTCAACTAAAGATGTGCTATTACAAATGAATGCAGTAGAGAGTAAAAGCGGGTGAATTTGAATCATGAACTTTGAGGTGGTTTGGATATATAGATTAAAGGCAGCGAATGCTGCCTTTAATATGCGATTAATTACTCAGCGTGAGCTGATACGTAATCGATTGCAGATTGTACTGTAGTGATCTTTTCAGCTTCTTCATCTGGGATCTCAGTATCAAACTCTTCTTCAAGAGCCATAACTAGTTCAACAGTATCAAGAGAATCTGCACCTAGGTCGTCTACGAAAGAAGCTTCGTTTTTAACTTCTTCTTCTTTAACACCTAGCTGTTCGATGATAATTTTTTTTACGCGTTCTTGGATATCGCTCATTCTTCTTTCCTTTATTAAAAACGCCAATGCGTTATTTTCAGATTGCGGCGTAGTTTACGCCGCATAATTCTCTGATTCAATGATTTGACCATAAATAATTGTCTGGTCAAACCTCTGAGTGTTTGTTTTGTCTTTTATCGCTTATTTTCACAGCGATTTCAAGTATGTTTAAAGCAAGATCATAAAAATTTCAATGTTTTTGAGGTCACTTACTTAAGTTATTTTTAGCATTTGCTTATAACAATGGCCGTTAAACCATGTACATCGCGCCATTTACATGCAAAGTCTCGCCAGATACATACGCAGCCGCGTCAGATGCTAAATAACACACTGCCGCTGCTATCTCATCAGGCTGACCTAATCGACCTGCTGGTACATTAGCAAGGGTGGCCGCTTTTTGTTCTTCTGTTAGCTCATCGGTCATATCAGTTTGAATAAAACCAGGGGCTACTACATTTACTGTAATGCCGCGTGATGCAACTTCGCGTGCAAGCGATTTAGAAAAGCCAATAACACCCGCTTTAGCTGCCGCGTAGTTAGCTTGCCCTGCATTACCCATAGTGCCCACAACTGAGCCAATATTAATAATACGGCCGTTCTTTTTCTTCATCATTGGGCGTAATACCGCTTTAGATAAACGGAAGATAGAGCTTAAGTTAGTGTCGATAATATCGTCCCACTCACCGTCTTTCATACGCATTAATAAATTATCACGGGTAATACCTGCGTTATTTACAAGTACGTCAACATCGCCTAAGTCGGCTTTTATTGCTGCTAATGTAGCCTCAATCGATGCAGGATCGGTTACATTTAAAGCATAACCCTTACCGTTATCACCTAAGTAATCGCTAATTTTAGCCGCGCCTGACTCACTCGTAGCAGTACCTGCTACTTTTGCGCCTTGCGCTACTAAAGTGTTTGCAATTGCTTTACCAATACCACGGCTTGCGCCAGTAATTAGGACAACTTTGCCCTCTAATGAAAATAAATTAGTCATTTTATATTCTCTTATTTTGCAGCGTCGATAGCAGCAGCGTCATTTACTGAGCCACATACCATTGCTTTATCAATTCGTTTTGCAAGTCCAGTTAATACTTTACCTGGGCCAAATTCGTAGCTTTGCGTAATGCCTTGAGCAACTAAAGCCTGTACTGTTTCTGTCCAACGAACTGGGCTGTATAGTTGACGTACCAATGCATCTTTAATTGCATCAGCCGAGCTTTGTGCTTTTACATCAACATTATTAATTACATCACACTTAGGTGTATTAAATGTTAAAGCGGCTAAATCGTTGGCAAGTTTTTCAGCCGCTGGTTTCATTAGTTCACAATGTGAAGGCACGCTCACACTCAGTGGTAAGGCACGTTTTGCGCCGGCATCTTTACACGCTTGTGAAGCTCTATCAACAGCAGCTTTATGCCCTGCAATAACCACTTGCCCTGGTGAGTTATAATTTACCGGTGAAACAACTTCGCCTTGTGCAGACTCTTCACATGCTGTTTTTATTTGCTCATCGCCTAAACCAATAATGGCAGCCATAGAGCCTACGCCCGCAGGCACAGCTTCTTGCATGTATAAGCCACGGTTTTCAACAAGTTTTACCGCTTCACCTAGGCTAATAACCTCACTACATACCAATGCAGAGTATTCACCTAAGCTGTGACCAGCCATAACCACATCCACATCTGGGTTTGCAGCTAACCAGTGGCGGTAAATTGCCACGCTTGCTGTTAATAAAGCAGGTTGAGTGCGGTGAGTTTGATTAAGTTCTTCTTCTGGGCCATTTAGTACAAGCGCTGCTAAATCGTAGCCAAGTGCGCTTGACGCTTCGCTAAAGGTTGCTTTTACAATGTCAGAGCTCTCTAGTAGCTCGCTTAACATGCCAACGCTTTGTGAGCCCTGACCAGGAAATAGAAGTGCAATTTTTTGTGCCATACTTTGCTCTTTTTAATTAAACAAAAATTTAGTGTAACTACGGCACCTAAACGTTATTCGGCCGCCGAGTTTTTAGAATGTGTTTTTTCGAAAATAGCGGCTATTTTATCTGGAAGTTGACGTTCAACCTCTTTTACCGCTTCATCGATTGCTGCTTGAAATGCTTTTGCTGATGCATTTCCATGGCTTTTAACGACAATACCGCGCAATCCTACCAGAGAAGCGCCGTTATACTGGTCGGGGTTCACCCGATTATAGAGTTTTTTTATGATAGGACTTAAAATAAACGCCATGCATTTGTAAATTAAGTGCTTTTCTAAGGCGCTTGTAAACTTTTTCATGATCAGTTTAGCAATGCCTTCGCAGGTTTTTAATGCAACGTTTCCGACAAACCCTTCACACACAATGACATCGGCTTTCCCCGAAAAAATATCACTGCCTTCACTGTAACCCGTGTAATTAATATAAGGGCTTTGCTGCATAAGCTGCGCTGCTTGCTTTATGCCTTCATGGCCTTTTATGTCTTCAGAGCCAATATTAAGTAAACTCACTTTTGGGTTATCGCAGCCAAGTGCTTGGCCTGCTACTACCGAGCCCATAATGCCAAATTGATAAAGTATTTCTGAATCACAATGCACATTAGCGCCTAAATCAAGCAGATAAACTGGATTTTTTCGCTCTGTAGGAACGGCCGATATTAATGCGGGGCGTTTAACGCCAGGCAGCATTTTTAATACGTAATGAGCCATAAAAAATAAAGCGCCGGTGTTACCCGAGCTTACACAGGCTTGTGCTTCACCCGATTTAACTAAATCAAGGGCGACACGCATAGAGGAGTCTTTTTTTGAACGCACAGCTAAAGCGGGTTCGCAAGCATTAGTGACAACTTCGCTGCAATGGCGAATAATTAAACGTGGGTGTGAAAGTGAATCGAGGGATTCTAATTGATTAGTAATTACTTGCTCGTTGCCACATAAAATGAGTGTTAAATTGGCATGAGCATTTACTGCGCAAACGGCAGCGGGGATAGATGAACGGGGGCCATAATCGCCCCCCATCATATCT
>CERR01017706.1_pt1 | contig 32994 bp, 20 predicted proteins | sample 530841 | NCBI WGS metagenome assembly CERR01 (sample SAMEA2621021, study PRJEB7988) | marine metagenome | biome: marine biome (ENVO:00000447); feature: surface water layer (ENVO:00002042); material: "saline water (ENVO:00002010), including plankton (ENVO:xxxxxxxx)" | depth 5 m | reverse complement strand
TGTAAATAGCTGATCACATGGCGTGGGTGGCCATTTACCATCAGATCTCGTTTACCGTCGCCTACCGCGTCTATCACAGACTTTTCTAAATCCAGCCCGTGGCGGTGCTGGTCAAAGTAAGCAACTTCAAGATTAGTGCCTTGTTTGCAGTTGCCGCTATCGGGCTGGAGTTCGCCTAGTAGAAGCTTGATAAGCGTACTTTTACCGCTACCATTAGGACCAATGAGAGCAAGCTTGTCACCACGCAAAACATTCAGGTTTAACCCTTTAACAATAGGCTTGCCTTCAATGCTATAGCTTAAGTCTTTTACTTCAAACACCATCTTTCCAGAGCGCGCGCCCTGGTGTTGATTGACTACCGCATTGCCCTGAACCGCTCTTCTCGCTTTACGCTCCTCGCGTAGTTTTTTCAGCGCTCTTACTCGGCCTTCGTTGCGGGTACGGCGGGCTTTGATGCCCTGACGAATCCATACCTCTTCTTGCGCTAGTTTTTTATCAAACTCAGCGTTTTGTGAAGCTTCAACCTCTAAATCGTGCTGCTTCTTTTCTAAATAAGTTTCGTAGTTACCCGGATAGCTCGTAACCGAGCCGCGGTCTAGATCAATAATTCGCGTAGCCATGGCACGTATAAATGCACGGTCGTGGCTTACAAACACAATTGCGCCTTGGTAATTACTCAAGCTGGATTCAAGCCAGCGGATCATTTCAATATCAAGGTGGTTAGTTGGTTCGTCTAACAGGAGCAAATCCGGCTGTCGAACAAGCGCACGAGCTAGCGCTGCTTTTCTGCGCCATCCCCCAGAAAGAGTAGATAGCGATATCTCAGGGTCTAGCTTTAGCATGGTTAGCGTCTGTTCAATTTGCTGTTCAAACTGCCACGCGTCTCTGGCTTCTAACTGTTCTTGTAGTCGCTGTAATTTATTTAAATTCGATTCGCTTGGATCTTCACCAACGATACGGGTTTGATGAAAGTAGGCTTTCAGTGTTTCACCTACGTCAGATAAGCCTTCGGCAACATAGTCAAAAAGCGTCACATCGGTAGTTTGGGGCGGGTCCTGCTCTAGGCGCGCAATGACCGTATTATTTTCAATTATACGCTGCCCATCGTCGGCAATAATATCGCCAGCAATAACTTTCATCAGTGTTGATTTACCGCTACCGTTGCGACCTACTAAGCAGACGCGCTCTTTAGGCTGTACAACCAGTTCGACACCGTCTAACAGCGGCGGATTCCCATAAATAACAGTGATGTTTTTTAACTGCAAAATGCTCACTGAAGAAACTCCTCTAAATCGGCGGTATTAAAAGGCCAGCCGATTTCTTTTTCATTATCTGCCCGTTTCAAAACGGGGATCCTTGCACCGTACAAATGATAAAGCTCAGTGCTAGTGCGAATGTTAACCTTCTCTATATTAAGCGATGAAAACATAGACGTTTGTTGAAGCTCAACATCGGCTAAGTCGCACAGGCTACATTGCGGCCCGGTGTAAAAATAAATTTTCATGAGCCTAGCACCCAGCACTGATGGATGTTGCCTTTACGTGCAAAATCTTCTGGAATAGTGTCTTTGGTAATATTGTCTACTGACAAGCCCAGTTCACTGATGGCTGATTCGTCTAGCTTAAAGCCACGCTTGTTGTTAGAGAAGATGATGATCCCCTGCTCTTTTAAGCACGCTTTAGCATCGGTAAGCATTTTTACGTGGTCGCGCTGCACATCCCACGTATTTTGCATACGCTTTGAATTCGAAAATGAAGGTGGGTCGATAAAAATTAAGTCGTATTTGCCTTTATGCGTGCCTAACCAAGTGGTGCAGTCAGCTTGAATAAAAGCATGAGGCGCAGTGAGTTTGTTCAGCGCTACGTTCTTCTTTGCCCACTCTAAATAAGTATTAGACATATCCACTGTCGTTACAGACTTTGCGCCACCTTTAGCGGCGAATACCGACACACTACCCGTATATGAAAACAAGTTAAGAACGTCTTTACCTTGGGACAACGCCTGCACTTTTTGGCGGGTATTACGGTGATCTAAGAAAAGGCCTGTGTCCAAGTAGTCAGTAAGGTTAACCAGGAAACGAGCGCCATTTTCAAACACTTCCATCATGTCGCCAGTCTGATTAATTTTCTCGTACTGTTTTGTACCTTTTTGTTGGCTACGCACTTTAAGCGCTATCTGTTTTGGTGAAACACCTGTTACTGCTGGCAAATGAAGCAAGACTTCTTGCAGACGCTTGCGTGCTTTATCTTCAGAAACCGTTTTTGGCGGCGCGTATTCTTGAACGACCAGCCAGTCACCATATCTATCTACGGCAACGTTATAATCTGGCAGGTCAGCATCGTATATGCGGTAACAGTTAGTGTTAGCGTTCTTGATCCAGCCTTTCATGCGTTTGAGGTTTTTCTTCAAACGATTGGCAAACTCGTGGTTGCTAGCGTCCTCGCTAAACTGTACCGTGTTTTCTTCATCCAACACATAATTCGCTAAACGACATTCCAGCTTACCGTTATTCATGGCATAGTCTTTGGTGGCGCGAAGCTTTAAAACCCGAAGCAAATCACGATTGCTGCTAAGAAGCGACACATGCCATCCCTTCCAGGCTTCTTTAAAACGCTTACCCCAATCACTAAATAGCGGTATCAACGATGTTAGCTCGCCCAAACGTTCTCCGTAAGGAGGGTTTGAAACGACGTAGCCTGGTGTGGAAACGGGAGGAGAAGATTTTGTTGCGTCTTGCTGTGAGAACGAAATATCGTTAAATACGCCAGCAAAATCAGCGTTGGCTTTCGCAATGGCTACCATTTTACGGCTGAAATCACCCGCGTAAATACCACTGCAGCTTGGCTTCTGAACGGAAATAGCTTGTTCTACCAAATCATCCCAAAGCTTCTCTTCGTGGCCGAGCCACTTAGTAAAGCCCCAATACATACGCTTTATACCTGGCGCAATATTGCGAGCGATGTAGGCTGCCTCAATCGCGATGGTGCCCGAGCCACACATTAGGTCGACCAATGGCGCATCGGTATTCTCTGTCCATCCACTACGCATTAGCATTGCGCTTGCGATATGCTCTTTAAGCGGCGCGTCACCGGTTTCTTGTCGGTATGCGCGTTGGTGCAGACTTGCCCCTGCTAAATCTATGCCTAAAATTACATTATCGCGATGTAGTCTTGCATACACAGAAATATCAGGGCTCTTTCGTTCTACTGATGGGCGCGGTAAGCCTTGCTCTACAAATGAATCTACTATGGCGTCTTTAACACGAACCGCACCAAATTGAGTGTTTTTTATGGCAAAGTTTGTGCCGATAAACTGTACAGATAAGGTATGACGTGAATCCATCTGCATTTGCCAGTCAATACCCATAGCCGTGTTATACAGTGCATCTGCATCGCCTGCTTTACCTGATGCAAGCACCCAAATTACGCGGTTAGCTAAGCGTGACCATAAGCAAAGTTTATACGCATCCTCTTTTGAGCCTTCAAACTGAATAGTGCCAGGCCCTTGCTTAACTTGCGCATCAGGGCAAAGGCGTAGCACTTCTTGTTTTAATAGTTCGTCAAGACCGCGACTGGTCGTAACCAGAATAGTATTCATTCATGTACCTGTTTTTGATGTACGTGCCTAAGAAAAAGCACGTACACGAGAGATTGGTTTGGGTATATTATAACGCGTTTACGATGCGTTTAACGAGCGATGGGCCTTGATAAATAAAAGCCGAGTAGACCTGCACCAGTGATGCGCCAGCGTCCAAGCGTGCTTGTGCCGCTTCGGGTGAGTCAATACCACCAACGCCAATAATAGGAATAGCGCGGTCAAGTGCTTTGTTTAGCTTGCGTGTTACTTCTAAGCTCATATCTGTCATAACTGAGCCACTTAAACCGCCCATTTCCTCAGCGTGCTGTAATCCGGCAACGGCATCACGTGAAAGTGTCGTATTAGTAGCAATTACGCCATCCATTTTGCTGTTAATTAGCGAGGCAGCGATACTGTCAATTTCCACATCGCTCAAATCTGGCGCTATTTTAATGAACAGCGGCACATATTTACCGTGGGTTTGCGTTAGCGTTTCCTGTGCTGCTTTTAGGCCAACTAACAGCTTATCGAGCGCTTCACCGTATTGAAGGTTTCTTAGGCCAGGTGTGTTCGGTGACGAAATGTTAATAGTGACGTAGCTTGCGTAAGGATAAACTTTGTTTAAACAAATCAGGTAATCGTCGAGCGCATTCGCTTCTTCGGTATCTTTATTTTTACCAATATTAATACCAATAGGCCCTTTAAACTGAGCCTTTTTCACTTGTTCGACAAGATGATCAACACCTTTATTATTAAATCCCATGCGATTAATAATGGCGTGCTTTTCCGGAATTCTGAATAAACGAGGTTTTGGGTTTCCTGGCTGCGGACGAGGCGTTACCGTTCCTATCTCAACAAAACCAAATCCCATGCTCGCAAATGCATCAATACAATCGCCGTTCTTATCAAGACCGGCGGCAAGTCCTACCGGGTTATCGAAGGTCATGCCGGCAACGGTAACGGGCTTTTTTATCGTCGGTGTGCTGTACATCCATTTCAGCGGTGTATGTTGGGTCTTGTTTAACCAGTTAATGGTGAAATCGTGACTTTTTTCAGGTTCACACTGAAGCAAGAATTTTTGCACTAGAGATTGCATGGTTATTATTACCGCTCGCTAATTAAGGGCCTGTTGATCATCAAGGTATATTGCGCTTGTATGAGGTTTGCTTTTACAAACGATGCTGCAAAAATGTACAGCAATGTTCAGTCGGCCAATAAAAAGCCCTGATAAACAGGGCTTAAATCATTAAGGTGCGCGTATTCTAATGGTTAGACTTCACGCTTAAAAGCATCAATTCACGTAAAGCGACAGAAAATTTCGCAAATTCGTGCGTTGTACTGGTCTTAAACTCAGACATCATGTGATACCAGCGCTTAAGTAGGACTTGATTGCTTTCAATCCACTCATCAAGAATTTGATCTGCACTACTTACGTCTTCGCGAGAAGCTAAAAGATTTGCTGCAATGGAACGCTGCTGCCAATCTAACTCTTCACGATACGAGGCGCGAGCTAACGCTTGCCAGTGGTTGCTTACTGCCTGGTTGTTTATCTGATCTAAGAACCAGTGAAGCTCTAAACGAGAACCTAGCTGATAGTAAAGCTTAGCGACTACATCGGTATCATGCTTATCTGCTTCAACGATTTGCGCAAGGTCAAAGCTAGAGAACATGTTAGAGAAGCTTGCAACCTGATAAGCGATGTCTTCTGGTACACCCTTATCAATGTATTTCTGCGTAGCGTTTTCAAGCTGAGTAAATTCGCTTTTAACCAAGTAGTTTTGCAGGTTCTTCGATAAAATATCGAAGGTACCACGGTAGCTCGCGATGGCTTCTTCAATGGATTGCGTCTTATTACCGTGGCGAATATACCAGCGCGAAGCGCGACGCATAATTCTACGTGCTTCATCTAACATTTTAAGCTGTAGCTGAGCTGGAATAACGTTATCCAGTTGTTCGATGCGCTCCCACAGCGTCTTCATGTTAAAGATACCGTGAACAATTGCGTATGCGTCAGCAATTTCGCTCACACTTGCGCCAGTTTCTTCCTGCATTCTAAACACGAAGTTAAGGCCCATGTCGTTAACCATGTTGTTGGTTAACTTAGTCGCAATAATTTCGCTTCTAAGCGGATGCTGTTGCATGTGTGTTGCGAATTTTTCGCGGAGCACTTTAGGGAAGGCTTCTACTAACAACTTACCGTGGTAAGGATTGTCAGTAATTTCCGGAATATTAAGCGCATCTTTAAGTACCATTTTGCCGTACGCAATCAATACGCTTAACTCTGGGCGAGTTAAACCTTGATCCGTGGCTACGCGATCTGAAATCTCATCGTCACTTGGAATAAATTCCAATTCACGGTTTAGCTGACCTTCACGCTCAAGACCGTGGATAAAGCGAAGCTGTTCTTTAAGTTGCTTAACGCCAGCTAACTCAGTAATAGAGATAGACTGAGTTTGACGGTAGCAGTCTTTCAGTACAATTCGACTTACATCGTCGGTCATATCGTAGAGCAACTTATTACGCTGTTTAAGCGTAAGTTCACCGTCGTTAACTAGGCTGTTAAGCAAGATTTTGATGTTTACTTCGTTATCCGAGCAATCAACCCCACCTACGTTATCGATGAAGTCAGTGTTAACTCGGCCACCGTTAGACGCATACTCAATACGACCTAACTGCGTTAGACCTAAGTTACCGCCCTCGCCCACAATTTTAGCTTGTACGTCACGACCATTGACGCGTAAATCATCATTAGCACGGTCACCTACGTCTGAGTGTGATTCTTTCTTGCTCTTAATATACGTACCGATACCACCGTTCCACAATAGGTCAACTGGCATTTTCAATATATTGTGAATTAGCTCATTAGGCGTCATGGTTAGTTGACGCGTACCTAACCACTTTTTCATTTCAGGTGTAAGCTTGATAGATTTAGACGCGCGGCTAAATACGCCACCGCCTTTTGAAATCAGCTTACTGTCATAGTCTTCCCAGCTTAGGCTTGGGTTCTCAAACAGACGTTGACGCTCTTTATAACTTGCTGCTGCATCTGGGCTTGGATCGAAGAAAATATGTAAATGGTTAAACGCAGCGATTAGTCGCGTATGCTCTGATAGCAACATACCGTTACCGAATACGTCACCTGCCATGTCACCCACACCAACAGCGGTAAAGTCAGTGGTCTGACAGTCGATACCAATTTCTCTGAAATGACGTTTAACCGACTCCCATCCGCCGCGTGCAGTAATACCCATTTTCTTATGGTCGTAACCAATACTACCGCCAGATGCAAATGCATCGCCCAGCCAAAACCCAAACTCTTCCGCAATACCGTTTGCGATATCAGAGAACGTGGCTGTGCCTTTATCTGCAGCAACAACCAAGTAAGGGTCGTCATCATCAAGGCGAACAACATCCTTAGGAGGAACAATTTCACCATTTACAATGTTGTCAGTAATATCTAACAAGCTGGTGATGAAAGTGCGATAGCATGCTTGGCCTTCAGCCTGAATAGCTGCGCGACCTTCGCCTACAGGTAGGTTCTTACAAACGAAACCACCTTTTGCACCAACCGGCACGATCACCGTGTTTTTAACTTGTTGCGCTTTTACTAGGCCGAGTACTTCTGTTCTGAAGTCTTCTTGTCTATCAGACCAACGAAGACCGCCGCGGGCAACTTTTCCGCCACGCAGGTGCACACCTTCAACGCGAGGACTGTAAACAAAAATTTCAAACTTAGGCAGTGGTAAAGGCATGTCAGGAATGAGTTCAGGCATCATCTTAAATGATACATATGATTTCTCATTGCCGGCATCGTCTGCCTGATAGAAGTTTGTACGTAACGTTGCAGACATCATATCCAGATAACGACGAATAATTCGGTCATCATCCAAGTTGCTAACGTTATCTAACTGTTCCTTAATGGTCTCAAGAATACCTTCCTCTTTTTTCTCATTGCGCTTTTTCTTAGGATTAAAACGCTGGTCGAAAAAGTCTACAAGTAAACGAGCAATGTCTGGATAGTTAGCTAGCGTGTTTGCGATGTAGTCACGGCTGAAAGAACTGCCGGTCTGGCGCATGTATTTAGCATAAGCACGGAGTACCGTAACTTTACGGCCAGTCATATTCGCGCCAAGGATAAGACGGTTAAACGCGTCGTCTTCTAGTGTCTTATACCACACTTTGGCGAAGGCATCTTGAAAGAGAATCTGGGCGTTTTCCATGTCAAAGTGCTGACCGCTTTTATGTAACATGGTGAAGTCCATGACCCAGTTACGTTCACCTTCTGAACACGTGACTTTATAAGGGCTTTCATCGATTACGCGTAACCCAAAATTCTCAAGCATCGGTAACACGTCAGACAAATGAATAGGCTCGGCACGGTGGAAAAGCTTAAGCTTAACTACCTGGCTGTCAGCGTCTTCTTCTTGTGGACGATAGAACAACATATCCAACGTGTGGTTGTCGTCTAACATCTCTAGTTTGCCAATATCTACAAGCGCTGCTGACGGTAGGTTATGCTCCATATAGCTGCGAGAGAAAGCATTGTTGTATTTGCGTTCCAACGCTTTACCCGAAGCCTCACCGTGTGCCGCTGAAATAGCTGACGCGAGTCTGTCATTCCAGGTTTTGGTCAACTCAATAATGTTTTGCTCTATTTCCTTCACATCGAATTCCGCGTTGTTGTCGTTGACTCTAGCAATGTAATGCGTACGGGCATATACAGACTCTGAGAAGAACGTAGTAAATTCCACTTCTTCAGTTGCGCCCAATGACGCTTTAAGTAGCGCTTGGGTTTCTTTGCGTAACTGGGTGTTATAGCGCTCTCTTGGCACAAACACCATGCACGAGAAAAAGCGGCCAAAAATGTCTTTTCGAATGAATAAACGTGAAATTCCACGCTCTTGCATTTGAAAAATACCCATCACAATTTGCGCTAGCTCTTCCGCTGGCGTTTGTAGCAACTCATCTCGTGGGTAGGTTTCTATAATATTTGCAAACGCTTTGTATGCGTGAGTTCCAGGCTCGAAACCAGATAGCTCACAAATACGTTTGATTTTTTCACGTAAAATCGGAAGCTGAGTTACGCTGTTGTTATAGAAAGAGGCAGAATACAGACCTAAGAAGCGGTGCTCACCAACAACCTGACCTTCTTTGTTAAATACCTTCACGCCTACATAGTCCATATATGCAGGACGGTGTACTCGCGCGCGTGAATTTGTTTTGGTCAGAATCAATGGGTTTTTGCTAAGCGCTTCCGCACGGGCCGACGCAGGCAAGCGAGACAACAAACGCTCACGGTCGTTTACTGAGTTTTTAAGCAAACCTAAACTGGTGTCGTTTTGAGGGATCCATCTATGGTCCCCTTCAATGGCTTTAACGTCATAATAACGGTAACCCATCATTGTGAAGTTGTGATCGCCTAACCATTCTAAGTAAGCTTTAGTTTGCTTTTTGGCTTCTGCAGATACAGGCCAGTTAAATTTACCATTATTTTTAATTACGTCTTGCAAGGTATTTGTCATGCCTTGCCAGTCTTGAACTGCCAGAGAAACTTCATCAACGACAGAGTGCAGTTCTTGTGTTAGAGCATCAATGTCTTTTTTCGATGTTTGTCTATCGATTTCGATAAAGATGACCGTTTCTTTTTTCGCACCTTCAAGCGATTGACCTGGCTCAGCAAACGCTTCAACTTTGTTCGCTTTGTCGCGCTTAATGCCAATTGGGCTGTGAAGGAATAAATGTGCGGTGATGTTCAAACGATTTAGCAACATGCGCACCGAGTCAACCAAGAATGGCATATCCGACACAATAATCTCAACAATTGTGTGGCTTGAGTGCCAGCCGTGTTTGGCAATTTCCGGGTTAAATACGCGTATGTATGGCGACGTATGTTCAAACTTCGCCAAGCCATTCCATAAACTAAGTGTTGCACCATAAAGGTCGCTGTCGTTGCGATTTTCTAGGTCATCGCTTGAAATATTTTTATACAACAGACGTCCGAATTGCTGCACAAGAGACTTCTGCTTGGTATCTACTTTTTTGTCGATAAGTGCAAATACATTGTCTAGCAGTACTGAGTGTCGCTGTGAGGTGACTGTCATTTGTTAACCTTTTTTGAATGTCGTAATACCAATCCAGCTTGGTATAAGTGCCGAGTACCTAACTATTTTCTCTAATAAATGACGCTAATGAAAGCCCATTTTTAACCTTATATTAACAGCATAGATAAGTATGCAGAAAACACCCAAAAAAAAGGGCCTAAAGGCCCTTTTTAATGCTTAGCTATGCAAAAATATTTTATGCATCAGGGTCATTCTTGTTCCACCATAGGAATCTTGCTAGTGCAGGCAGTACAATTATTGCTCCAAGCATGTTCACGACGAACATAAATGTAAGCAAAATGCCCATATCCATTTGGAACTTAAGCGAAGAGAACACCCATGTGCTCACGCCTATTGCCAGCGTAATACCGGTAAATAGCACAGCACTTCCACGTTCTTTTAATGCAGCGAAATATGCTTCTTGTACGGTAGCGCCTTTCTTCAGCATTAAGCTCTTGGTAGAGAGTATATAAATACCATAGTCCACACCTATACCCACGCCAAGTGCGATAACTGGTAATGTAGAAACGGTGAGGCCAATTTGAAGGTATGTCATTAAGGCTTGCGCCAGTACAGACACCACATACAGCGGAATAACAACAACTAACGTAGCACGCAGCGAGCGGAAGCTAACTAGACACAACGCAATAACGGCGCCAAATACATAAAGCATCATAGGGTCCTGCGCTGCACTAACTGCTTCATTAGTTGCGGCCATCACGCCAACAGGCCCAGAAGCAAGACTGAACTTCATATCATCGGTTTGATATTCATCGCGATACGCTTTTACCGCTTCAACGACACGAGAGATCGTTTCTGCTTTGTGGTCTTCCATAAACAGAATAATTGGCATGACCGAGCAGTCGCCGTTAAGTAAACCAGACGACGTTGGAACGCGAGAAATTGCCTGCACCAATGTTTGCTGGTTACGAGGGAGTACCTGCCACTTAACGTTGCCTTCGTTGTAACCTGCGTTAACAATTTTTGCTACAGATGCCAACGAAACCGCCGATTGAACGCCTTGAACATTTTCCATTTTCCACTGGAAATCGTCCATGGCCTTCATCACGCTGTGTGACGTACAAGCTTCTGGTGTGGTTTCAACCAAAATAGAAATGTAATCTACCGTTACTTCGTACTTATCGGTAATCAGGAAAGTGTCCTGATTGTAGCGTGATGTTTCATGAAGCGCAGGTGCACCCGCATGTAAGTCCCCTATCTTCATATTCTGAGCTTGGAAATGACCAAACACGAATAGGATAGCAGTAACGATAAGAATTATTGCCGCAGGCTTTTTACGTGAACAAGCAGCAATGACTTCCCAGAATTTCGAATTAGCGTTTTCTTTACCCGCGAATTTTTCGACATATTTCTGGTCAAGTTTTAAGAAGCTCATCAGCACAGGCAGCAGCAACAAGTTGGTAAGAATGATTACCGCTACACCCATACTTGCCGTAATCGCCAACTCGCGAATAATGCCGATATCGATTACTAATAACGTCATAAAGCCAACCGTATCAGATAACAATGCAATTCCGCCTGGAACCAGCAAGTTTCTGAATGCCGCCATAGATGCCCGTTTAGCACCAATACCGGTTACTGCTTGTTTTTCTACCGCGTTAATCATTTGTACGCCGTGGCTCACACCAATGGCAAATACCAAAAATGGCACCAGTATTGACATAGGGTCCATACCAAAGCCAATTGAAGTAAGCAGGCCTAGCTGCCAGATAACGGCAATGATTGAGCATACTAATGGCAATAACGTAAGCATGATGCTGCGCGAGAAGAAATACACCATTACGGCAGTAATCGCGATAGCAATGGCGAAAAAGATCAGCACATCTTTTGCACCGTCGGCCACATCGCCAATCATTTTCGCAAAGCCAATTATATGAATAGACGTATTTTCGTTTTCATATTGACCGCGAAGCTGCTCTTCAAGCTCTGCTGCTAACGCCAATGTATTGAGAGGCTCGCCCGTTTGCGGGTCAATATCGAGCAATTGCGCTGTTACCATTGCGCAGCTGTAATCACTGGATACTTGTCTTCCGACGATGTTTGCCTTTTCTACGTTAGCTGCCACCAACTCTAATGCTTCTGGGCTCGCAGAATTAAAGTCGGCAGGAATGACTGGCCCGCCTGCAAAGCCGCCTTCCACTATTTCAGTAAAGCGGGTTGAAGGAGAGAAAAGCGAAATAACTAACGAACGGTTCACCCCATTAATAAAGAAGAGTTGGTCGTGAACATTCTTTAGTGTATCGAAGAAGTTTTGATTGTAGATGTTATCGTTTTTATCACACACAGAAACTAATATATTGTTAGCGCCACCAAAATCTTGGCGGTGCTCAATGTACGTTTTCATGTATTCGTGATTTAGCGGTATGTTCTTTTCAAAACCTGCGTCTAAGCGCATTTGTGAAGCTTGGTAACCAAGGAAAACTGTGGCTATAGCAAACAAGGCTACGACAATTTTACGGTTTCCGAATACTAATTTTTCAAGAAAATGGGTCATTGTTTTTATACTGCCCTATTTTAAATTCAACGTTTTAATGCCATTCGCAGTAACGGCAATATTCTTACCTTTAAACTGTGTTGCATTAAGAAGCGCGGCTTTGTCTTTAATTTGTGAAACGACAATGCCTTCATCAGCTTCGCAATCTGAAAGGTTTGCATAGGGGTCTCGCATACTGGTGGGTAAAGGTCGCTGTGCGCTTACCATCATCCCATTGTTACCCAAAGCATAAACCTTCGATTCAGAACCAATTAGAATTGAATTTAGTGTGCTGGTTGAGCAAGTTTGTACGTATTCCCACTCACCTTCGTTTCTGTTAACAAATATATTTCCGCGAAGGCCAACCGCTAGAACGGTATTTTCATCAAGCGGCTTAATATCGAAAAACGATCCTGTATAGTCGACATAATACCGTTGCCACGATTCTCCCATATTGGTACTTTTGGCTAGCAGGCCGGCTTCGCCTGCTAGGTAAAGCGTATCACCATCAAGGGTAATTCTGTTTAAGTGGGGTAAAATAGATTCTAGTTCTTGCTGATAGAAGTCTTCATCTTCTTTTCGAATATCTTCAAGGTATTCTTGATCCATTGGGTCAAGCAGACTGGCATGACGTTCTGCCGTCCACGTTTTTCCACCGTCTAAGGTTCGATAGAACAAACCATAGGCTCCTGTAGCAATACCCTGCTTTTCATTGAAGAATAATACGTCTAGAAATGGGCGCTGAAGGTCAGGTTGGAAATTTTGAATTTCCCACGTTTCGCCTTTATCTGAAGAATGAAGAATGACAGCGTCGTGGCCCACTGCCCAAATATTATCGCCTACAACAGTTGTCGCTGTAAGCGTTGATTGTGTTGGTACGGCTTTTTGAGTAAATGCCTCACCATCCTCTGAAACTAACACGTGACCGCGTTCACCGACAATAACGACAAATGTATCAGCGTCTATGTCCAAAAGAACCGATTGCTCAACCAATGGTGCCATGAATGCTTCTTCGGCGATTGCAGTTGTAGAGTAATTAACTGCGAAAGTGGCGGCAATGCACGCTGCAATGGTTTTTTTCATAATTAACCATTCCCCCTATTTATAATTGTCTGCATACAAAAACGGCTGGCAATTGCCAACCGTTTGTTGTTTAAGGCGATTAGCGCATACCTTCTCGTCGTAACGCCTGAGGTGTGAATTCCACATCTCGTGGGCGTACGGTGAAGTCATACATCTCTTCTTCGTTATCGAGGCCAATGGCCAGGTAACGACGAGAGTTCAAGTCATGGTACACATCCAGCGTAGACCACTGGGTAGGTACTTCATAATAGTTCACACCATACGCTACACCAACACGATAAAGTTCGCCACGATTATCATACATATCAGCAACTTGAATTTGCCAGCTATCTTCATCAATGAAGAATACACGCTTTTGATAAATATGACGGAAACCGTCTTTTAATGTGGCTTCCACTTCCCAAACGCGGTGTTTTTCCCAACGTGTTAGGTCTGGATTAACGTGGTTTGGCTTTAAGATGTCATCGTACTTCGCATTATCTGAATGAAGTGCATAGTTGTTGTATGCAACGAACATTTCTTTCTTACCCACTAACTTCCAGTTGTAACGGTTTGGTGAGCCGTTAAACATATCAAAGTCATCGGTAGTACGAAGGCCATCAGCTGCAGTTCCAGGTGTATCATAAGCAATGTTTGGGGCCAAACGTACACGTCGCTGACCCGTGTTGTAGGTCCATGCTTTACGCGGCTCTTTTACTTGGTCAACTGTTTCATGTACAAGCAGTGCTGTACCCGCCAAACGAGCAGGCTTTGTTACTTTTTGTTTAAACATGAAAAGGACGTTTTCGTCAGTAAGCTTTTCTGGTGTAGCACCTTCTTCTGCGTACTTAATTAATAACTGCTCATCGAAACCGATTACGTTGTAATCACCGCCAGTTGTTACTGCAGCTTGACCACCATTACGCTGAACCGCTTCACCGCGATAGCGAAGTATATGGTTCCAAATAGCTTCAAGACCATTTTGTGGAATTGGGAACGGAATACCAAGAACAGCCCCTTTAATTCCGTTACCGCCGTCTAGTAGCTCCGCGCTAGTTGCATTTACCTTAGTTGCGTCGTAGATAGCCTGTGGATTAGACGCAGAACGACGCGTTGGGTAAACCGGCATGCGGAAGGTTTCAGGGTAAGCTTCGAAAAGCTTTTTCTGACCTTCAGATAGAAAGTCCGCATATTCTTTGTAGTTTTGTGCCGTGATTTCAAATAGCACTTTATCTTCAGGGTACGGGTCTGGATGGTGATCACCCACTGTGTAGCCCGCTGGTGCTGAAGTAATACCGCCAGTCCACGCTGGGATACTGCCGTCTGCATTACCTGCTTTCATAGCGCCCAGTGGCGTCAATTCGTTACCTAGCTTATTGGCATCTGCGTCAGACACCTTTGCCATCGCGCTTGCACCTGACAGAGCAAGTGACAAAGCCGCAGCGATAATTCCTACTTTTCTAATCATAAATACCACTCTTAGATTGCATATTTGATGTTAAATGAAACGAAGTCTCTGTCTGATAGCGCATTAGTAGTACCAATACCGCCCCAGAAAGCGCTGTACGACGCTGTTGCTGACCACTTGCTTAGGTAGTCGAACGTCAATGAAATTGCAGCAGACTTAACATCTTCTGTGAAAAGGAATAGAGGGTCTGGTGTTGTACCCTCTACATCGTGAGAGAATGTTGCACGAGCACGTAAGTTAATTCCGGCCATGACGTCGTTGTAATCAGCGACAGCAAGTAAGCGGTAACCCCACGCATCGTCAGTAGCAAACGGGTTAGTCTCTGGTCCGTCTGATAGCGCTTGGTGTAAACCTTCACGACTATTGCCATTGATAGGCTCTAGTGACGGCGTACGTGCTGTACCAGGCGCATTTAAGCGAATTACGTTCGGATCTGGCATATCTACAACGTTCACATAGCCTACTTCGCCTAATAGTACGAAGTTGTCAGAGCCAAATTTAGGGCCAAACACGTGTGAGGCAGTAAACTGCATTTGCCATGTATCAGAGAATAGATAACCTTCCGCTGTTTCGCCTGGGCCTACTGCTCTTCCGATATTGTTTAGCTGTGAAATACCTTCTAAATCTGGACGTAGCCCAGCATTCGCTAGCTGCTCTGGCATACCCATGTAAAGCAATTCAACATCATCGATTTGAAGCGGCTCATCTACACGGTAAGCAAATTCACCCGCAAGAGCCGTAGTACCGATGTTAGTGTTAAAGCTCATACCATAAAGTTTGATATCTTCTGGGTAGAAGAACTCTGACTGTGTAAATGCACCCAGTTCAGTGATGTTGTCGCGAGTAACGGTATTAGACGCTAGGAACGCGAGATCCGCGCCAATTCCTTCAGCAGTAAAATCGGATGTCTTACCTGAAATAAGCGGGCGTTGGCTGTGGTAATTGATGTGATAGAAACTAAACTCTGTTTCATTCAAATTCTCAGCAAACCACGTCAAGCGTAAACCGTATTGACCCTGATCGTCCGCGTCATTGTGCGCTTCGTCAGAAAAACCGCGGATAGCCACTTTGGTTGGATAAGCAAGGTAGGCTTGCGAAATGTCAGCTGGATTAGCGCCAGAGCGAAGCAAATCGCCATATCCGTTTAACGCAGTGAGAAGGTGATCTAAGTCGATGTCTGGGTTACCACTGAAACCAAGCTGGATATTTTGGCGTTGACCGCCCTCACCTGCAAAGTCGTTGCCCGCGAAGTAGCTGCCAGAAACTGGAAGCCAGCTGCGCTGCCATTCGTACTGGTAATAACCAGAAATACTCACTGTGTCAGTCAAACCTAAAGACGCGTACACCATCCCTACTGGAAGGAATACTTCTTTAAGTTCTGCACCTGGAGCACGAGCTCGTGTTACATCTACAGGGTTCGTTGTGTTAATACCGTGCTGGATGAATGTACTTTCACCCCAACTGATCACCTGACGGCCTACACGAAGCGTAAGTGGTTTGTCGCCAATCCACCAGTCGCCATAAAAGAATGCGTCGTAAAGACGTACATCGGTACACAGTAGGTCTTCTGCTTCAGGGTCTTGACACAAGTCGTATTGGTTACCCGTTATTGGGTTAGAGTATGGACGGTCGCCATCCATTTGCTCAAAGTCGTAGAACCAGAAACCACGGGCGAAGAAACCATAGTCGCCAAAATTGATATCTAATTCATGAGTACCTGAAATTTGCGTTGCAAACGCGTCACCTGGATCGTGTGCAAGGTTACCAAGGTCACCATTGGTGGAATAACCACCATCTGCTAAACCCCACACGTCGCCACTTGGGTATAAAGGGTTGAAAGCTGCGTGATAACCGCTCCAGTCGAATTGAGGATGGTTACTGTTACCTATAAGGTCGTAATCTCTTGCCTCTGTTCGAATACTTGTAGCTAATGTAAATGTTGAATCTAAAGATATACTTACATCACCCACTTGCCAATTCGCAGCGTGTGCTGGTACTGCAGCAGCACCTAGCAGTGAGAGAACTCCCGCTGCTACCGGTGATATCTTAAAAGCGCTAGGCCCGTTTTTCATATTTTTATACTCCCAAGTCGATGTGACTTAATACGTGACATCATGACCAACCATAACGATTAACAAAATCATTACATCATTTTGCCATAACCGCAAGAACTAATCCTACCAGTTAACAAAATTTACAACATTAGTCGTATCAAATAGTTATTGCTTTATTGTGAGTATAAAAGGCATTTATAAACTTGCAGGAAAAATGTACAGAAATATTGCGAAACTGTTGCGTTAAGTATTTTGGAACGCTCAATGACAGAAGAAAACACATAAGTGTTACGTATGGGAGTGGTGAAAGCTCGTGTACAAGAGAGTAATTCGTCGCGTACAAAAAAGGCTCTATGCGAGCCTTTCAAAGGATTTTATTTTTTTGTTGGCATCAATAATCATCCTAAAACGACCTTTAATACCATCAGACGTAACAAATTGCCTGAGCCGGTTGGTCGGTACTTGGACGCTTAGGCCTGATTCACTGACCATGACCACATCTGGCATAGTTGGAATATAAAGCACCTCACATTGTTTGTAAGGTGCATTTATTGAAAAGTAAAAAACTGAGTCAGTTTGGCTAATGCTTGTCATAAGCAAGGCTTTTACTTACTTTCTCAAACAAATCTTTACTTAAACCTTTGTGATTAAGCAAACGGCCAAGCTGTTGCTTCATATGAACCTGATGCTCGCTTGCAAAGCCCTGCCATTGCGTCAGTGGCGTTACAATACGGGCGGCAACCTGTGGGTTGACCGCATCAAGCTTAAGTAAGTAGTCGGTTACAAATTTATATCCACTGCCATCGAGTGCATGAAACCTTTCGCTGTTATAGAAGGCGAAGCTACCAATAACAGAACGAACACGGTTCGGGTTACTCATTGCGAACTGAGGGTGCTCACATAACATTGTGATAGTCGCAAAGATATCGTCTCGATTTTGTGTAGCGTGGAGTGCGAACCATTTGTCCAAAACAAGCGGGTCATGATTCCACGATTCCTCAAACTGAGCCATCAAACTGTCGAAAGTGGTGGCGCTACAGTGTTGTGCGCTTCTCAACGCGCCTAGCGTATCTGTCATATTATCAGCGGCTTCAAACTGAGAAACCACAATATGCTCGTGTTGGGGTAACCGCGCTAAGTGTGCAAGCACGACATTTTTACAGCGACGTTGATTCACCGCTTCTTGCGTGTAGCAATACGCGCTTTTCTCGATATTTTCGAAGACTTGTTTTAGCTCTTTTTCGAGTGCGCGAGCAAACTGGTCGCAGAACGCTTTTCTCGCTTTCGAAAGTGCGGAAACGTTTATGTTACTTCGGCTTTGGCACAGTGTCTCAAACGAAGGTATGACTAAACATTCACTCAGCAATTCAAGGTTGTTCTGCTCTTGGGCAATCGCTTGCTTGATACCGTTCCAGATTTCATTACTGATACCAGACCCCGGCGATTCCTCTAATTGCTTCACACAGCGGTCATACAATGTTTGCATTGCATCCCAACGATTAAATGGATCCTTCGCATGCTTAAATATAGTAAGTAAAGACTCTGTCCCCAATGGGTTTTCTACTTTCGCTGGCGCTGAGAAGTTACCCAATACTACAGGTGTTAAATTAGTAGTTTTGGCTTCTACAGTAAAACGCATAGCATCATCTTTTAAAATGACCATGCCGTTTTGAATTAACGACTCGTTGTCTGTATAGCTTTTCCCCTCATCATCAATAATTTCGATATTTACAGGAATATATAGAGGAAGCTTTTCTTTCTGATCGGAGGTTGCAGGTGTGTGCTGTGACAATGTAAAGCTATGCTTAACAATGCCATCATCATCGACCTCAGTGCTGTGTGCGACAGAAATCACTGGCGTGCCAGATTGACTATACCAGCGGGTAAACTGGGTTAAATCTAAATCAGTAGCAGACTGCATTGCTGAAATGAAGTCATCACAGGTGACAGCCTGACCGTCGTGTCTTCTAAAGTACTCGTCCATACCACGTCTGAATCCGTCAGGCCCCAATAATGTGTGGAACATGCGAATAACTTCAGCGCCTTTGTCATAAACCGTCACCGTGTAGAAGTTGTTCATTTCAATGACTTCTTCTGGACGAATTGGATGACTCATTGCACTCGCATCTTCTGCAAACTGGTGTTCTCGCATAACACGAACGTGCTTTATACGATTACTTAACGCCGAAGTCATATCAGCGCTGAACTGTTGGTCTCTAAATACAGTAAGCCCCTCTTTAAGGCTAAGCTGGAACCAATCGCGACAAGTAACACGGTTGCCGGTCCAGTTGTGGAAGTACTCGTGCGCGATAACCGACTCAACATTGAAAAAGTCATCATCGGTGGCACTTTTTTGATCGGCTAAAACAAACTTACTGTTAAATACATTTAAGCCCTTGTTTTCCATCGCTCCCATATTGAAGAAATCGACGGCAACAATCATGTAGATATCTAAGTCGTACTCTAACCCGAACACATCTTCGTCCCACTTCATCGCCCGTTTGAGAGATTCTAATGCGAAAATGCCTTGAGACTTTTTGCCTTTATCAACATAAAGTTCTAGCGCAACCTCTTTACCGCTAGTGGTGGTGTAGCTATCGGTAAGTAAATCGAAGTCACCGGCAACTAGAGCAAAAAGGTAGCAAGGTTTTGGATGTGGATCGTGCCATTTAACAAAATGCGTATTTTCATCAACCTCGCCCTTGTCCACTGGGTTGCCATTGGCCAAAAGCATCGGTACTGATTTGTCGGCAACTACCGTCACTGTGTAGACCGACAAAACATCCGGGCGGTCCATGAAGTACGTAATGCGACGAAACCCTTCCGCTTCACACTGCGTACAATAGGCACCACCTGATAAATACAAGCCTTCCAGCGCTTTGTTGTGCTCAGGGGCAATGGTATTGGTAATTTCTAAGACGAATTCATCAAGTTCAGTAACCACGCTTAAAGCGCTATCTGTTACCGTGTATTCATTATCGGATAGGTGCGTACCGTTAATAGAAATAGAATCTAGCGATAAATTATCGCCATCAAGCACTAATGGACTATCGTGCGCGCCATTACGAGTGACGGACAACGTGCTGATAACTTTGGTTTGCGTTGGGTGTAGCGTTATATGTAGGTCAACTGTCGCTATTGAAAAAGCGGGCGGCTGGTAATCCGCCCGGCGTTTAGCTTGAAATGACATAGATCCTCCTGGAAGAAAGCCTACGTGGGTTTAATTGGAACTCTGTGTTAAACCGTATCTTTGCTGTTTACTTCAACATGCGGTGGCGTAATACGTAAAATCTTAATACCTAAATACGCATAAATAACAGCAAGGATCGGGTTGATTACGTTGAAGAATGCATAGAATACGTAATCAAATGGATTGACTAATAAAACACTGTGCATGTAAGCACCACAGGTGTTCCAAGGAATAAGTGGAGACGTAAGTGTGCCGCCGTCTTCAAGGCTTCGAGAAAGATTCAATTGGTCTAAACCACGCTTTTTGAATTCTTCTTTGTACATACGGCCTGGCATCACGATTGAAATATACTGATCTGCAGTAACAAGGTTGGTACCAAAACAAGTAAGAATGGTTCTGCTCACCATATCCCCTGCAGACTTTGCACCAATTAATATGGCAGAAACTGCACGCTTTAATAGGCCAACACGCTCTAATACGGCACCAAACGACATTGCACAGATGATCAACCAAATGGTATTTAACATAGAAGACATGCCACCACGAGAAAGCAAGCTATTTAAGTTCTCGTCAGGTGTTGAGAAGCTTACGCCATCGAATAGCGCAGTCCAAACTACCTTCAACGCACCTACATTCACCGAGTCGTCAGCACTTGCCATAGAAGTAACCACATCCCACTGGAATACAACTGCCCAGACGCCACCTAACAAAGCGCCGATAAAAACAGCTGGAAACGCAGGCATCTTTTTAATCGCTAAAGTGAGCAAAACGACAAGGGGAATTAACAAATGCCAACCTAAGTCAAAAGACTCGTTTAACAAAATTTGCATTTGCTCAATGCGTTCTGCTTTGGCCTCACCCACTTCACTAAAGCCCAGTACCGTAAATAGAATAAGCGCAATAACAAAGCTCGGAATCGTCGTCCAAAGCATGTAACGGATGTGCTCAAATAAATCCGTGCCCGCAACGGCAGGCGCTAAGTTTGTTGTTTCAGATAAGGGCGAAATTTTATCGCCAAAGTACGAACCTGATACTACTGCGCCGGCGGTTATGGCTGCCGACATTTCCATGCCTGCAGAAACGCCCATTAGCGCAACACCCACAGTCGCCGCGGTAGTCCAAGAACTACCTATACTCATTGCAACAACCGCACAAATCAGACAAGCGGCAGCATAGAAAAACGAGGGGTTCAGCAACTCTAAACCGAAATAGATAAGCGTAGGCACGGTTCCGGCTAGCATCCATGTGCCAATAAGAGAACCTACCGCTAACAGAATTAAGCAGGCACCTAAAGACATTGAGATACCGTCTACAATGCCCTTTTCGATAGTTTTCCAGCTGTAGCCATTTTTCATTCCAATGATAGCAGCTAAGCCCATCGCTAGAAGAAGTGCAATTTGGTTTGGACCGTAAGAAGAGTTATCGGCAAACAAATAAACTGCGCTTCCCATCATTATGACTAACGCAAGAATAGGAAGCATTGCATCGAGAAGTGACGGCGTTTTTATTTCTTTATTCGTCATTGTCGTTTTTTAAAACCTTATTATTGTATTTGTAACGCGTTAAGCGTGCTGTCCGCTTTTTACCAGAATGCTTTAGAAGACTGAGCGGTAGAACATAAGCGCAATGATAACGGGACACACAAAGCGTACGTACCAAGGCCAAATCTTCCAGAAAATGCTGTGTTCAGCAAACTGATCACCTTGTTTAAGTTCATCGAGTATTGCATCTCTGCGCCACACCCAACCTGCGAAAATACACAAGGCGAGTCCTAGTAACGGTTGGCTATACTCGGTAGTTAATGCGATAACAAAGCCGAACAAGGTTTCAAAATTTAAGATGATGATGCAGCTTAATACAAAGATGACCGATGCCATTAATAACACGGCCTTTTTACGTTGAAGACCTTTACTTTCTACCATAAACGCAACGGGAACTTCCAACATTGAAATTGAAGACGTGACGGCAGCAATCGCCATTAGCGCGAAAAAGGTAAAAGCAACGAAAAGACCTACGCTACCAATGGTATCAAACAGTGCTGGTAGTACTTTGAAAATCAGCGTATCACCTTGGATTAACGCGCCTTCAGGTGTGAAGATTTCAACGCCGTTGTTTAATGCAACGTACATGGCCGGGATAATAAGCATACCCGCAATAACCGCAACACCGATATCGACAAGCGCTACCGACGCACCAATGCTTGGTAGATTTTCATTTTTACTTAAGTATGAACCATAAACCAGCATGGTACCCACACCTAAAGACATTGAGAAAAAGGCTTGTCCCATGGCGTTAATTAATAAGTCTGGGTCTAGAACGCGAGAGAAGTCAGGTACTAAATATGCTGACCAACCTTCTACGGCACCAGGCTGTAGGCTCACATAAACAATCAGTGCAAGAATGAGAATAACCAATGTAGGCATCAAACGCACCGACCACTTCTCAATGCCTGACTTTACACCACCGACAACGATAAATGCAGTTAAGCCCATGAATAAGAAGCAGAAAATAATGTTACGCGTAACTGATGAAGTGAGTAGCCAGTCGCTAGCACTCGTAAATCCCACCATGCTAACGGCTGCATCGGCGAAATAAACCAGCATCCATCCGCCTACAATAGCGTAGAATGCAAGGATAAGTGACACGGTAACACAGCCCCAAATGCCCGTTAGCCTTCCGACGAAATTGCCTGATATTTTACCTAAAGCGTCAACCATATTCGAACGTGAACTACGACCGATTATAAGTTCTGCCATAAGTACGGGATAAGCGAGTACAAAAGCCAGCAGTAAGTATACGAGAACAAATGCTGCGCCGCCGTTACTTGCTACCTTTGTAGGAAAGCCCCAAATATTACCTAGTCCTACTGCCGAGCCTGCCGCTGCTAGCACGAACCCTATTCGAGAGGAAAATTCGCCTCTGATAGCCATGTTATTTCCCTTTATTATTGTTTTAATAATTTATAGACACAAAAAAAGGGCTGGCCCTAGACCAGCCCTTTTTTCTAATCACTTAATTTCTTGTGATAGCGTAACGGCCTGTTTCGATCATATCGAAAGTAATATTGGCTGCCTCGTCCAAGAATGGATCTAATTCTTCCATATCTTCAGGTAGGTCGTCCAATGTTGTGACAGTTTCCATTCCCAATCGCTGTAAACGTTCGTTAGCACGAGCAAGCGACTTCTCTTCCGCCTCTTTCTTCTCGCCTTCACGTACAGATTTAACTAATGAGATGAAGTTCTTGTCTTTATTTTCCTTATATTCCTTTATGTCGTCTTGGATATAAGAAAACTCAGGATCTTGTAAAATACGTTTGTTGTGCTTCGCTGTTAAAACATCAAGCGCAGCAGTACCGTCTGCAAACGTCGTATAGTTAGCGCGATTGATACTGTCCCATGGCAACGCATTTTCCGCTTGGCTTTCTCCCCATTCAGCTGGTTCAACTGCCGATGGATAAAGAATATCAGGAATAACGCCTTTATGCTGTGTGCTGCCGCCGTCAATGCGATAGAACTTGGCGATAGTAAACTGAACACTACCTAATGGGTTGTCGTAAAGGTCATAAATTTTACCTAAACCGCGATGCTGCTGCACTGTCCCTTTCCCGAAGGTTTGTTCACCTACGATGAGAGCACGGTTGTAGTCTTGCATCGCTGCCGCAAAAATCTCTGAAGCAGATGCGCTATATCTGTCAACTAATACGGTTAACGGGCCATCGTAAGCCACTTCGCCATCTGTATCACGGTTAACGCTAACTTTGCTTTGACCGTATCGAATTTGAACCACCGGGCCTTTTTCGATAAATAGGCCAGTAAGTAACGTTGCTTCGGTTAGAGAACCACCGCCATTACCGCGCAAGTCTACGATAACGCCTTTAACGTTTTGCGCTTTCAAGCTTTCTATTTCTTTAGCAACATCCATACTAAGGTTGTTGTAAAAACTTGGAATGGTGATTACACCTAGAGGTTCACCCGCGTGAGGACCTGTCTCTGGCACATATACTTCCGATTTGGCTGCGCGATCTTCTAACTTAATTTTATCGCGAGTAAGGCTAACTACCGACGTGGTTTTCGCGTCCGTGGCTCCTTTTTCAACCTGTAGACGAACAGTACTTCCTTTCGGGCCTTTAATTAACTCAACCACTTCGTCCAATCGCCAACCAATCACATCAACAAACTCTTCGTCGTCTTGTGCTACGCCAACAATTTTATCTTCTGGTTTTATTGCGCCAGACTCGTCTGCAGGACCGCCAGGTACAACGCTTTTGATTACCGTGTAATCATCTTCGCTTTGCAATACTGCACCAATACCTTCGAACGACAAGTTCATGTCCATTTGAAAACGTTCAGCGTTACGCGGAGATAAGTAACTGGTGTGAGCTTCAATTGTACGTGCGAATGCATTCATTGCAGTTTGAAAAACGTCTTCGCTCTTTGCTTGCTTAGTGCGCTTAATCGCTCGTGTATAGCGTTTGGTAAGAAGCTCCTTCGCCTCTTCCCACGTTTTGTCTGCAAGTATTAGATTCAATGCGTCGTATTTAACGCGTTGACGCCAAATTTCATCCAGCTCAGCTTTATTAGCTGGCCATTCAGCATCTTCTCTGTCGTAAAAGAACTTATCGCCTTCTTTTTCAAAGTCGAACGGGCCTTTCTCTAACAGTGCAAGTGCAAATTCATAACGCTCAATGCGTCGTTTTGCGCTTACGTTATACATATCATAGGCAACAGAGAGGTTGCCTTTACTCAGCGCATCATCAAACAATGTGCGGTATTTCTCAAAACCCACAACATCAGACAGCAATAACACTTGTTTATTGTGATCTAATGAATCGATGAAGCGCTGGTAAACTCTAGCTGAGAGTGCATCATCCAACGAAATTTCCTTATAGTGCGCCCTGGTAAAGAGTGCGCTTACTCGCTTAGCTGCAACACTGTGTTGAGATTCCTGTTGTAAAATGGGAAGCTCGTCTACCTCTGGTGTTGACGTAACTGCGCCTGCTCCTACCCCAACGGTAAGAAAAGCACTGGCGATGGAAATTCGAAGGATGTCTCTCATATTTTACGACCTCTTGGAGCGTGCCAAACGTAAAGCGTCTGCGTTTACTTTAACTACCATGCCTGAGTCTAATTGAACGTGAATGCCATCTTTAGCTACTTCGGTAATTACTGCAGGCATAGGTGCTTTACCTAATTTAACGGTAACTTGCGTACCTTGCTGTAAATCGCTATCTGTCAATTTCGCAGGTGGTGTATTGTTTGGTCTGTTATTTTTCGGTTTAGTTCCGCGCTTAGTATCAGCATGGTCCGAATTTGCAGATTTTTCACCTTTTGGACGATTAAATTGACGTTTATCTTTTCGCTTAGGCTGCTGAGCTAGCTTAGCTTTGCGCTTTTCAGCTGCTTTTGCTTTGCTTTCTTCTAACTGCTGCTGCGCATGATCAGCGTGTTCTTTTTCAATTGCATCGCCTTCAACGCCGTCTAAATCTACACGGCTTGCACCTTCTTTGATGCTATGAAGATAGCGCCAGCTGTTGGTGTAATGTCGTAGTGTAGAACGAAGTAAGGTTTTGCTAACGCGTTCCTCTTCTTCTAAACGTGTGGCAAGATCTTGAAAAATACCGATCTTAAGTGGGCGGGCCTCGCCTTCAATGCTAAAACATTTCGGAAAGGTCTCTGCAAGGAAAGCTATCACTTCCTTACTGTTGGTAAACTTCTCTGGTGATTCCATTAACTTTCTAAATTATTCAGGAGATTTCATCGTTACTTGCATCATCCCAAGTTGCCAGCGTGTGGTCAACCCAATCAAGCAATTCGTCGTCATCTATTTCTAATAAATGCTTATCTTGTTGCCAAGATTCCCATGCGTAGTGCAAAATTTGCTCTAAACGCTGTGTTTCAATATCTTCTTCTGCATTGTCGTACACCGCATGTAAGATGAAATTTAAACGTTCAGATGCCTCATCTGGGTCATCATGAAAGTCTTCCATATCCTCATACGTGGATAAAACAACGTGAATATCAACACTGGATTTCATAATTATTTCTGCGAATCCATAAGAATTTGAGCAATTTCAACGAGCCCTTTTTCGTCTTCTTCGGTAAAGCGTTCAAAAACAGGGCTGTCGATATCAAGTACGCCAACCAGCACATCGTTTAGCACTAGTGGAACAACAATCTCAGAGTTTGACGCTGCATCGCAGGCAATGTGTCCTTCGAACTGATGAACGTCTGCTATACGCTGAACAGTTCTGGTACTTGCACTCGTTCCGCAAACGCCTTTTCCAAGTGGAATGCGAATACATGCTGGTTGCCCCTGAAATGGACCGAGTACCAACTGCTCTTCTTTATAAAGGTAAAAACCTGCCCAATTCACCTCTTCGAGGCTATTGAAAAGCAGCGCACTAATATTTGCCATGTTAGCGATAAGATCGTGCTCGCCAGAAACCAAGCTCTTTGCTTGGTTTATTAACTGACCGTACTGTTGTTCTTTCAAACGAATTTCCTGCTATTGAACAATGTTAAAAGACACATTAACACGCGCTTCTATGCGCTCTTGGCCAGGTAAAGACATAGACATGTCTTTGGCAAAAGCTTCTGCGCGCATTACTGGAATCGGCATATTGCCACCAGATTCTGAGATTGCAACAACTTCACCTACTTCAATCTCTAATTCTTTTGCTAATAACTGTGCACGTTGCTTTGCGTCTTTTACCGCAGAGATAAGTGCTTTTTGATAGGCATCGCCTTCACCAACTGAAATAAAGTTGAATTGTTGTATGCGATCAACACCTCGTTTAAGCACGCCATCTAATACTTTGTCATAAGTTTCAAGGTCAGTAGATGTGACGGTGATATCTCGTGACAACGTGAAACCTTCTTGCTGACGGCCTTGAGGCGTATTGATATAGCGAGGTTGTAAGCGTACTTGCATACTCTGAATGTGCTTTTCATCTATACCTTGATTAAGCAAGAACTTAACAATAGAGCGGAGGTCCGAATCAAGCTGAGTGTTCAGTTTACCTACCGTATTACCTTCTTCTTCAACAACGAGTGTGACTGAATAAGCGTTTGGTGTCACTTCTACCGCTCCTACGCCTTGCACATTTATAACCGCTTCTTGTGCGGCCTGTGCAGCAACCATAGGTGCAGATAAGGTAATAAATGATGATGCTAACAATGCTTTTTTAACTACACTTTTAGCTGTCGAATAAGTATTAGTACGCGTGATCATTTTCATAGAGATTCCTTTTTTATGGTGCCTTTTAATTACGTTACCTAAAGGATAAATGTTTAAAACTGAATAGTTTATGAATATACGCAATAAACGAAATCTTAGCACTGAACTAAGACGAGAAGAGATATAACTTCGCCGAGATGCGCTTTTTATGAGGCAAGACCCAAAAATGGATAAGTAATACCAGTCAACTTGATGTAGTGCCACTATACCTGCGGTAACACGACGTGATTACGAAGATTTTAAATCTCACTGAGTGGGTAATGATCTATGCGGACTGATATCAAAGCGCTATGTTAAATGGGTTTTATATGCTAAACGGCTAAAAGCCAACCGTTCAGCTAAGCATCTCGCTGAACGTGTTGACCGAAAAGATTAAAAGGCGCTAGGCGTTTTACTTAAGCACAGTGCGCAACGCAGCAAGGCAGTGATCGATATTACGGGGTTTACATGCGTATCCCATAAGACCAATTCGCCATACTTTACCGGCATGATCGCCTAAACCGGCGCCGATTTCTAAATTAAAATCTTCAAGCAATTGCTTGCGAACGTCAGCATCGTCTACGCCGTCTGGAATTTTAACTACATTTAATTGAGGCAAACGATAAGCACTGTCTACCGTTAGCTCTAACCCAAGTTCACTTAAACCCTGCGCAAGTTTTTCATGACCCAATGCATGACGCTGCCACGCATTTTCTAAGCCTTCTTCTTTTAAAATCAGAAGTGCTTCGTACATAGCGTACATACTGTTGACAGGTGCGGTATGGTGGTAGGCACGCTTGGCGCCCTGCCCCCAATAACCAACAATCAAGTTCATGTCTAGAAACCAGCTTTGCACTTTCGTTTTTCGGTTTTGAATAACGTTAACTGCTCTTTCACTAAATGAAACAGGAGAGATACCCGGCACGCAACTCAAACACTTCTGCGAACCTGAATAAATAGCGTCAATGCTCCAACCGTCAACATCTAACTCGATACCTCCAAGAGAGGTAACTGCATCAACAATGCTAAGACAATCATACTTTTTAGCCAGCTCACAAAGCGCTTTGGCTTCATTGCGTACGCCCGTAGATGTTTCGGCGTGAACAAAGGCAAGGATCTTAATATCCGGATTGGCTTTAAGGGTGTCTTCTACCACATTAAGGTCAGTTTGCTCGCCCCATGTATTGTTGACGGTAATAGCCTCACCACCACAACGCTCTACGTTTTCGACCATTCGATTGCCAAATACGCCGTTAATACACACGAGTACCTTATCGCCTGGTTCTACAAGATTAACAAAACATGCCTCCATTCCTGCTGAGCCCGGAGCAGAAATAGGCATAGTAAGTGCATTCTCAGTTTTAAACGCATACTGTAAAAGCTGCTTGGTTTGGTCCATTAACTCAATGAATAATGGATCGAGATGGCCCAGGGTGGGTCTCGCCATGGCGTTTAAAATTCTGGGGTTAACATCGGATGGTCCTGGACCCATCAAAGTCCGTTCAGGGGGAATAAAAGTAGAAAATGATTGCATAATCCATCCTCGTATTAATGTAAGAGCCTGTTTTTAGAGTCAGTATCACGCATATTTAGCATGAACGTTGACGTCATACTACAAGGATAATGGCATGGTACAACCGTCTGTTTTCAACATAACTTACATGAATGAAAGTAAGTCTATATATTTAAAAAGGGTATATATTAACAACGCTTCATCACGTGGATAAAATGTGTGCAACATGTGGATATAAACTGTACATCTTTTTCTCAAAAAGCATCACATCCGACCAGTTTTTAGTCCATTGATTACTAACGTATAAGTTCTACAATTTAACTGACGTTGAGAGTGTAAGATAAAATTCACACAAAAATTGTTTATAATTTAAACAAATGTATTCTATACTCATTGTCCGTTTAAAAGATTTTATTTAAACTCTCCTGTGTAAAAGTTAGCGCACGGCTCAGCAATGAGCCATTCCCCTAGGCCCGGAACGTTTGTTCTGGGCATTTTTTATTGGGATTCAAAATATCGCGAACAGCCTAGTCTTAAATTTCAGCTATCAATTGGCTGTAATGATGACTTATATGTTTTGGCGTTATCTACGTAATGTTCAGCGGACGCTTTTAGTTTGGGTTCGATCTTCTCATCAAATGTTCTAATGACTTTACCAGGCGCTCCAACTACTAAACTGTAATCTGGAATTTCCATGTTTTCCGTTATCAAAGCGTTAGCGCCAATGATGCAGTACTTTCCAATTTTTGCACCGTTTAATGCGACGGCGTTAATTCCTATCAAGGAATAGTCACCAATCTCGCAGCCGTGAAGCATGACTTTATGTCCTACTGTTACCCCTTCACCTAGCACTAAAGGAATACCTGCATCGGTGTGTAATACGCTGCCATCTTGGATATTCGTATTTTCACCAACGGTTATCTTGTCCATATCGCCGCGTATAACCGCATTGAACCAAACGCTTGAACCCACTTTGAGTTCAACATTACCAATAACATGTGCGCCTGGCGCTATAAACGTACTTTCATCAACCAGCGGTGATGTAGAACCTAATTTGTAGCGCATTACCCTCTCCCTATTCGTCTACTTTTCTCATTAATCCTTCTTGCATGGTTGACGCAACAAGTTCACCATTTTGGTTAAATATTTGTCCGCGTACCAAACCTCTAGAGCCTCCGCTAAAGGGACTCTCCATTGCATACAATAACCATTCGTTCATATTGATTGGGCGGTGGAACCACATAGCATGGTCTATCGTTGCGATTCGAAGTGATTTATCGGTTACCGCAACACCGTGTGGTTGAAGCGACGTACTGAGAAAATGATAATCTGATGCGTAAGCAAGCGCAGCTTGATGAACAGTCAATGATGCATTCATTGTGTCTCTTGCTTTTAACCAAATATAACGCGTCGGTTCGCGTTTCGCTGACTGGTAAGAGTTAGCTGCATCTACCGTGCGGATATCTACAGGTTTATGATAGCTCAACGCTTCTTGCATAGGCCGTGCAATTTTATTGAAGTTAGCTTCATAGAATTCAATGTCAGACTGCACATCTTCCGGCGCAGGCACATCTGGCATTGTTGGGTTTTGATGCTCCATGCCATCTTGAGGAACCTGAAAAGACGCTGTCATGTAGAAAATATTTCTACCATCCTGAATGGCTTTAACCCGTCGAGCAGAGAAACTTCTGCCGTCTCGCACTACTTCAACATCGTAAACTACAGGCTTTTTAGCATCGCCTGGTAGTAAAAAATAAGTGTGGAATGAGTGTGCGACTCTACCAGCCTCCACTGTTTCGTATGCAGCTGCTAACGCTTGCCCCAAAACTTGTCCACCAAACAAGGCGCGGAAGCCTAAATCCCAGCTTTGACCTCGATAGATGCCAGCCTCCACTGTTTCGAGTTCAAAAAGTGACGATAGTTTAATCTCAGACATGTTGTACTTTCTCTTCAATTACTGCTTTTGGGTTTCGCGGGTAGTACTTTTCAGGCAATTTTGCTTTATGCTCGAAAAAGCGCGTATCTTTATAGGGTAACTTCATAAACCCTGAAATGCCTAGCCCTTTTATTTTGGGAATTTGCTGAACGAGTTGCGCTAATAATGCGTGGAAGCGCTCTTCTTGGCTGTGATCAAGCAACGTGTAATAGTTGTGAATTTTCAAATGCCGCGGTAATGCTTCAAATATAATACAGCCAGTGTGATGTATTGTATTAAGTTGAACGATGGTATCGATAATCTCCTGAGGCAGCTTTAATAGTTCGTCCGGATCATCGCCATCTTCGAAATATGAGTGAGTACGGCTTTCATCCTTTTGTGCAGAAACCCGTGATAGTTCGTAGGGAATAAACATACCGCCTGCTGGTTTAAAGTCTTCATCTTCACTTTCGCGTTCAATGTGCAGCGTGTTTTTGGCGTTGAACATACAACATTTGAACACCGCGGGCTTGTGAATAGCCCTTGCTAAATTAATGACAATATTCACTGCTAAATCAAACGCTGCTTTCATTGATTCATCATATAAGTTCAAGCTTGAATCGACATATATACCTTCTGGCTCCCAGCGCACAGCCATACCGCCGACTACAGGGTAACGGCCTAGTCTGCTTATTGCAGAAACAAATGCTTTTTCGGTATCCCCCATGCCCTGTAAATAATTTTTGTAGTAGCGGTCAAATTGCGCATCGTCTATATAACGAAGTTCCTCTACGTCTTTTTCATCTAACGAGTCAGACAGTCTTGCCTGTTGGCGTAGGTAAGATTTTCGAGAGCTGTAAACAACGGTTTCAATATCAGCACGGTTCTGAGTGTGGGCCAGCCATGTAGGGATTAACGGTGTATATTGCGTTGGCTTGTCTTGAGTGAAAACCATATTCTTCAAAACGTGGAGATGATTAAACAGGTAATCTCCGCCCTGCCTTCTCTTTTCTGGATCTTCACTGAGCATGTGCTCAAGGATATTAGCAAGCATTTTAGGAAGACCAAGGGATGAAGGTGTAATAACCTTGCTTCCGTAACGACACGATTGCCCTGATGCCAATGCATATAATGTACTGGCCAAGCCTTGTTCATCGAAGCGGGGGCTGGAGAGTGCACCATTAAGCTGCTCCTCACCAATAAAATAAACATCGCCAAGTCGAGCATTAGTTTGATGCAGTTCACCCGACATTAAATCCATGACATTGTTACCCACATATTGCCCAGTGATGTCAGTCTGTGCGAACACTGAAGAGCCCCAATCAATCAATCCAACCGATTCATTTTCGGCATCCCAAACCAGATTCGAGGGCTTTATGTCTCCGTGCACAATGGGTTTAATTTCTCCATTTTCACTGTATTGGCGAAAACTGGATAAAAGTTCGCCGACCTGCACTGCAATTTTGACGATAATACGGGGCGAAAGTGGGCCTGTTTTCAAGCTGACTTTTTCTAGGTCTTCGCCAGGTGCGCGCCCCATAACTAAGATGGATTGTTTGCGTATTTGTTGATATTCAATAAACCGCGGCACAAACTCATGATTAACGTGAGAAAGCATAAAAGCTTCCTCTTCTAGTCTATCTTGCACATGCTGCGGCAACGTTATTCGCGAAAACTTAAATACCCGTGATTCACCGCTTGGCGCGTTCCCTGCAAACGCAAACCCAAAGGCTCCTTTCCCTAAAAGTTCGATGTCACTGTACCCCAACCCTTCTAGCTGCGAGATACAAAGGTTTACCCAGTCTTTTAGCTTTTTAGCATCCGCATGAGATAGCAGATATATCGACTGCTCATCGGGTATATAGAAATGTTTTAGGCCTTTGAGTTGCGACATGTTTTTTACTTCACGCTTTTAGTGACTTTTTGAAACAGATTAATCAGCAACAATACGCTTACCATTGTTAAACTGCACAGCAATCAATTATCTTCGTTTATCCAGGTAACATGCGCTGTAGCTTGATAACCTGCTTCATTTTCACCTAGCATACCAACAACGCTTTCTAACGCGCTTTTTAAATTAGTATCTAGCTGCCAAGGCGGGTTCAAAACGAATACGCCCGAACCATACATTCCGGCATCAGCGGTATTTTCTTCCACGCATATTTCTGCTTTAAAACAGGGTTTACCCATTGCTGCAAGCTTTTCACACATAGCTTCACTTGCACCACTTTTGGCGCCAGCCCTCTCTGACAATAGTGGATACCACACTACGATTTGTGCCTGCTGCCAGCGTTTAAATACCTGTTCCACACCCTTAACAAGGTCGCTATATTCATTCACGCGCTCATAAGGAGGGTCGATTAAAATAGCACCGCGATTGGGTTTAGGTGGCGTGAGTGCACGAAG